>Ga0233424_10001767_pt1 | contig 17462 bp, 19 predicted proteins | sample Watercolumn_Towu_FD_181011 | JGI IMG/M metagenome (GOLD analysis project Ga0233424, IMG submission 181011) | Freshwater microbial communities from Lake Towuti, South Sulawesi, Indonesia - Watercolumn_Towuti2014_125_MG | ecosystem: Environmental > Aquatic > Freshwater > Lake | place: Indonesia...
CAGCAGGCCCGGATCGCCCAAGGTGCGGCCAGCGGCAGCCTGACGGCCCATGAGACGCAGCGGCTCGAAAAGGAACAGGCCCGCATCGACCACGCCGAGGCCAAGGCCAAGTCCGACGGCACCGTCACCGCCAAGGAGCGCCGCCGCCTGCACGCCATGCAGGACGGTGCCAGCCGCGACATCCACCGCAAGAAGCACAACGCCCGCGCCGCGAGCGCCCCGGGCTGAGCGGGCGCCGAGCCCGGCCCTGGCGACGATCAATCGTCGCCGGCGTTCTTGAGCGCCAGGCCCGCGTCGTAGAGCCGGTTGCGCGGCGCACCGCTGATCTGCGCAGCCAGCGCCACCGCCTGCTTCAGTGGCAACTCGGCCATCAGCAGCTTCAGCACCCGCAGCGCCTCGGCGGGCAGCGCGTCGCCCACAGCCGCCTGTGGCGCTGCGGCATGCACCACCAGCACGAACTCACCCCGCTGGCGCTGGGCGTCGGCCGCCAGCCACGCGGGCAGTGCACCGGCCTCGGCGGTGTGCACCTGCTCGAACTGCTTGGTCAGTTCGCGGCACACGCTGACCCGGCGGCCTGGCGCCAGCTCGGCCAGCAGGTCGACCAGCTCGACGATGCGGTGCGGCGCCTCGAAAAGGATCTGGCTCTGCCCCTCCACCGCCAGCACGCCCTGAAGCGCGCTGCGCCGCTCGCCCGCCTTGGTCGGCAGGAAGCCGACGAAGGCGAAGCCTTGCGCAGCCGTGTCCCCCGCCACGCTCATCGCGGCAGCCGCGCTGCTGGGGCCCGGCAATGGCAACACGCGGTAACCGGCAGCGACGACCTCGCGCACCAGCACGGCGCCGGGGTCGGAGATGGCCGGTGTGCCGGCGTCCGAGGCATAGGCCACGCGCTCACCAGCCGCGAGCCGCGCCAGCACGGCCGCGCTCGCCTCGCGCTCGTTGTGCTGGTGCAGCGCGATCAGCGGCTTGTGCAGGCCGAGGTGGCGCAGCAGCGAGCCGCCCTGGCGGGTGTCCTCGCAGGCCAGCGCATCGACCAGGCCCAGCGCATGGATGGCGCGCAGGCTCAGGTCGGCCAGGTTGCCGATGGGGGTGGCCACGAGATAGAGGGTGGCCGCCGGATACTGCTGGCCGCCCGCGGCAGCCGCTGCGGCCTGGCGGAGAAGGGACTGGTCGGCGATGGGGATGTTCAAAGGCGTCTTTCGGTCCAGACCCGACACGGGCGCGCGCGGCCAGGCGGCCGAGGAAGCGGCGCTGGCCCACCTGCTGCGGGCGGGGCTGCGCCTGATCGAGCGCAATTATCGAGTCGCCGCCGGCCCGAGCCGCCGCGCGGGCGAGGTGGACCTGATCCTGCGCGACCGCGACGGCACCCTCGTCTTCGTGGAAGTGCGCGCCCGGGCCGACCGCTCCCACGGCGGCGCCGCGGCCAGCGTGACCGTGCACAAGCAGCGCCGCCTCATCTACGCCGCCCAGCATTACCTGCTGCGCCACGCCAGCCCGCCGCCCTGCCGTTTCGACGTGATCGCCATCGACGGTGACGAACTCGTTTGGTTACAAGGGGCCTTCGAAGCGGCGTGAAGACACGGTGGAATGGCCGCCTCGCGCGAGCATTGCACGCGGACCGGCGCTGGGCCGCCCCGAGCCGGACCGCAGGCGATGTGCTTGCGGCTCGATGCCGCAAGCATCGCCGTCCCCCCGGGGGACCGACCAGCCCGGCGCGCGTCCAGCGCCGCGGGCTGGGCGAGGGGCTTCTATGATCCACGCCCCATGATCGAACAACGAATCCAGCAGCAGTTCTTCGAAAGCGCCGACCTGCTCTACCAGGCGGCCGAGCAGCTCGCCCGCCCCCTGGCCATGGCTGCGCAGATGGTGGTGGAGGCCATCACCGGCGGGAACCGCATCCTGTGCGCGGGCCAGGGCCTGGCCAGCATGGAGGCTGACTACCTCGCCGCCCGCCTGGCCGGCCGCTTCGAGCAGGAGCGCCCCGGGCTGGCCGCCTGGAGCCTGGCCGCCCAGGCCCGCGACGCCGCCGGCCTCGACCTGGCCCGTTTGCTCCAGGCCCACGGCCACCCCGGCGATGTGCTCGTCATGATCGAACCCCTGCGCGAGCAGCGCGATGCCTGGTCCAGCGCGCTGGCGGTGGCCCATTCGCAGGAGATGAGCGTCATCGCCCTGACCGGCGGGGCCACCGACGAATGGCGCGGCCTGCTGCAGGACACCGACATCCAGATCCGCGTCAGCCATGCGCGCGAACCGCGCGTTATTGAGGCGCAGCGCGTGCTGCTGCACGCCCTTGTCGATGCCATCGACGTCCAGCTGCTCGGCAGCGATGAATAACCTGATTGGAATGCCCCTGATGAAGACGTTCTCCCTGACCCTGGCTGCGGCCGTCCTCGCCAGCACGATGGCCACCGGCTGCGCACCGCTGCTGATCGGTGGCGCGATGGTGGGCGGCGTCAGCGTCGCCACCGACCGCCGCACCTCCGGCACCCAGCTCGAAGACGAGACCATCGAGATCAAGGCCGGCGCCCGCATCCGCGAGAAGTTCGGCGACCGGGTGCACATCAACATCAACAGCTACAACCGCGTGGTGCTGATCACCGGTGAGACGCGCAACGAGGCCGACCAGGCCGAGGTGGAGCGCCTCGTGGCCGGCGTCGAGAACGTCACCAAGGTCATGAACGAAACGGCGGTGACGATGCTGTCGTCGCTGAGCAGCCGCTCCAACGACGTCCTCATCCAGGGCAAGATCAAGACCCAGCTGATCGACGCGCGCGACCTGCTGAGCAATGCCTTCTACGTGGTGGTGGAACGCGGCCAGGCCTACCTGATGGGCCGCGTGACCGAGCGCGAAGCCAACCGGGCCACCGAGATCGCCCGCCAGGTGAGCGGCGTGAAGAAGGTGGTGCGCGCCTTCGAGATCATCAGCGAGGAAGAGCTCGCTCGCATCACCCCGAAAAAACAGTAAACCCCTCGCCCAGCCCTGCGGTCTGGTCGGTTCCCCGAGGGGACGCCGATGCTCGCGGGCGCTGGCCCGCTCGCACATCGGCGCCAGCCAGCCTTGGGGCGGCCCGGCGGCCGGCTGGGTTAGATGTCAAAGCCGCTTGATGAGGCTGGACGTGTCCCAGCGGTTCCCGCCCAGGGCCTGCACGTCGGCGTAGAACTGGTCCACCAGCGCCGTGAGCGGCAGGCGCGAGCCGTTGCGGCGGGCCTCGTCGAGCACGAGGCCGAGGTCCTTGCGCATCCAGTCCACCGCAAAGCCGAAGTCGAACTTGTCGTCGACCATGGTCTTGCCGCGGTTGTCCATCTGCCAGCTCTGCGCGGCGCCCTTGCCGATGACGTCGAGCACCTGGTGCATGTCCAGGCCCGCGTTCTGGCCGAAGCGCACGGCCTCCGACAGGCCCTGCACCACGCCGGCAATGCAGATCTGGTTGACCATCTTGGCCAGCTGACCCGAGCCCGGGCCGCCCAGCAGCGTCACCGCCTTGGCAAAAGCCAGCGCCAGGGGCTTCATGGCCTCGAAGGGCGCGGCCTCGCCGCCGCACATCACGGTCAGCGCGCCGTTGACGGCGCCGGCCTGGCCGCCCGAGACGGGCGCGTCGACGAAGGCGATACCGCGCGCGGCACCCGCCGCATGCAGCTCGCGCGCCACGGCCGCGGAAGCCGTGGTGTGGTCCACAAAAACCGCGCCGGCCGCCATGCCGGCGAAGGCGCCCTGCTCGCCCAGCACGACCGAGCGCAGGTCATCGTCATTGCCGACGCAGCAGAAGACGAACTCGGCGCCCTTCACCGCCTCGGCCGGCGTGGCAGCAAAGCTGCCGCCGTATGCCTTCGCCCAGGCCTCGGCCTTGGCCGTGGTGCGGTTGTAGACGGTGACGGCGTGGCCCGCCCGCGCGAGGTGCCCGGCCATCGGGTGGCCCATCACGCCCAGGCCCAGGAAGGCGACGCGGCGCGGCGCAACGGAATCGTAGGTTCGGGTCATGGTCAGATGATCGTCAGGTGTTCTGTGCCGGTGGAGAGGTCGCCGCTTCGCGCGCGCTCGCTGTTGAGCTTGATCTGCAGGCGCAGGTCGTTGACCGAGTCGGCGTTGCGCAGGGCGTCCTCGTAGGTCACCTTGCCGGCTTCGTAGAGGTCGAAGAGCGCCTGGTCGAAAGTCTGCATGCCCTGCTCGCGCGAGCGCTTCATCAGCTCCTTGATCTCGCTGATCTCGCCCTTGAAGATCAGGTCGGAGATCAGCGGCGTGTTCAGCATGATCTCGACGGCGGCCACGCGGCCCTTGCCCTCGCGGCGCGGCAGCAGGCGCTGGCTGATGAGGGCGCGCAGGTTCAGCGACAGGTCCATCAGCAGCTGCTGGCGGCGGTCTTCGGGGAAGAAGTTGATGATGCGGTCCAGCGCCTGGTTGGCGCTGTTGGCGTGCAGCGTGGCCATGCACAGGTGGCCGGTTTCGGCAAAGGCCACGGCGTGTTCCATCGTCTCGCGGTCCCGCAGCTCGCCCATCAGGATGACGTCGGGCGCCTGACGCAGCGAGTTCTTCAGCGCGGCCTCCCAGCTGTCGGTGTCCAGGCCCAGCTCGCGCTGCGTGACGATGCAGTTCTTGTGCGGATGCACGAACTCGATCGGGTCCTCGATGGTGACGATGTGCCCGTAGGTCGTCTCGTTGCGCTCATCGATCATGGCGGCCAGCGAGGTGCTCTTGCCCGAGCCGGTAGCGCCCACCACGATGACGAGGCCGCGCTTGTGCTGCACCACCTCGCGCAGCACCGGGGGCAGGTCCAGCGAGGAGATCGTCGGCAGCTGCGAAGGGATGGTGCGCAGCACCATGCCGACCTGGCCCTGCTGGATGAAGGCATTCACCCGGAAACGGCCGATGCCGTGCGGCGAGATCGCGAAGTTGCACTCCTTGGTGCGCTCGAACTCCGCCGCCTGCTTGTCGTTCATGATGGCCCGCGCCAGCTGCAGCGTGTGCTGCCCGGTCAGGGGCTGGGGCGACACCTTGGTCATCTTGCCGTCCACCTTGATCGCCGGCGGGAACTCGGCGGTCAGGAACAGGTCCGAGCCCTTGCGCGACAGCATCAGCCGCAGCAGGTCGTTGATGAACTTTGACGCTTGATCTCTTTCCATAGGTCCTGCCTGTCCTGCCTGTCGAGGTGGGCCGCGAGGCCCGCCGTTCCTCCAGCGACTCCCGCCGATCCGGCTTGGCCGGTCGGCCGGGAGTGCCCCCTTGAGGGGGCGCGCGAAGCGCGTAGGGGGTGGTCTGTCTAGCCGGGGAAGTTTTCGGGGAACTTGGCCTTGGAGCGCGCCTCGGCCGGCGAAATGATGTTGCGGCGGACGAGGTCCGTCAGGTTCTGGTCCAGGGTCTGCATGCCCTGGCTGTTGCCGGTCTGGATGGCCGAGTACATCTGTGCCACCTTGTTCTCGCGGATCAGGTTGCGGATGGCCGAGGTGCCCAGCATGATCTCGTGCGCCGCCACGCGGCCGGTGCCGTCCTTGAGCTTGCACAGGCTCTGCGAGATGACGGCCACCAGCGACTCCGACACCATCGCCCGCACCATTTCCTTCTCGGCGGCCGGGAACACGTCCACGATCCGGTCCACGGTCTTGGCGGCCGACGAGGTGTGCAGCGTGCCGAACACCAGGTGGCCCGTCTCGGCCGCGGTCAGCGCGAGGCGGATGGTTTCCAGGTCACGCATTTCGCCCACGAGCACCGCGTCCGGGTCTTCGCGCAGCGCCGAGCGCAGCGCGTTGCTGAAGGAGTGGGTGTGCGGGCCGACTTCCCGCTGGTTGATCAGGCTCTTCTTGCTCTCGTGCACGAACTCGATCGGGTCCTCGATGGTGAGGATGTGGCCGTACTCGTTCTCGTTGAGGTGGTTGATCATGGCCGCGAGCGTCGTGCTCTTGCCCGAGCCCGTCGGGCCGGTCACCAGCACCATGCCGCGCGGCTTGAGCGCCAGGTCGGCGAACACCTTGGGGGCGGACAGCTGCTCCAGGCTCAGGATCTTGCTCGGAATCGTCCGGAACACGGCGCCCGCGCCGCGGTTCTGGTTGAAGGCATTGACGCGAAAGCGCGCCAGGCCCTGGATCTCGAAGGAGAAGTCGACTTCCAGCGTGTCCTCGTACACCTTGCGCTGGGAGTCGTTCATGATGTCGTAGACCATGTCGTGCACCGCACGGTGGTCCAGAGCTTCGACATTGATGCGGCGCACGTCGCCGTGCACGCGGATCATCGGCGGCAGGCCGGCCGAGAGGTGCAGGTCGGAGGCCTTGTTCTTGACCGAGAATGCCAGCAGCTGAGTGATGTCCATGGTGTCCCAATAAAGAGCTCGGCTGATTATGGCGATCTCCGACTCCCTGCAAGCCACCAAAAACCGCATCACTGCGGCATGCGTCTCAGCTGGCCGTCCCTCCGACGCGGTACAGCTGCTCACCGTCAGCAAGACCTTCCCTGCCGCCGCGGTGCGTGAAGCCTTCGCGGCCGGTGCGCGCGCCTTCGGCGAGAACTACGTCCAGGAAGGCCTCGCCAAGATCGGCGAACTGATGGACCTGCGCGCCGAGCTCGAATGGCACCTCATCGGCCCGCTGCAAAGCAACAAGACCCGCCCCGTGGCCGAACAGTTCGACTGGGTGCACACCGTAGACCGGCTCAAGGTGGCCCAGCGCCTGTCCGAGCAACGGCCGGCCGCGCTGCCGCCGCTCAACATCTGCCTGCAGGTCAATGTGAGCGGCGAGGCCAGCAAGAGCGGCGCGCTGCCCGACGAGGTCGCGGCCCTGGCGGCCCAGGTCGCCGCCCTGCCGCGCCTGCGGCTGCGCGGGCTGATGGCCATCCCCGAACCCGGCCCCGGCGCGGTGGCCCAGCACGAGGCCATGGCAGCGCTCTTTCACACACTGCAGGCCCAGGGCCTCGCGCTGGACACCCTGTCGCTGGGCATGAGTGCCGACCTGGAAGCCGCCATCGCCGCCGGCTCCACGATGGTGCGCGTGGGCAGCGCGATCTTCGGGGCGCGCGCATGAAGGCCGCCTGGCTCCTGCTGCTGGCCGCCAGCCTCGCCTGCGCCCAACCCGTGCCCGACACGCTCGCGCAACGCGCACAGGCCTGCACCGGCTGCCACGGCAAGGAAGGCCGCGCGGCGCCCGACGGCTACTACCCGCGCCTGGCCGGCAAGCCGGCCGGCTATCTGTACAACCAGTTGCTGAACTTCCGCGACGGCCGGCGTGACTACGGCCTGATGAGCGAGCTGATCGCACCCCTGTCCGACGCCTACCTGAAGGAGCTGGCCGGGCATTTCGCCTCGCTGGACCTGCCCTACCCGCCGCCCCAGCCCACCACGCTGCCCGCCGCCGAGCTGGCCCGGGCGGAGCAGCTCATCCGCCGCGGCGACGCCGGCCGCAAGCTGCCCGCCTGTGCGGCCTGCCACGGCGAGCGGCTCACCGGTGCGCAGCCGGTGGTGCCCGGCTTGCTGGGCCTGTCGCGCGACTACCTCAATGGCCAGCTGGGCGCCTGGCGCAGCGGCCAGCGCCGCGCGCAGTCGCCCGACTGCATGGCCCAGATCGCCCGCGCACTGACCGACACCGAGATCAACGCCATCACGCAGTTCCTGGCCAGCCGGCCGCTGCCGGCCGACACCCACCCGGTGGCGGCGCTGCCGGCGCCCGCACCGGTGGCCTGCGCCGGCATGGCGCCATGAAGCGCTGGGGCATCGCACTCGCGCTGGTGGCCGTGCTCGGCACGGGCGCGGCCCTGGGCCTGCTCGCCTGGCAGCGGCACCTGCCGGACGACACGCCCGCCTCCCGCACCGCGCCCGACCTGCGCCGCGGCGCCTACCTTGCCGCCGTGGGCAACTGCGCGGGCTGCCACACCGCGCGCGGTGGTGCGCTGCTCGCCGGCGGTCGCCCCATCCCGACGCCCTTCGGCACCGTCTTCAGCCCCAACCTCACGCCCGACCCGACCGGCCTGGCGGGCTGGAGCGCCGACGACTTCTGGGCCGCCCTGCACCTCGGGCGCAGCCGCGACGGCCGCCTGCTGGTGCCGGCACACCCGGTCAGCAACACCACGCTCGTCACGCGCGAGGACGCCGACGACCTGCACGCCTGGTTGCAATCGCAAACCGCAGTCGCCGCGCCGAACCGCGCGCACGAACTGCGCTGGCCTTACGGCACGCAGCTCGCGCTGGCGGCCTGGCGCGCTGTCAATTTCCGCCCCGGCAGCTACCAGCCCGACCCGACGCAGGATGCCGTCTGGAACCGCGGCGCCTACCTGGCCCAGGGCCTGACCCACTGCAGCGCCTGCCATGCCGCGCGCGACGCCCTCGGCGGCGACCGCGGGCCCGCCGATTTCCGCGGCGGCCTGCTGGCTGGCGTGGGCTGGGTCGCGCCCTCCTTGCACGACCCGGCCGAAGCCGGCGTGCAGCGCTGGAGCGACGACACCCTGCGCCGCTGGCTGCGCGACGGCCATGCCGACGGCCACACCGCGCAAGGCCCCATGGGCGAGGTGGTGCTCGGCAGCACCTCGGCCCTGAACGATGCCGACCTCGCGGCCCTGTCGCGCTATTTGCGCAGCCTGCCCGAGCACACCGTTGAGCGCGCCAAGATGGTGCAACCGGATGCCCGCCGCCGTGAGCGCGGAGCCAGGCTCTACCAGGACCACTGCGCGGCCTGCCACGGCGCGCAGGGCGAAGGCCGGCGCGACGAGTCGGGGGCGCCCGCCTACCCCGCACTGGCCGGCAGCCGGCTGGTGACGCAGGCCAGCGCCGCCAACCTGCTGCGCCTCATCGAGCGCGGCGGCTTCGGCCCGGCCACGCCGGGCCACCCGCGGCCCTACGGCATGCCGCCGTTCGCGGGCCTGCTCGACGCCGAAGACCTCGCCGCGCTGGCCAGCCACCTGCGCCAATCCTTCGGCCACAAGGCCGGCGAGGTCGATGCCGTCGAGGTGGCGCGCCTGCGCGCCGCAGCCGCTAAACGCTGAGCAAGCCCCGGGGCGGGGGGGCGACGTGAACGACTTCACGCAAGCCCCGACGGCTCCGAATCAAATCGTCACAGGCCGCGACACACTGCGCGTCAGCCCGAGGGTAGGGGCGAAAAAAACAGTGCCTGCAGGCATACATTCCCGTTGGATGCAAGTGCGGCCCCAACGCCGCCGATACCCGAGATCACCGGACAAGGACCTGAACCGCATGAACTTCCTGACCCAACTGCGCATTGGCCAACGGCTGGCAGTGAGCTTCGGCTTGCTGATCGTGCTGCTCGTGGCCATCGGTGTGTTCGGCGCCACCAATGCGAACCGACTGGCCAAGGACCTGGACCGCACCGCGAACTCCAGCCTCGTGAAGATCAGTGCGGCGAACGCCCTCGAAAGCCAGGTCAACATCATCTCGCGCGCGGTGCGTGACCTGCTGCTGCTGGACACCGCCGGTGCCATCAAGAAGCAGAAGGCCGCCATCGCCGGCGCCCTGGAAGAGACCGAGAAGCAGCTCGCCGGCCTCGAGGCCTCCGTGGCCGACGACCAGGAAAAGGCTGCCGTCGCGGAAGTGCGCGAGCGCAAGGCCAAGTTCCTGACCGCACTCGAGAAGTTCCAGAAGATCCAGACCGACGGCAGCCCCGACGAAGCCCGTGAAAGCCTGATCACCGACCTGCGCCCGGCCCAGACCGCCCTGCAGGATGGCCTCAAGAAGCTGGTCGACATGCAGTTCGACGCCGGCAAGGAGCTCGCCACCAAGGGCGGCGAACTCGCCCGCTCCTCGGTGCTGCTGACCTTCGTGCTGGTCGCCGTGGCTGCGGTCATCGGCATCGGTGGCGGTATCGTCATCGCCCGCTCCATCGTCGGCCCGGCGCGCAAGGCCCAGCTGGCCGCCGAGGCCATCGCTTCCGGCGACCTGACACAGGACATCACGGTCGAAGGCCGCGACGAACTCAGCCAGATGCTGCAGGCCATGAAGGACATGCAGACCGCCCTGTCCGGCGTGGTGCGTGATGTGTCCACGGCCGCGAGTCAGGTGGCTGAAAACTCCGGCTCCATCGCGGACAGCAATGCCAACCTGGCCGAGCGCACCAACCGCTCCGCGGCCAGCCTGCAGAACACCGCCGCCTCGGTGGAAGAGATCGCCTCCACGCTCAAGGGCGCCAGCGACCTGACCCGCCGCGCCGCTGGCATCGCCGTGACGGCCCGCCAGTCGGCCAGCAACGGTGGCGCCGTGGTGTCCAAGGTCGTCGAGACCATGGAAGAAATCAGCGCCAGCTCCAAGAAGATCGGCGACATCATCGGCGTCATCGACGGCATCGCCTTCCAGACCAACATCCTGGCGCTGAACGCCGCCGTTGAAGCGGCCCGTGCCGGCGAACACGGCCGCGGCTTCGCCGTGGTGGCCTCCGAGGTGCGTGCGCTGGCTCAGCGCTCGGCCGGCGCGGCCAAGGAAATCAAGGTGCTGATCCAGGAATCGACCGTCAAGGTCGAGAACGGCACCACCCTCGTCAACAACGCCGGCGTCACCATCCGCAGCGTGGTGGACGAGGTCAACAACATGGGCCAGCTGATCGAGGAAATCTCGCACTCGGCCCAGGAGCAGGCCACGGGCGTGGGCGTCGTCAACGGCGCCATGAACGAGCTCGACAAGGCCACGCAGCAGAACACCAGCCTGGTGGGCGAACTCAGCCGCTCGGCCGATGCCCTGCGCGACAGCTCCACCCGCCTCATCGAAGCGGTCGGTTTCTTCCGCGCCGCCTGAACCCCACTTTCATCATCAGAGGGTCGCCATGTCATTCCTCCGCTCTGCCACCATCCTCGCTGCCAGCCTGATGCTGGCGCTGGCCGCCCAGGCCGCTCCCAAGATCGTCAAGAAGGTGCCGCCGGAGTTCCCGGCCGAGGCCACCAAGAAGGGCATCTCGACGGGCGTCGTGAAGGCCAAGCTCTCCATCGAAGCCGACGGCAAGGTCAGCGATGTGGAAATCCTCGAAGCCGAGCCCAAGCGCATCTTCGACCGCTCCGTGAAGGCAGCCCTGATGGAGTGGAAGTTCGAGCCCGGCGAAAAGGGCACGCACGAAGTGAAGCTCGTCTTCAAGAACGAAGACTGAGCCCGAACGGGCGGGCTGGCTCAGCGCCGCAGCGCTGGCGTGTCGGCTGCCTTGGCTTGCGGCGGCCACCAGTGCAGGCCGCCCGCCACCAGCATCGCCATCAGGACGGCGCCTCCGGCCATCAGCCCGAGGCGCCGTTTTCTTTGGGACTGGCGCACGCGCGCCGAGCCCGCACCCACGGCCTCGCGCAGCGCGGCAGGCGTGCGGGCCCGCGGGAGCCGCCGCAGGTTCACCGCCTGCTTGCGACCGTCACGCCCGGTCACAATTTCGAAGCTGAGGGCTTCGTCGGGCTGCGGACCTTCGCCGTCGGTCGGGAAGGCCGCGAGGCTGACGAACACCTCTTCACCACCGCCCACCGGGCGGATCGCGCCATAACCGGCTTCGGGGTTCCAGGCGCTCAGCACTCCTTCGAATCGCATATTCACCTCAACGACAACCCTCAAATCTTGGGGGATGGGCGCCGGCGCGGCGCAACGGGATGTAAGGCGAGGACAATCGCCGGCCCGCACGCCCACGACCTACAACGCATGCCCATCAACTGGTTCCCCGGTCACATGAATGCCACCCGCCAAGCGATCAAGGATCGCGTCAAGGCGGGCCTGGATGTGGTGATAGAGCTGCTCGACGCGCGCCTGCCGGGCTCCAGCAGCAACCCGCTGCTGGCGGCATTGACGACGGGACGCCCGTCCCTGAAGGTACTGAACAAGCAGGACCTTGCCGACCCCCTGATCACGGGCGAGTGGTTGGCCCATTACAACGCCCAGCCGCACACCCGGGCGATCGCGCTGGACGCCAGCGACCGCTCGCCGGCACGGGCCCTGGTGGCCGCCTGCCGGGAGCTGGCCCCGCTGCGCGGCGACCTGCACAAGCCGATGCGGGTGCTCATCTGCGGCATTCCCAACGTCGGCAAGAGCACCCTGATCAACACCCTGGTGGGCAAGCGCGCCGCCAAGACCGGCGACGAGCCCGGCATCACCAAGACCGAGCAGAAGATCGTGCTGGAGAACGGCTTCTACCTCTTCGACACGCCCGGCATGCTCTGGCCGCGCATCGGCATCGAGCAAAGCGGCTACCACCTGGCCGCCAGCGGCGCGATCGGCCGCAATGCCTTCGACGAGGCCGAAGTGGCGCTGGAGCTGATCGCCGTGCTCAAGCGCCGCTACCCCGACGCCCTGCGCCAGCGCTACGGCCTGGCCGAACTGGGCGAGGACGACGCCATCCTGGAAGCCATCGGCGTGAAGCGCGGCGCCAAGGTGCGCGGCGGCGCGGTGCAGATGCACAAGGCCGCCGAGGCGCTGCTGATGGACTACCGGCAGGGCCTGCTCGGCCGCATCACGCTGGAGACGCCGGCCGAGATGAGCGCCTGGCAGCAGGCCGCTGCCGCCGAAGAGGAGCGCAAGGCCGCCCAGCGCGAGGCCGAGAAGGCCGCCGCCAAGGCCCGCCGCAGCGGCCGCCGCGCCGCCAGCAGCGGAGACGCGCAGTGAGCGCGCGGGCAGCCTGCCGGTGATATCCCGGCCTTGACCGCGCGCAGCGGCTGCCTATGCTGGGCCGACTGCCACTGCGCGCGCCGCCATGTCCCGACTCTCCCTGCTCGACCTCGCCTTCTTCATCGCCGAGAGCGAGGCCAGCCCCAAGCATGTGGCGGGGCTGCACATCCACCAGCTCCCGGCGGGCGTGCGCGGCAACGGCACCGCCTTCGCCAAGCAGCTCTACGAGGATTTCCTCGCCCATACCGAGGTCCAGCCGCCCTTCGACCAGGTCATCAACTTCGTCTCGCCCACGCTGATGCCGAGCTGGCGCACGGCCGAGCAGGTCGACCTCGCCGAGCACGTCTTCTTCCACAAGCTCAAGCCCGGCGCCAACGACCGCGAGGCGCTCTATGCCCTCACCTCGCGCCTGCACGAGCCCGTGCTCGACCGCAGCCGCCCGCTGTGGGAGGTGCATGTCATCGCCGGCCTCTGGGACCGGCAGTTCGCCGTCTACTACAAGATGCACCATGCGGTGGCCGACGGCATCACCATGACCCGCTGGGGCGTGGACTCGCTGCGCACGACGCCCGACGACGACACGCTCACCCCCGTCTGGACGCTGGACCACACCCGCCGCGGCGGCCGCAAGAAGCGCCTGGACCAGGCCGTGGCCGGCACGGTGTGGAAGCAGCTCACCGCCAATAGCAAGCGCGCGGTCGGCATCGGGCGGCTCACGGCGATGCTGGCGCTGGAGGCCGTCAAGCTCACCAAGAACGCGATCGCCCTGCCCTTCATGGCCAGCGGCGACACGCCTTTCACCGGCAACGCCACGCCGGGGCGCCAGTTCGCGACCGCCGCCGTGCCCATGGCGCGCATCGACGCGATCCGCAAGGTGGCGCGGGCCACGCTCAACCATGTGGCACTCACCTGCCTGGACGGCGCAATGCACCGCTACCTGGCCGACGAAGGCGTCACGCTCGACCGGCCGATCACGATCCAGATGCCGGTCAACCTGCGCCGCGAAGGCGAGAAGGCAGCCGGCAACAAGATCGGCATCATCCTGGTGGACCTCTCCCCCCCGACCGACGACGCCTACGTGCGCCTGCGCAACGTGGGCTACTCGCTGCGCAATGTGCGCGCCATGATCGATGCGGTGGCACCCGAGGCGGTGGAGACCTACACCATCCTCACCGGCCTGCTCGGCCAGATCGCCGGCATGCTGAAGCTGGCCGATGTGGTCACGCCGATGGGCAACACGCTCGTGTCCAACGTGCCCGGGCCGGCCGAGCGCCTGTACCTGAAGGGCGCGCCGCTGGCCGAGATGCATCCGGTGTCGACCCTGCCGGCCACGCACCTGCTCAACATCACGCTGTTCAGCTACGCCGGCACGCTCTACTTCGGCCTGATCGCGACCGACGCGCTGCCCAACCTGGGGCGGCTGTCGGCCTACATCGAGGAAGAGATCGCGACCCTGGAGGCCGCCGTCGGCCTCTGAACCGGGCTCACTGCGGCGGCGGCGGCGGGATCTTGATGTCGTTGCCCATGCGCTGGGCCGAGTCGACACCCTTGTTGTACTCGTCCCGGCTCATGCAGCGGCGCACCTTGCGGTTGGTGCCCGTGGGCGCCTCGAAGAAGCACACCACATCGGCCTGCGGGCCGTCGGCCATCGCCACCTGCTGCGAGGAGGTTTCGGGCGTGGCGCAGGCCGCCAGCGCCGCCAGCGCCACGATGGCACCCGCCGATTGAATGAAGGACTTCACGACTCACCCCCTGTAGCTGACTGGAGCCGAATGTAGCCGCAGCCCGTCAGGCCGGCCATCCACAAATCGGATAGCCTCCCCCGGCTGAAGGGGCGGGCCTGCGCCCCGGCGCCAGGAGACTCCCATGTTCGACGCCTACCTCTACGACCACTGCCGCACGCCACGCGGCCGCGGCAAGCCCGAGGGCGGGCTGCACGCCGCCACACCGATCTGGCTGGTGCGCACCCTGCTCCAGGCCCTGCAGCAGCGCACGCAGCTCGACACCGCGCGGGTGGACGACCTCGTGCTCGGCTGCGTCACCCCCATCGGCGAGCAGGGCGGCGACATCGCGCGCATCGCGGTGCTGGACGCCGGCTGGAGCGAGCGCGTGGCCGGCATCACGCAGTCGCGCTTTTGCGCCTCGGGGCTGGAGAGCGTCAACCTGGCCGCGGCCAAGGTGGCCAGCGGTTTCGAGCGCCTGGTGGTGGCCGGCGGCGTGGAGAGCATGAGCCGCGTGGCCATGGGCAGCGATGGCGGCGCCTGGCTGCAGGACGCGCGCGTCATCGACGCCATCGGCCTGGTGCCCCAAGGCATCAGCGCCGACCTGATCGCGACACGGGAAGGCTTCTCGCGCGCCCTGCTGGACGACTACGCCGCGCGCTCCCACGCCCGGGCGGCCGCAGCCCAGTCGGCCGGGCATTTCGAGCGCGCCCTCGTGCCGGTGCACGACGAGGCCGGCACCCTGCTGCTCGCGCAGGACGAAACCATCCGCCCGGGCACGACGCCCGACACGCTCGCCGCGCTGAAGCCGAGCTTCGCGAAGCTGGGCGAGCGCTTCGATGCGCTGGCCCTGCGCAAGTACGCCGACCTGGCCGCGATCGAGCACCGCCACCACGCCGGCAACTCCTCTGGCATCGTCGACGGCGCGGCCCTGGTGCTGGTGGGCTCGCGCGCGGGTGGCGAGGCCGCCGGCCTGCGCCCACGCGCCCGCATCCGCGCCGCCGCCGTGACCGGCAGCGAGCCCACGATCATGCTGACCGGCACCACGCCGGCTTGCGAGAAGGCGCTGCGCCAGGCCGGCATGCAGGCGCGCGACGTGGACCTCTGGGAGATCAACGAAGCCTTCGCCGCCGTGCCGCTCAAGACCGCGCGGGACCTCGGCCTCGACCTGGCGCGCGTCAACGTCAACGGCGGCGCCATCGCCCTCGGCCACCCGCTCGGCGCCACCGGCGCGATGCTGCTGGGCACCCTGCTTGACGAGCTGGAGCGGCGCGACCTGCAGACCGGCGCCGTCACGCTCTGCGTGGGCGGCGGCATGGGCATCGCAACCATCATCGAGCGCGTCTGAGCGCGCCGGCGCGCCCTGCAGGCTACAGGCGGATCCAGCCGCCGATGCGCAGCCGCCAGCGGCCGCGGTCACTTTCCCAGCGGTGGGGCTCGTAGCGGTAGCCGGGTCGCGGGCGCTCGTAGTAGCCCGGCACCCAGGTGTGGCGCCCGCCACTCCAGCCCCAGTAGCCATTGATCCACACCGCGCCCGGGTAGGGTGAGACCGGCACCACCTCGGCATAGGGTGCGGGCGGCGGGGCATCGATCACGACGGCGGGTTCGGTGGTGTAGGCCACCCGGTGGGCCGGCACCACGACGCAGCCGGACAGCAGGGCAGCGGTGGCGGCCACCACGGCCAGCGCGGCGCGGCTCATCGCCGCGGCCCCGGCTGGCCATAGGCCGGGCCACTGCGGTAGTCGCCGCCCTGGTAGTGGCCGTAGCCGCCGTGGTGGTGGCCGTGCCGGTGCGGCACGATGATGCAGCCGGACAGCAGCGCAGCGGAAGAGATCAGCGTCAGGGCCAGGGCCAGTCGTTTCATGGAAGCACTCCCGGCTGCTGAAGCGGCAGCCGCAGGCCTCTAACCGCGCCTGGCCCGGCGCGGATGACCGTGTCACACAGAGTTACTCCGGGCGGCGCTGCGTTGCACGAGCAGCAGGCAGACCATGCCCGCACCGAGCACCGCTGCGGTGAGCCACAGCGCGGCATCGAAGCGGCCGCTGGCCTCCACCATGCGCCCGGTGAGGGCCGGCGCGCTGACCTGGGCCACGCCATAGCTCAGGGTGAGGCGGGCCATGGCCTTGCCCGGGTTGGCCGGCGAGCGCCGCCCGACGAGCGCCAGCGTGAGGCTGACGATGCCGATGAACGTGGCGCCGTACAGCAGCGCGCCGGCCAGCGCCGCCACCAGGCCGCTGGCGAGCACCGGCAGCAGCACGCCCAGGATCTGCACGCCATAGGCGAGCAGCAAGGCGCCGACGTCCCCCAGGCGCCGCGCGATGCGGTCCCACACGAAGACCGCCGGCGTGGCCGCCAGCCCCACCAGCAGCCAGGCCCAGGGCCCATGTCCGGCCAGCAGCGGCTGCTTCTCGACGATCGCCACCGTGAAGGTCGCATTGATGACGAAGCCCCAGCCGGCGCAGAAATAGGCCGCCACCATCAGCGCCATCCAGCGCCGGCTGGGCGCCGCGCCGCCGGCGGCCTTGGCCACGAGCGGAGGCACCGGCGGCCGCCACAGCCAGGCCGGCACCAGGAAGGCCAGGCCCAGCAGCGCGAAGCCTTCCCATTGCGCGGCCCAGCCCAGGCCCAGCCCGGTCATGCCCATCGCGCCCAGCGCGGACACGACGATGCCCAGGCCCAGCCCCATGAAGTAGAGGCCCAGCTCCGGCCGGCGCCCCGAGCGGATCAGCCAGCCCTGCACCAGGCCCGAGCCCAGCAGCATGCCGGCGGCACCGCACAGCCCGCCCAGATAGCGCGACACGGCCCAGGCCGCGAAGGAGGTGCTCCAGCCCATCAGCGCGGTGATGACGAGCGCCAGCGGCAGCCCCCAGCTGTAGAGCCGATGCCGCCAGGCCGGGCTCTCCACCCACGAAGCGAGCAGCGCCCCGCTCATGTAGCCGGCGTAATTGATGGCCGCCAGCAGGCCGCCGTCGGCCAGGCCCAGGCCGGCCTGGGCCTGCATCTGCGGCAGCAGCGGCGTGTAGGCGAAGCGGGCCAGGCCGATGGTCAGCAGCAGCGCGCAGATGCCGCCCAGCAGCACCTGCCAGGCGCTCAGCGAAGGCACAGGGGTGGAGCGCATGGCCCGCTTGTACCAGTTGGGGTTGAACCCCGGCTTGCAAACCGGCGCCACGCACCCAGTTGACCGGGATGGCACTGTTCC
>Ga0233424_10001768_pt1 | contig 17461 bp, 17 predicted proteins | sample Watercolumn_Towu_FD_181011 | JGI IMG/M metagenome (GOLD analysis project Ga0233424, IMG submission 181011) | Freshwater microbial communities from Lake Towuti, South Sulawesi, Indonesia - Watercolumn_Towuti2014_125_MG | ecosystem: Environmental > Aquatic > Freshwater > Lake | place: Indonesia...
GCGGCCTTGGGGATGCGTGCGTCGGCCATGGGGGTCTGCACGCACTGGCCCGAAGGGGCGAAGCGCAGGCCGTGGTAGGGGCAGCGCAGGTCCTCGCCGAAGACGGTGCCCTGGTGCAGCGGGGCGAAGCGGTGCGGGCAGCGATCGTCCAGCGCCACCGGCTGGCCCGAGGCGGTGCGGTAGAGCACCATCGGGCGGCCCAGCAGCGTGCGGGCCATTGGCGTCTGCGTCAGCTCGTCGCTGAAGCCGGCCGCGTACCAGGTGTTCTGCAGATAGCGGTCGTTCATGCCTGCCTCGCGTCGATCTGCGCCTGCACCTGCTCACGGAACTGCTCGATCGGCATGAACTTCGGGTCCTCGCGGCACATCGCCAGCGTCGCGGCGACGATCTCGTCGGTCGGCGTCTCGGGGTCGAACGGGTCGCCATGCGGCTGCGCGATGTACCAGGGGCTGTCGACGTACAGCTCGACGGTGTTGCCCTCGGGGTCGAAGAAGTACACCGACCACGACACGCCGTGGTTCAGCGGTTTCAGGCCACGCACCTCGGCGGCCTTGACGCGGCGGTACATCACCCGCAGCTCGTCGAGCGATTCGAGGTGGAACGAGATCTGGTTGATCGTGCTGCTCTTCGACTCGGGATCGCGGCCGCTGGCCAGCGCCACCTGGTGGTGGGTCAGCGGGTCGACGCTCATGAACACCAGGTCAGCCTTGAAGTTGCGGCCGCGGCCGCGGTCGGTGACCACCAGGCCGATCACCTCGGTGTAGAAGCGCTCCATCGCATGGATGTCGAACACGTTGATGCCCATGTGGGTGAGCTGGGGCCGGACGGCGGACGAGGGGCTGGTCATGGTCAAGGGCTCCGGACGGCGGTGCGGGTCCACCGCTGCAACTGTTTTGCTAACGATAGCATTTGGTCTGCAGGGCTTCAAGCGACGTCGATACAGGGTTTCCACTCAGCGAAAGTACTGGATTGATCCGATCAACAAAGGGCTATGAGTCTTGCAGGGAGAGGACGACATCCCCATTGACAGCCTCCGGGGTGGTGCCTAGACTCTGCTAACGATAGCACTGCGGGCCCTGGCCTGTGGATCCATTTCGCGGCGCAGGGCGCCGCAGCAACAGGAGTCGAAGAGGATGTTTTCGCTGGCCACGCTGAGAGTGAACGGGGCGCCCACCGCGGTGCTGAGCATCGATGGCCGCCACTGGGCCCTGTCCGAGGTCGCGCCGGCGCTGCTGCAGCCCAACCCGCAGCGCGGCCTGATGAACGTGTTCGAACGATGGGACGAGGCCGAGCCGGTGCTGCTGGAGGTGGCCGAGGCGCTGCGCAGCGGCCGTACGAGCGCGCAGCCGTTGCCCGCCCCGGCGGCCGCGGAGGACATCCTCACCCCGCTGCAGTACCCGAACAAGCTGGTGCTCGTCGGCGCCAACTACTACGACCACATGCACGGCGACGCGGGTCGCACCACGTTCAGCAAGGAAACGAACGTGCCGGTGTTCTTCCTGAAGCCGCCGACCACCACGCTGGTGGGCAGCGGCCGCTCGGTGCGCTACCCCGAGCAGACGAAGCGCTTCGATTACGAGGTGGAGCTGGCCGCGGTGATCGGCAAGCGCGCCCGGCGCCTGACGCTGGAGAACGCGCTCGACTGCGTGGCCGGCTACACCGTCGCCATCGACCTGTCGGCACGCGACTGGCAGCGCCACCCCGAGCACATGGTCAAGTTCGACCTGTTCGGCGGCAAGGTGTTCGACGACAGCTGCCCGCTCGGCCCGGACATCGTGCCGCGCCGCTTCATGGACGGCGACAACGCGCCGCTGAAGCTGTGGGTCAACGGCGACCTGCGCCAGAACTCCAACACCCAGCACATGATCTGGTCGCTGGCCGAGCAGCTGGTGGGCATCACCGAACACGTGACGCTGGAGCCGGGCGACGTGGTCTCCACCGGCACGCCGGCCGGTGTGGGCCTGCGCACCCAGCGCTGGCTGAAGGTGGGCGACAAGATCGACGCCGAGGTCGGCCCGATCGGCCGGCTGTCGGTGGAGATCATCGAAAGCGACGGCGCGTTCGGCGGCAAGTTCCCGCCCGTGGCGGCGTGAGCTCGGCCCCGGCGTGCCGGGGCTCCCCGACAAAACCAGACAGGAGACAAGCATGAGCAAGACGATGCGCGCCGCGCGCATGCACGCGGTGGGGCAGCCGCTGCAGATCGACCGGGTGCCGGTGCCCAGCGCGCGGCCCACCGACGTGGTGGTCGAGGTCAAGGCCTGCGGCATCGTGCCGAACCTTGGCAACGTGCTGCACCACCTGCAGGAGTGGTTCCCGCACCTGGTGCTGCCGCGGCTGCCGGCGATCTTCGGGCTCGATGCCACCGGCGTGGTGGCCGAGGTCGGGTCGCAGGTCTACGCGTTCAAGCCGGGCGACCGGGTCTATGTCAACCCGGCGCGCTACTGCGGCGGCTGCCGGCCCTGCCGCATGGGTGAAACGACGCACTGCCTGTCGTACTCGTTCAACGGCTACTTCGGCTTCGGCGAACATTCGCAGCGCATGTTCGACGACTACCCGTACGGCGGCCTGTGCGAGTTCATGACCGCGCCGCAGTACAGCCTGGTCAAGCTCCCCGACAACCTCTCGCACGAGACCGCGGCGCGCTTCGGCTACCTCGGCACCGGCTACCGCGCGCTGCGCCAGGGCAAAGTCGGCCCGAGCACGACGCTGCTGGTCAACGGCATCAGCGGCACGCTGGGCCTGGGCGTGGCGCTGTTCGGGCTGGCGATGGGCGCACGGCGCATCCTCGGCACGGGGCGCAACAAGGAGCTGCTGGCCAAGGTGAAGGCACTGGCGCCGCACCGCATCGAGGTGTTCTCCACCGACGACGGCTCGATCGCCCATTGGGCCAAGGGCCTGACGCAGGGCGAGGGATGCGAGGTGGTGATCGATGCGCTCGGCCCCGGCACGCCGCAGGCGCCCATGCTCGACGCGCTGGCCGCGCTGCGCCGCGGCGGCCATTTCATCAACATCGGCGCGGTGGCCGGCGAGCTGCCGGTGAACCTGCACAAGGTGATGGACGCCGACCAGCGTGTCAGCGGCTCGGCCTGGTTCACCACCGGGCAGGGGCAGGAGATGGCCGACATGGTCGAGTCCGGCCAGGTCGACCTGTCGGTGTTCGAGCATTGCGTCTACGCGCTCGACGACGTCAACACCGCGCTGGGCCTGATCGCCAACCGCAACGGCGGCTTCAGCAACTACGTCATCTGCCCGTGAGGTCCGCCATGACGACGATGCGTGCCACCCGCTGGCATGAACCGGCGCACCGGTTCCAGGTCGACGAGATCGAAGTCCCCGCGCCCACCGGCGCCGACGTGCAGGTGCAGGTCAAGGCCTGCGGCGTGGTGCCGAACCTGCGCAACGTGATCCACAAGTTCCCCGAGTGGTTCCCGCACCTGCCGCTGCCCGACGCGCCGGCCATCTACGGGCTCGACCCGGCCGGGGTCGTCACCGCGGTGGGCCCCGACGCCCGCGGCTTCCAGGTGGGCCAGCGGGTCTACGTGAACCCGGTGCGCACCTGCGGCGTCTGCGTGCACTGCCGCGGCGGGCGGCCGGTGCGCTGCAACGCCTACACCTTCGCCGGCTACTTCGGCTTCAGCCCGGCGTCGAAGGCGGTGCAGGCGCGCTACCCGTGGGGCGGCTTCGCCGAATACCTGCTGGCGCCGGTGGACAGCCTGGCCGTGCTGCCCGACGCGCTGTCGTTCGACAACGCGTCGCGCTTCGGCTACCTCGGCACGTCGTACGGCGCGCTGCGGCGCGGCAACGCTGGCATCGACACCACGCTGCTGGTCAACGGCGCCACCGGCACGCTGGGCGTCGGCCTGGTGCTGCTGGCGCTGGCGCTCGGCGTGCCGAAGATCTACGCCGTGGCGCGCAACCGCGCGCTGCTCGAGCGCGTGAAGGCGCTGCACCCATCGCGCATCGAGACCTTCTCGACGCTCGACGGCGCCACGGATGCCTGGGTGCGCGCGCGCACCGGCGGCAACGGCGTCGACCTGGTGGTCGAGGCGCTGGGCCCCGAGGCGCCGCTCGAGGCCACGCTGTCGGCCCACCGCGCGGTGGCCCGCGGCGGCACCATCGTCACGGTGGGCGGCCAGCAGCAGGCGGTGCCGATCGACCCGATCTGGCTGATGGCATACCACATCGACTACCGCGGCTCGTCGTGGTTCACCACGTCGCAGGCGCAGGAGATGGCCGACATGGTGGGCAGCGGCGTGCTCGACATGTCGATGCTGCAGACCCAACGTTTCGGCCTCGACGCGGTCGATGCGGCCATCGACGCGGCCGGCCACCGCGAACTGGGCGGCTTCAGCAACATCGCCGTCTGCCCATGAGCCTGGCCGCTGCCGCTTGGGGCCCCCGGCGGCAACGCGCCGCCTTCAGCCTGAGCTTCGACAACCTCGGCGAGGCGGCGGCGCTGCAGCGCGGCGAGGCGGTCGATGTCGCACGGCTGGGCCGCGACCCCACGGCCGACGTCGTGCCGACGCTGCTGGCCCTGCTCGGCGACGTGCCGGCCACGTACTTCATCGAAGCGAGCAACGTGGCGCGCTACCCCGGCGTGATCGCCGCCTGGCACGAGGCGGGCCAAGAGGTGGGCGTGCATGCCTGGCGGCACGAGCACTGGGCCACGCAGCCCGCAGCGGAGCGCCGCCGCCTGCTGCGCCTGAGCCTGGTCGCGTTCCGGACGCTCGGCCTGCACCCGCTCGGTTTCCGTCCCCCCGGCGGCACGCTGCCCGAAGGCGCGTTGCAGGAGCTGCGCGAGGCCGGCCTGGCCTACTGCTCGCCGCTGGGCGAGGTGGGCGCCAGCCGGCTCGAGGACGGCCTCGCGGTGTTGCCCTTCGCGTGGCCGCACGTCGACGCCTTCGTGCTCGACCCGACGCTGCAAACCCTGCGCCAGCGCTGCGGCGCCCCCGCGGCCGCCGGCACGCCGCAGCAGTGGCAGGCCGCGCTCGAGGCGCTGCTGCAACGTGCGCTGGCCGAGGGGCTGCACGCCACCGTGATCTTCCATCCCTACCTGCTGCTGCACGCCGCGCATCGGGACGTGCTGGCGTGGCTGCTGCGCCGGCTGCGCCAACTGCCCGAGCTCTGGGTGGCCTCGTGCGGAGACGTGGCGCGCAGCCTGCTTCCTGCCGGCGGCGTGGCCGCCGGCGCCCATCGGAGTTGAACCCCATGCGAATCCAAGGCCTGCACCACATCGCCTACAAGTGCGGCGATGCCGAAGCCACCCGCCACTTCTACCAGGACCTGCTCGGCCTGCCGCTGACCCTGACGGTGACCAACACCCGCCAGCCGACCACCGGCGGGGAGCCGGTCACGTACTTCCACTTCTTCTTCGAGCTGGGCGACGGCTCGTCGGTGGCCTTCTTCGACCTCGCCGACGACGACCCGCCACAGCCCTCGCCGAACACGCCGCCGTGGGTCAACCACCTGGCGCTGCGCATGGACTCCATCGACGAACTGCACCAGGCGCACCGCCGGCTGCTGGAGGCCGGCGTCGCGGTCGACGGCGTGCTCGACCACGAGTTCGTGAAATCGATCTACTTCTTCGACCCGAACGGCGTGCGGCTGGAGCTGACCGCTGCCACCGACAATACCACCTACCTGCCGAACGCCCGCCGCAATGCCGAGGCCGAGTTCCAGCGCTGGATCGAGACCCGCGCCTCGCAGCGTGCCGCGGTGACGGCGCGGGCCTGATCGGCGGGTCGGGTCGGCCAGTCAGCCGGGCACGCAGCGCATCCGCTGCGTGCCGAGGCCCTCGACCGAGGCCTCGACGACATCGCCCGCGCGCAGGAACCGTTGGTGGTGGCTGCCGAAGCCGGCCGGCGAGCCGGTGCACAGCAGGTCGCCCGCGGCCAGCCGCGTGTGGAGCGAGAGGTACGCGATCTGCTCGGCGATGCCGAACACCATGTCGCCGGTGTCGCCGTCCTGCATCGTCGTGCCGTTGAGGCGCAGCTGCAGGCGCAGCCGCTGCGGGTCGTCGATCTGCCAGGCCGGCACGAACCACGGGCCGGCGGGCAGCCAGCCCGGGCCGGCCTTCGACTGCAGCCAGTCGCTGCCGAGGGCCTTGACGTCGTCGCGGAAGATGCGGTCGCGCCGCGTCACGTCGTTGACGACGCAGTAGCCCGCCACGTGCGACAACGCCTCGCGCACGTCCACCTGCCAGGCCGGGCGGCCGATCACGACGCCGAGTTCCACCTCCCAGTCGAGCCGGTCGAGTCCTTCGGGCAGCACCAGGTCGTCGCAGGGGCCGGCGAGCGTGGCCGGGCCCTTGTGGCAGATGTACGGGATGCCGTCGCACTGGCGTGCCGCGATGGCGGCCAGCGCCTGCTCGCGCCGCGCGGCGGCCAACGGGCCGTGCGGGCCGTCGTCGGCATCGAGGGCGGCTTCGAGCCACTGCGCGCGGTAGTTGCCGATGGTGCAGAACACCTGGCGCGGCGCGGCCGGCGCCTTCAGTTGCAGGTGTTCGACCGGCACGCCGTCGCGCGCGATGGTGTCGTGTGTCGCGGGGGCCTCGCACAGCGTGCGCAGCGGCGCTTCGAGCCGCGGCCAGCCGTGCTGCAGCGCGGCCATCGAGGCGCCGTCGGGGCCCAGCGTGTCGGCCCAGCGGGCCAGCGCGAGCACACGGCCGCCATGCAGCAGCGCAGGGAAGGGAGCGCACGCCGCGAACGAGGCGTTGACGAGAACGGGCAGGGGCATGGAGGAGACGGTTCAGCTGGCCACGGCGCGGCGGGTGGGTTGCTTCGGTTCGGCGTCTGCCGCGGTCAGGGCGGGCACCAGCGCCCGCGTGCTGCCACGCTGCACCAGCGTGGCCGGCGACAGCGCACTGTACGGCCCGCCGGGCCGCTGGCCTTTGTGCTGCAGGTGGTGGTAGAGGAACCACAGGCCGCAGGCGGTGGCCAGCTCCGAGATCGGCAGGCCGATGGTGGTGAGCCCCGGGCCCCACCAGCCGAAGCCCGGCTCGTCGCCGAAGCCGATCACCGACAGCTCGTCGGGCACGCGCACGCCGCGCACCAGCAGCTCCTCCAGCACGCCGTAGGTGATGCGCACCGAGCCCATCACCAGCGCGGTGGGTGGCGTGCGCTGGTCGAGCACGCGGCGGATCGCGTCGCGGCCGAAGTGGTCGCTGCCCGGCGCGCCGAGCACCTCGAAGCCCTGCGCCGGCGCCGGGGCGCCGGCCAGCGCCCGGCGAAAGCCGCGCAGCCGCTCGGCCCCGGTGGGCAGCTCTTCCGGGCCGCCGATGTAGGCGATGTGCCGGTGGCCGAGCTGCAGCAGGTGGCGGGTCGCGTCTTCCAGTGCGCGGGCGTCGTCGATGCCGAACCACTGCTCGCCGAGCGACGCATGCCGGCGCAGCAGCTGGATGTGCGGCGTCATCTGCAGCAGGCGCACCGCATCGGGGTGCGGCCGCGCCGACGGCACGATGATGATGCCGGCGACGTGCGCGCTGGTCAGCTCGCGCAGGTGGCGCAGCTCGCTGGCGCGGTCGTCGTCGGTCTCGGAGAGCATCAGCTGGAACTCGCCCTTCTCGAGGCATTTCGACAGCGCGTGCGCGATGGTCGAGAAGAAGCCGTTGCGGATGTCGGGCAGCACCAGGCCGACCAGGTTGCTGGTGCCGCCGCGCATCATGCGTGCGGCGCGGTTGGCCACATAGCCCATCTCGGCCGCGGCCTCGTGCACGCGCTGCGTCGTGGCGGTGCTGATGCGCGGGTCGTTCGACAGGGCGCGGCCCACCGTCGAGATCGACAGCTCCAGGCGCTCGGCGATGTCCTTGGTGGTGATCATGCGGGAAAGCGTGTTGTTGCTAACGATAGCAACAATCTGGCGGATGACAAGCGGGTTTCCGGGGGTGGCATATCGCGTGAAGGGGCCGATGTCGCGACAGATCACCGACCCAGAAGGGCGTGTCGACCTTGCGCGCGCCCCTTTGACACCGTCAGCGTCGCGCGTTACAATGTGCTAACGATAGCAATTACGCAGCGCCGGCCGCGGCAGGGTGCCGGTCCCATCGAACGAGGAGCAGGAACACATGGACGCAGAAGAGATCATGGTGCTGGAGCGGCAGCGCCGCGAGGCGATGGTGAAGGCCGATGTCGCGGCGCTCGACACGCTGCTGGACGACGGCCTGATGTGGATCCATGCCACCGCGCGTGCCGACACCAAGCAGGGCCTGCTGGCATCGATCGCCTCGGGCAAGACCAAGTACCTTGCGATCGACTGCTCGGACGAGAGCGTGCGCTTCTACGGCCCGGTCGCGGTGATCAGCGGCATCGCCGACATCCAGGCCGAGATCGCCGGCGAACAGCGCACGCTGCAGAACCGCTTCACCATCCTCTGGCACGAGCGGCAGGGCCGCTGGCAGGTGGTGAACTGGCAGTCGACCACCGTGCGCAAGCCCTGAACACGCACGCCCTGAGCGAAACAGCGATGGACATCCGCCGCCTCGTCACCGGGCACGACACGCAGGGCCGCGCGGTCGTCGTGGCCGACGAGCGCCTCGTGCGCCCGTTCCACAGCCTGCCCGGCTTCGCCAACACGCTGCTGTGGGCCACCGACGGCGTGCCGCGGGTCGGCATCGGCCAGGCGGCCGATCCGGTGCCCGGCCTGGCCTGCGCATTGCCGGGCCCGGCCGGCACGCGGCTGATGCTGGTCACGCTGCCGCCCGATGCCTCGATGGCCAGCCCCGCGTTCGACGGGGTGGCCTATGCGCAGGAACTGATCGAGAAGGTGCCGGGGTTCCTGCAGGTCTTCGAGCCCGATGCGCCCGGCATGCACACCACCGAGACGGTGGACTACGGCGTGCTGCTCGACGGCGAGGTGTGGCTCGAGCTGGACGACGGCCGCACCGAGCGCCTCGCGCCGCACGACCTGGTGGTGCAGAACGGCACGCGCCACGCCTGGCGCAACCGCAGCGACCGCCCCGCCACGCTGCTGTTCGTGCTGATCGGCGCGCAGCGCGTGGCCTGAACCGATTGCCGAGAACTTCCATGTCCCTGATCCAGATCCGCAAGCGCAGCCTCGCCATCGAGACCGTGTTCCACGAGGGCGGCCCGGTGGCCGACACGCCGCTGCGCATGGCCGCTGCCAGCGCGGTGGTGCACAACCCGTACGCCGGCCGCTACGAGCCCGACCTGCTGCCCTTCATGGCCGAGCTGCGTGCGCTCGGCCAGTCGCTGGCCGAGGAGCTGGTGGACGTGCTCGGCGGCGTGCGGCAGGTCGAGGTGTACGGCAAGGCCGCCATCGTCGGCATCGACGGCGAGATGGAACATGCCGCCGTGTGGCACGAGGCCGGCGGCTGGGCGATGCGCCACGCGCTCGGTGAACCCAAGGCCATCGTGCCGGCCAGCAAGGCCGTGGCGGTGGCCGGCTACCGGCTGATGGTGCCGGTGCACCACGTGCACGCGGCCTACGTGCGCAGCCATTTCAGTGCGATGGAGATCGGGCTGCAGGACGCCCCACGGCCCCGCGAGATCCTGTTCGCGCTGGTGATGGGCACCGGCGGGCGCGTGCATGCGCGCGTGGGCGGCCTGGCGAAGGACGCGGTGTCGGTGCACGACGGCCAGCGCTGACGTCGGCGTCATTCACTACTGTGCATAAAATGATTCATTGAGCATAAATAACTGTTGCAGTCCGATCCAGCGGCCGATAGTCCGGCAAGACGACAACACAAGGAGATCGAGATGCGACAGTGGTGGACGAGGGTGCGGCAGGCCGCGAGCGGCCGGGCCTTGTCGATCGGTGCGCGGCTGAACCTCGGGTTCGGCCTCGTGCTGGTGCTGATGGTGGTCGTGGGCGGCCTGGCGTGGATGCAGTTCGTGCGCCAGGACGACCGGCTGCGCCACCTGGCCGACACCGACGTGCAGCGCGCCGCCTGGGCGCAGCAGATGCAGCTGGCGGTGAAGGACATGGTGGTCTCGCTGGCCAACCTCTGCCTGCTCGAAGAGGCGGCCGACCAGGCCGACGAGCGCATGGCCTTCCAGGCCGCGATGACGCGCTACGACGGTGCCCGCAAGGCCCTCGACCGTTCGCTGGCCGCCGAGGGCTCGCCGCGGCTGCGCGAGGCGATGCGCCAGGTGGCCGCCGCCGAGGATGGCGCGGTGCCGATCTTCACGAAGATGGCCGCGTTCGACGGCTCGATGGACCGCGCGGTGCAAGCCGACTTCTACTACACCCAGGTGGGCGGCCCGCAGCGCGCGTGGCAGCAGGGGCTGCGCGACCTCGAGGCCACGATGACGCAGGCGATGACGGCCGCGGTGGCCGCCTCGCATGCGGCGTCGACCCGCGTGCAGGCCGTGATCGGCGGCCTGCTCGGCGCCGCGCTGGTGGCCGGCCTGGTGGCCTCGTGGCACATCCGCCGCGGCATCACGCGGCCGCTCTGCGAGGCGGTGGCGGTGGCCCGCGCGGTGGCCGACGGCCACCTCGCGATGCAGGTGGACGCCGCCCGCGGCGACGAGATCGGCGCGCTGCTGCAGGCGCTGGCCGAGATGCAGGCGGGGTTGCGCCGGCTGGTGGGCGACATCCGCGCCTGTGCCGACAGCATCCAGACCGCCAGCGACGAGGTGGCCGGCGGCAACACCGACCTGTCGCAGCGCACCGAGCGGGCCGCCGGCCGGCTGCAGCAAACCGTGTCGTCGCTCGACAGCCTGACCGGCGCGGTGCGCCAGAGCGCCGACTCGGCCGCGCAGGCCAACCGGCTCGCCACCAGCGCCTCGGGCGCCGCGCAGCGCGGCGGCGACGTGGTGCAGCAGGTGGTCTCGAACATGCACGAGATCTCCACGGCCAGCCGCCGCATCGCCGACATCACCAGCGTGATCGACGGCATCGCGTTCCAGACCAACCTGCTGGCGCTGAACGCCGCGGTGGAGGCGGCGCGCGCCGGCGAGCAGGGCCGGGGTTTCGCGGTGGTGGCCGGCGAGGTGCGCAACCTGGCGCAGCGCGCCGCCGAGGCCGCCCGCGAGATCAAGGGCCTGATCGGCGAGAGCGTCGAGCGTGTGGATGCCGGCGCGACGCTGGTGCGCGAGGCCGGCGGTTCGATGCACGAGATTGTCTCGGCGGTGCAGCGCGTCACCGGCGTGATCGGCGAGATCACTTCGGCCACCGCCGAACAGAGCCACGGCCTCGGCGAGGTCAACGGCGTGGTGGTGCAGCTCGACCAGATGACGCAGCAGAACGCCGCGCTGGTGGAGCAGAGCGCCGCTGCCGCCGAATCGCTGCGCGACCAGGCACGGCGGCTGAACCAGCTGGTCGGGGCCTTCCGCCTCGCTGCCTGATCCCCATCCTGATCCCTGAGACGGAGCGTCCTTCCCCATGCCCATCGTCGTCACCGACACGCCGCGCACCCCTCTGGCCATCGTCGACGCGCTGGCCGTCCTCGGCGTGGCCACCGTGCACGAGGCCCAGGGCCGCACGGGCCTGATGGCCGCGTCGCTGCGGCCGATCTACCGGCCCGCGCAGGTGGGTGGCAACGCGCTCACCTGCGCGGTGGCGCCGGGCGACAACCTGACGATCCACCTCGCGATCGAGCAGGCCCGACCGGGCGACATCCTCGTCGTCGCGCCCACCTCGCCCTGCGACGACGGCTACTTCGGCGACCTGCTCGCCACCTCGCTGCAGGCGCTGGGCGTGCGCGCGCTGGTCATCGAGGCGGGCGTGCGCGACATCGCCACGCTCACCGAGATGCGCTTCCCGGTGTGGTCCAAGGCGGTCAGCGCGCAGGGCACCGTGAAGGCGACGTCTGCCGACGTGCAGGTGCCCCTCGTCTGCGGCGGGGCCTGGGTGCGGCCGGGCGACGTGGTGCTGGCCGACGATGACGGCGTCTGCGTGGTGCGGCGCGAAGACGCCGAGGCGGTGCTCGCCAAGGCCCAGGCCCGCGCCGCGGCCGAAGCCGAGAAGCGGCCGCTGTACGCGGCCGGCCAGCTCAGCCTCGACCTGCTGGACCTGCGCCCGCGGGCCGCGGCCCAGGGCGTGCGCTGGGTGCGGTCCGGCGAGGCCTGAACGGCCCCGCTTCACCCCAACCCGTGCACCTCGCGGTACGCCTCGGCCTGCCGCTGCAGCCAGGCGCGGAACACCGCGAGCGCCGCATGTTCGGCCTTGCGTTCGGGGTAGACCAGGTGGTAGCTGCGGTCGCTCAGGCTCTGGTGCGACGACGCCGGCTGCAGCAGGCCGCGGGTCAGTTCGTCGTCGATCATCAGGCGCGGCACCAGCGCCACGCCCAGGCCGTGGATCGCGGCCTCCACCAGCATCGAGAACAGCTCCAGCCGCGGCCCGGCCATGTCGCCTTCCACCTGCACGCCGCGCGAGCCGAACCAGTGCCGCCATGCATACGGGCGCGTGCTCTGCTGCAGCAGCGTGCAGCGCGACCAGTCGGGCTCCACGACCCGGCCGCGCCGGCGCGCCGCCAGGTACGCCGGGCTCGCGACCGGCACCATGTGCTCGTGCATCAGGAACACGCCGTCGGTGCCGGGCCACAGCGATTCGCCGGCCCCGATGGCCGCGTCGAACGGCGTGTCGTCGAACAGGAACGGCCGCGTGCGCGAGGTCATGTTCACGGTGATGCCGGGGTGCTGCGCGGCGAAGTCCGGCAGCCGCGGCAGCAGCCACTTGGTGGCGAACGTGGGCACCACGCCCAGCTCCAGCGTGCCGCCCTGGCCGCCCTTGGCCATCAGGTCCAGCGTGTCGCGCTCGACCTCGTCGAGCCGCGTGGTGACCTGCCGGCTGTAGGTGACGCCGGCCTCGGTGAGTGCCACGCCGCGGCTGCTGCGGCGGAACAGTTTCACGCCGAGGAACGACTCCAGCGCGCCGATCTGGCGGCACACCGCGCTCTGCGTCACCGCCAGTTCGTCGGCGGCCTTCGTGAAGCTCTGGTGGCGCGCGGCCGATTCGAAGGCGGCCAGGGCGGCGGTGGAGGGCAGGGTGCGTCGCATGTCGAATCGCGGCTGAAGCCGCTCCCACAGAGAGTTGGCGTTGAGCCGGCCAATTGTGCGTGATCAGCACAAGTCGCTGCAAATATGTCGTTTGTCCACGCGATGGGAAACGCATAGAGTGCACGCCATTCCCCTGACCGAGATTCCGGAATGAGCTATTCGCACAAGTCTGCCGCCTTCCAATGGGACGACCCGCTGCTGCTGGCCCAGCAGCTCACCGAGGACGAGCGCATGGTGGCCGACTCGGCCCGCGCCTACAGCCAGGGCCGCCTCGCCCCGCGGGTGCTGGAAGCCTTTCGCCACGAACGCACCGACGCGTCGATCTTCCGCGAGATGGGCGACCTCGGCCTGCTCGGCCCCACCATCCCCGAGCAGTACGGCGGCGCCGGCCTGAACTACGTGGCCTACGGCCTGATCGCCCGCGAGGTCGAGCGGGTCGACTCCGGCTACCGCTCGATGATGAGCGTGCAGAGCTCGCTGGTGATGGTGCCCATCAACGCCTTCGGCAACGAAGCGACCAAGCAGAAGTACCTGCCCAAGCTCGCCACCGGCGAGTGGATCGGCTGCTTCGGCCTGACCGAGCCGAACCACGGCTCCGACCCCGGCAGCATGATCACCCGTGCCCGCCGGGTGGCCGGTGGCTACAGCCTGTCGGGCAGCAAGATGTGGATCACCAACAGCCCGATCGCCGACGTGTTCGTCGTCTGGGCCAAGGACGAAGAGGGTGCGATCCGCGGCTTCGTGCTGGAGAAGGGCTGGAAGGGCCTGAGCGCCCCGGCGATCCACGGCAAGGTGGGCCTGCGCGCATCGATCACCGGCGAGATCGTGATGGACGAGGTGTTCTGCCACGAGGAGAACGCCTTCCCCGAGGTGCGCGGCCTGAAGGGCCCGTTCACCTGCCTGAACTCGGCGCGCTTCGGCATTGCCTGGGGGGCGCTCGGCGCGGCCGAGGACTGCTTCCACCGCGCCCGCCAGTACGTGCTAGACCGCAAGCAGTTCGGCAAGCCGCTGGCGGCCAACCAGCTGATCCAGAAGAAGCTGGCCGACATGGAAACCGAGATCACGCTGGGCCTGCAAGGCTGCCTGCGCCTGGGCCGCATGAAGGACGAGGGCACCGCGGCGGTGGAGATCACCTCGATCATGAAGCGCAATTCCTGCGGCAAGGCGCTGGACATCGCCCGCGTCGCCCGCGACATGATGGGCGGCAACGGCATCAGCGACGAGTTCGGCGTGGCCCGGCACCTGGTCAACCTCGAGGTGGTCAACACCTACGAGGGCACGCACGACATCCACGCGCTGATCCTCGGCCGCGCGATCACCGGCCTGGCCGCGTTCTGACCGGGGCCCCGATGCAGCTGCCTGCCCAACCCGGCGCGCTCGCCGGCCTGCGCGTGCTCGACCTCTCGCGTGTGCTCGCGGGCCCGTGGGCCGGCCAACTGCTGGCCGACCTGGGCGCCGACGTCGTCAAGGTCGAGCGGCCCGGCGCCGGCGACGACACTCGCGCCTGGGGCCCGCCGTGGCTGGCCGATGCCGATGGTGCCTCCACCGGCGAGGCCGCCTACTACCTGGCCGCCAACCGCAACAAGCGCTCGGTCACGGTCGACCTGGCCTCGCCCGAAGGGCAGCGGCTGGTGCGCGAACTGGCGCAGCAGGCCGATGTGGTGATCGAGAACTTCAAGGTCGGCGGCCTGGTGCAGTACGGCCTCGACCACGAGCGCCTGCGCGCGCTGAACCCGCGGCTCATCTACTGCTCGATCACCGGCTTCGGCCAGACCGGGCCGTACGCCACGCGCGCCGGCTACGACTTCCTGATCCAGGGCATGGGCGGGCTGATGAGCGTGACCGGCAAGCCAGATGGCGACCCCGGTGCCGGCCCCGTGAAGGTGGGCGTCGCGCTCACCGACGTGATGACCGGCCTCTATGCCACCGTGGCGGTGCTGGCCGCGCTGCAGCACCGCGAGCGCACCGGCGAAGGCCAGCACATCGACCTGGCGCTGCTCGACGTGCAGGTGGCCTGTCTGGCCAACCAGGCCGCCAACCACCTGGTCGGCGGCCTGGTGCCTCAGCGCCTGGGCAACGCCCACCCGAACATCGTGCCGTACCAGGACTTCCCCACCGCCGACGGCCACATGATCATCGCGGTGGGCAACGACGGCCAGTTCGCCAAGCTCTGCGCCACGCTGGGCCAGCCGCAGTGGGCCACGGACGAACGTTTTGCGACCAACCCGCAGCGGGTGAAGCACCGCGCCGACCTGATCGGCCTGCTGCGTGGCGCCACGGCGACCCAGCCCACCGCCCACTGGGTGGCCGCGATGGAAGCGGCCGGCGTGCCCTGCGGGCCGATCAACACCATCGACCAGGTGTTCCAGGACCCGCAGGTGCAGGCCCGCGGCCTGCGCGTCGAGATGCCCCACCCCACCGCCGGCACGGTGCCGCTGGTGGCCAACCCGATCCGCCTGTCCGGCACGCCGGTGGACTACCGCCGCGCGCCGCCCACGCTGGGCCAGCACACCGACGAGGTGCTGGCGCAATGGCTGCAGCTCGAGAGCGACGCCGTCGCGGATCTGCGCAATCGGCGGGTCGTCTGAAAGAAGGAGAGCCCATGCGGCACAACTACATCGGCGGCGAATGGGTCGCCGGCGCCGGATCGCGCCCGAACGTGAACCCGTCGGACCTGTCGGATGTCATCGACCACTACGCGCAGGGCGATGCCGAGCAGACCGGCGCCGCCATCGCAGCGGCGAAGGCGGCGTTCCCGGCCTGGTCGGTGCACGGCCTGCAGGCCCGTGCCGATGCGCTGGAGCAGGTGGCCGCCGAGCTGCTGGCGCGGCGCGACGAACTGGGCAACCTGCTGGCGCGCGAGGAGGGCAAGACCCTGCCCGAGGCCGTGGCCGAGGTGGCGCGGGCCGGGCAGATCTTCCGCTTCTTCGCCGGCGAGGTGCTGCGAGCCCATGGCGAGAAGCTGGCCTCGGTGCGGCCGGGCATCGAGGTCGAGATCACGCGGGAGCCGCTCGGTGTCATCGGCTTGATCACGCCGTGGAACTTTCCCATCGCGATCCCCGCGTGGAAGATCGCGCCGGCGCTGGCGCATGGCAACTGCGTGGTGTTCAAGCCGGCCGACCTGGTGCCAGGCTCGGCCTGGGCGCTGGCCGAGATCATCAGCCGCGCCGGGTTTCCGCCGGGCGTCTTCAACCTCGTGATGGGCCCGGGCAGCCAGGTCGGCCAGACGCTGATCGACCACCCGGACGTGCACGCCATCAGCTTCACCGGTTCCACCGGCACCGGGGCCCGCGTGATGGCTGGCGCCGGCGCTCGCTTCGCGAAGTTGCAGCTCGAGATGGGCGGCAAGAACCCGCTGGTGGTGCTGGACGATGCGGCGTTGGACGTCGCGGTCGAATGCGCGCTGAACGGTGCGTTCTATTCCACCGGCCAGCGCTGCACCGCGACCAGCCGGCTGATCGTGCAGAAGGGCATCCTGCCGCGCTTCGTCGACGCACTGAAGGCCCGCATGAATGCGCTGGTGGTCGACGATGCCCGCAAGCCCGGCACGCAGATCGGCCCGGTGGCCGATGCCGCGCAGCTGCAGGTCGACCTCGACTACATCGCGCTCGGCCAGCAGGAAGGTGCGCGGCTGCTGTGCGGCGGCCGGCGTGTCGAGCGGGCCACCGAGGGGTACTACCTCGAGCCGGCGCTGCTGGTCGATGCCGCGGCCGGCATGCGCATCGCCCGCGAGGAGATCTTCGGCCCCGTGGCCTGCGTCATCGCCGCCGACGACTACGAACATGCGCTGGCGCTGTCGAACGACACGCCGTTCGGGCTGGCGTCGGGCATCTGCACCACGTCGCTCAAACACGCGACGCACTACCGGCGGCATTCGGCGTCCGGCATGGTGATGGTCAACGTGCCGACCGCGGGCGTCGACTACCACGTGCCGTTCGGCGGCCGCAAGGGATCGAGCTACGGGCCCCGTGAGCAGGGGCGTTACGCGGCCGAGTTCTTCACCACGGTGAAGACGGCCTACACGGCCGCATGAGGAGCATGGCATGAGGGCATTGGTCGCGGTCAAACGCGTGGTGGACTACAACGTCAAGGTCCGCGTGAAGAGCGACGGTTCCGGCGTGGACCTCGCGAACGTCAAGATGAGCATGAACCCGTTCGACGAGATCGCGGTCGAAGAGGCGGTGCGGCTCAAGGAGAAGGGCCTGGTCACCGAGATCATCGCCGTGTCGTGCGGGGTCACGCAGTGCCAGGAGACGTTGCGCACCGCGATGGCGATCGGCGCCGACCGGGCGATCCTGGTCGAAACGGATGCCGAGCTGCAGCCGCTGGCGGTGGCCAAGCTGCTGAAGGCGCTGGTCGACAAGGAGCAGCCGCAACTGGTGATCCTGGGCAAGCAGGCGATCGACGACGACTGCAACCAGACCGGCCAGATGCTGGCCGCGCTGGCGGACCTGCCGCAGGCGACGTTCGCCTCGAAGGTCGAAGTGGCCGATGGCCAGGCAACG
>Ga0233424_10001769_pt1 | contig 17450 bp, 16 predicted proteins | sample Watercolumn_Towu_FD_181011 | JGI IMG/M metagenome (GOLD analysis project Ga0233424, IMG submission 181011) | Freshwater microbial communities from Lake Towuti, South Sulawesi, Indonesia - Watercolumn_Towuti2014_125_MG | ecosystem: Environmental > Aquatic > Freshwater > Lake | place: Indonesia...
CAACGTCGGCATTGGGACGACGAGTCCGAGTGCGAAGTTCTCAATCACCGGAGCGGGAACAGGAACGGGGCGCATGGTTGCGTTCGCAGACTCCAACAATGCAGAGAAGGTGAAAATTCTTGATAACGGAACGGTGCACGTCATTGGCGCTGGCGGAGCGGGGGGCGGCAATCTCAATGTGGGGGCATTGTCATCGGACCAAAACGGTGCTCAACTGGCACTCAATAGTTACCGAACTTCGGCGAGCGCCGGAAATGAGTTTCGTTTTCTTGTTGGTGATAACAGTTCCAACACAACCTATGTCCCCTTGAAAGGTTTTGGCATATACGACGCAAATGCCGGAGCGACACGACTGGTACTGGATACAAGCGGCAACGTCGGCATCGGGACGACGGATCCCACTGAGGGGAGTACGGTAACTTCAAAGGTGACAATCCGGCAAGTTGATGCCAGTACAGGCTTGGCTATTTACAACACTTCGGGTGTGAAACGGCTTGCCATTAATCCCGAATCGAACGGTGTTAGTTTCTATGATGGTAATGGGAACAACTGGACGAAAGTCATGACTTTAAGTAGTGGCAACGTCGGCATCGGGACGACGAATCCTAGCACCAATAAGTTGCAGGTGACGGGTTCAGCGGGCAAAACGGTGGGAGGAACCTCCTGGAGTGACTTGTCCGATGCCCGATTAAAGAATGTCTTAGCAGAATTGACGGGGTCGTCATTGGATACGCTGATGAAGCTCAGGCCCATCAAATACGAGTGGAACGATTTGCACAAGCAACTCTATGATCCGGACGGCAAGTCCGCCGATACCCAGATGTACGGCTTCCTCGCCCAGGAGATAAAGGAGATCATCCCCCAGATGGTGACCGTTGGCGGAGATGGATACTACTGGTACAACCCCTCGGGGTTTGAAGCGATCCTGACAGCGGGAGTGCAGGAACTGAACACGCGTACGAGGGCGCTTGTGAGTGCTACCTCCACCCCCTCTATATATATCACCGCAAGCAGCACCGTCGCCATCGGCACCACAACACCCGACACCTCGTACAAGCTTTATGTGGAGGGCGACGCGGCGGCGACGAGCTTTGTCAACATCTCCACGAGGGATGCTAAGAAGGACATAGAGTACCTCGATGATGGCGACAAGCGGAGCGTCTTGGAGAAGCTCAAGACCACAGGAGTGGCCACCTACCTGTACACAGGAGAGACCTGTGTCAAATCCGAAGCACGAAATCCGAAATCCGAAACAAATTCCAATACTCAAAATCCAAACAACCTAAACGGATGTGTGAAGAGACTGGGACTGATAGCAGAGGAAGCACCCGCAGAGATTCTCTCCGCCAACCGCAAAGGTGTGGATGTTTACAAGCTCGCTACTTTCATTCTTGCGGGAGTGCAGGAACAGCAAAAACAGTTGGACAGTTTAAAGTTACGAGTTGATAAGTTAGAAGCCCTTGTTGCCTCAAGTACTCCGAACTTACAACTAACAACTAACAACTTACAACTGTTCACCGACTACCTTGCTTCGCTCGGGGCGAAGTTCACGAATGGGCTGGCCGAATTGAAGACGCTTGTCGTGGAGGCGCTGACGATTGGGACCAAAGAGAAGCCGACGGGGATTACGCTCTACGACAAGGCGACGGGGGAGCCGTACTGCTTGGAGATAGAGAATGGAGCGCCGGTAAGCAAGGCGGGAGAGTGTTCCGTAACCAACAACCAACAACCGACCACGAACAACTCTTCCGAACTTCCAACTTCCAACTCACAACTTACAACTGACCAAGAGCCGCCGGTCATCACCGTCATCGGCAATAACCCTGCCGAGATCATGAAAGGCTCGGTCTACATCGACCTTGGCGCGACCGTCACGGACAACGTAGACAGTAACTTAGGCGTACACACCTTCGGACTTGAAGCAATCGACACCTCCCCTGCTTCGCCGGAGGCTACGCAGGGCACTGCATCCACTACACCTGATGGGCACAGTATTCTCGCCACATATACTGTGACGTACACTGCGACCGACCAAGCGGGAAACACCGCAACAACGACGAGAACGGTAACAGTCACACAACCAACATCTTATCCTGGTTTATCTGAATCAGTTGCTGGTATATCTGCCGCCCCTTCTCAAACAGTCGAAGAACAGACTACCGACACAACAGCGACAGCGACGAGTACGCAAGAGGCGGTAGAGGAGACTGTGTCTCACACGCCGGAAGCATAGGTTTCCAAGGGGTATCGTTGAGTATTTCGCCCTTTTCAACTACAGTACGGACATGCGCATACAGGAATATGTTCCGCTTAAGAACCTCACGACACTTAAAGTCGGGGGAGTCGCACGCTACCTCACGCTCATATCGTCGCTTAGAGAACTCCGCCAAGCGCTCGCGTTTGCACGCGAAAAAAACCTTCCGTTTGTCATTCTCGGAGGAGGTTCAAATGTGCTTGTTGCCGATGAAGGATGTGCTGGGCTTGTCATCAAAAATGAAATTCAGGGAATAGAGTGGAGCGAAGCTCCGCCCTCCGCTACTACCCTTCGAAAGGGGGAAGAAGAGGGAAGTGTGCGGGTAATTGCAGGAGCCGGTGAATCGTGGGATGCGCTCGTTGCGGCATCGGTAGAGCAGGGACTCTGGGGTGTCGAAAATCTTTCCGGTATTCCCGGCACGGCCGGCGCGGCTCCGGTGCAAAACATAGGAGCATACGGAACTGAACTTGCCGATGTGCTCGAGTGGGTGGAAACACTCGACTCTGAAACGGGAGAAGTCCGTACACTTACGAAAGATGCATGCGGATTATCGTATAGGGAGAGTTTTTTTAAAACTCCAAAAGGGAAGTCGTGTATCATCACTCGTGTCGCACTCCGGCTTACGAAAAACGGCACACCGAATCTGGAGTATAAAGACCTCGCTCTAAAGTTCCAAGTTCCAAGTTCCAAGTTCCAAGTTGAAGCACCGGCACTCGCTGGCATACGAGAGGCGGTGCTTGAGATACGTGCGGGGAAGTTTCCGGACCTTGCGAAGTTCGGCACCGCCGGCTCCTTTTTCAAAAACCCGATTATTTCGCAGGCGCAATTTGATGAACTCAAAAAACGTTTTCCCGCCCTCCCCGGCTTTAAGTTAAGGATTAAGGATGAAGGATTAAGGATGAAGATTTCCCTCGCATGGGTTCTCGACAATATTTGCGACCTCAAAGGCTACCAGAAGGGCAACGTGAAGCTTTTTGAGAAGCAACCGATCGTGCTCGTCCAAACGGGCGATGCCACTTCAGAGGAGGTGGAATCTTTTGCGAGAGAAGTCATTTTGCGGGTGAAAGAAAAAACGGGAATTGACGTGGAGTGGGAAGTGCAGAAGATAAGTTAAAAGTAGAAAGTGTAAAGTAAAAAACAAAAAATGATTCCTGTCATCATCTTTATCACGACTTTTGTCTCCACGCTTCTTAGCTCAATGTCGGGCGGAGGGGCATCTATCATCAATCTCCCTGTCTTCCTTGCGCTCGGAATGCCGTTCCCGCTTGCCGTGGCAGTTCAGAAAGTAAGTTCTGCTTTTTGGGTGCTTCCCGCGGCATACAATTATCTTAGAGGGCAGGTTATACAGTGGAGATTTCTTCTTGTGTACGCGTGCGTGGGACTCGTGGGAGCATATCTCGGAGTTCTTTTTGTGCTTGAAGTGAATCAACGATTTTTGGAAGTCGGTATCGGCGTACTCATTGTACTGCTTGTAGTATATACGTATTTCAATAAAGGACTCGGACTTACGGTGAGACCGGTGCTGGCTCATCACAGAATAAAAGAGCTTGGCACCTATGCTTCATCGCTCGTTTTAGGTTTTTACGAAAGCATCTTTGGTTCAGGAAACGGCATCTTGTTCTCGCTCATTTCGGTGTACACAAAAGGTCTCGATTTTGTAAGCGCGCTCGGCTACTATTTTGCCATCGCGTTCGCGTGGGTCGTATTCGCAGCGACGCTGCTCATCTATAAGGGTTACTACGACTTCTCGTTCATGATTCCCGCGGTACTTGGAGGCGTACTCGGGGCGTGGTGCGGCTCGAAGCTCGGGAAGTTCAAGGGTAATCATTTCATTAAAGTGATATTCGTGCTTGTCGCTGCCGTACTCGGACTAAAGTTGATTTTAGGTGTCTGATGTTTATCCACAGTTTTCCTCGCGCGCGTATTGTATCCGTACGCACGCATGCAATAATTAAAGAGGTCGAATTATTCTCATCGTAACTCAATACGGAAAAAGAAATACGCTGATGTGACATTCTCGATTTCGGTTGCACGGACTCTTTTCTCAAGGTAACAATGGCAAAGAAGAAACGCCGCAAGGCGGCAAAGCGTCGCAAGACGACAAAGCGACGAAAGACCTCGAGGCGCCGCCGTTAGCTGAAAAAGTCTCCCGAAAGGGAGACTTTTTCTTCCCATCCCCTTCTACTGGCTGCATACTACTATCTACCAACCGTTTTGTGCTAGCATATCACCATGTCATTTTGGGGAAAACTTCTGGGAGATGAAAATGCGGCCAAGCTCAAGGCACTTCAACCACACGTTGGGAAGATTAATGCCCTTGAGGACGGATATACCAAACTCTCGGATGCGGAATTGAGGACAAAAACAGACGAGCTTCGGAAACAGCTTGCCGACAATGCTTCGCTTGATTCGCTCCTCACGGAAGCATTTGCGCTTGTGCGCGAGGCGGCGCGACGAACGCTTGGCGAGCGGCACTTTGATGTGCAACTCCTTGGCGGGCAGGTCCTCCACAATCGCGGCATCGCCGAGATGCGCACCGGAGAAGGAAAGACCCTCGTTGCGACACTTCCTGCATACCTCAATGCGCTCGAAGGAAAGGGGGTTCATGTCGTTACCGTCAATGACTATCTTTCACGCCGTGACGCGGTCTGGATGGGACAGATATATCACCTGCTTGGGCTTACCGTTGGCTGTATCAATCATGATGCATCGTATCTCTACGACCCACAGCATCGTTCAAAGTTAGAAGTTAAAAGTTCAGAGTCGGAAAACTTAAAACTTGCAACTGATAACTTACAACTCGACCGCGAGCGCGATGCGCTCGGGTCTTTCAAGGTGGTGCACGAGTTTCTTCGCCCCTGTACGCGGCGAGAGGCATACATGGCCGATATCACCTACGGCACGAACAACGAGTTCGGGTTTGACTATCTGCGCGACAATCTCGAGTACTCGCAAGACGCCCTACGCCAACGCGGGCACCACTTTGCCATTGTCGATGAAATAGACTCGATTCTCATCGACGAGGCAAGAACTCCGCTTATCATCTCGGCCCCCGCCGCCGACTCCGAGAATCTGTACCAGACATTCGCACGCATTGTCACCGGTCTTGCCGCGGGGAAAGACTTTATGGTTGACGAGAAGCGCAAGGCCATCCAACTGACGCCCTCCGGCATCGAAAAGGCGGAAAAGGCACTTGGTGTCGACAATATCTACACCGAGAAGGGCATCAAGTACGTGCACCATCTCGAAACCGCCGTTCGCGCGAAGGCCCTGTTCCACAACGACAAAGAATATGTGGTGAAGGACGGTCAGATTGTCATCGTCGACGAGTTCACGGGGCGCTTGATGCCCGGCCGGCGCTGGAGCGAAGGATTGCACCAGGCAGTCGAAGCAAAGGAGGGCGTCGCTGTGCAGAAAGAGTCACGCACGTTTGCGAGCATCACCTTTCAAAACTATTTCCGCATGTACAAGAAGCTGGCGGGGATGACCGGCACCGCGAAGACATCTTCCGAAGAATTTTACAAGGTCTATGGCCTTGATGTCGTGTCAGTCCCGACGAATAAACCGGTTGCACGTACGGACCAAAACGACCTCATTTTCCAAACCGAACGGGGGAAAATGAAGGCAATTGCACGCAAGGTAGCGGAACTCCACAAAAAAGGCCAACCGATCCTCATCGGAACAGTCTCTATAGAGAAAAACGAAGTGCTCTCCGAGTATCTGTCGGCCGCAGGGGTGCCGCATGAAGTGCTCAATGCCAAGAATCACGAGCGCGAAGGCGCCATTATCGCGCAAGCGGGACGCCGGGGAGCGGTCACCGTCGCGACCAACATGGCGGGTCGGGGCGTCGACATCAAGCTTGGAGGCAACCCGCCGACCAAAGAAGATGCGGAAGCGGTGCGCATCTTAGGCGGTCTCTTCGTGCTTGGTACTGAACGCCATGAGGCGCGGCGTATTGATAACCAACTTCGCGGCCGCAGCGGCCGCCAAGGCGATCCCGGCGAGACGCAGTTTTTCGTTTCGATGGAAGATACCCTGATGCGCGTCTTTGCGACCGATACGATCAAAAACATGATGGGTCGGTTTGGCATCCCCGAGGACGAGCCGATCGAGAATCGCATCATCACGCGCTCGCTTGAGACCGCGCAGACCAAAATTGAAGGATTCAATTTTGATTCGCGCAAGCATGTGCTTGAATACGATAACGTGCTCAATCACCAGCGCGCCGTTGTATATGAACGTCGCAGAAAGATTTTGCTCGATGGTCCTAACGAAGTGGACAAATACCTCGAGGATCTTCAGGTTCAACCTAAAGCCGGGAGAGAGGTTGAACCTGAAACGGACTTTTCTAAACTCATCGCCTCCAAAAAACAGCAACTCGGCCACGACTTTTATCCCGCCATCCAGCGTCTTATCCTACAAACTTTTGATCTTCTTTGGGTCGAGCACCTCGAAGTCATGGACTACCTGCGCGGCTCGGTGAATCTACGCGCCTACGGCCAGCGCGACCCGCTTGTGGAGTACAAAAAGGAAGGACTCCGCCTGTTCAAAGAAATGGAAGAAAACATTGCGCGGCAGATTGTGCATGTCTTTCCGCATGTCGGGGGATTGACGCCAACGGCGGAACAAGCGCGGTTACAGGAAGTGCACGAGCAGGCGCAACTTATTGGTTCCGGGGACGAAGAGTCGGATGCAAAACATCAAGGAAATGTGCATCGCGTATCTGATGAGCCAAAAGTCGGCCGCAACGAACCGTGCCCGTGCGGTTCCGGAAAGAAATACAAGAAATGCCACGGGAGGTAAAAGAGACATGAACCATCTCGGGCTTAAGCGCGGGACGGTGGTGTTGGTAAGACACAACCCGAAATGGGCGCACTCTTTTAGTCGGGAATCAAAAGCATTGCAAAAAGTCTTCGGCAAAGATGCGCTTGATATTCAGCATGTCGGAAGCACAGCTATTCCGGGAATATTGGCCAAGCCAATAATAGATATCGCCCTCATTGTTTCTTCGCTTCATAAAGTAAGACGCTATACCAAGAAGCTTCAAATACTCGGATATACACTCAAGAAGAACGACCCGAGAACGGAAAGACTGTTTTTCACCAAAGGTTCGGAAGAAAGGAGGACTCACTATTTGCACATCGGGGAGTACGGGAGCGGCTACGCTGAAGACATGATTCTCTTCCGAAATTATCTGCGGAAATACAAAAACGCAGTCAAAAAATACTCCGAGCTAAAATCAAAACTGGCAAAGCAGTATCAACATACGAGAGCAATGTATACCGCGAGAAAAGAGAAATTCGTAAAAGAAATTGTTGAAAAAGCTGAAAAGTCTTTGAAAAACAAGAGATAGAAAATGCGTTCAACCACAAAACCGCCGAGAGGCGGTTTTGTGGTGTGGAGTAATTATATCATTCGCTCGCACCTTTTACGAAAAACAGGCAGAGAAAGAAAAGGAGAAGTGATAGTCCACGCGCCGAGCGCGTGGTGTCGCCAGTCAATATTTCACATTCCACGAACTAATGTCGCCAGCCGCCGCAAAGCGGCGGCCTGCCTCGCAGAAAAACTTTCTTTACAATTTTGATTTGCGCGCGCCACCAAAAAATTTTTCTAAAAAGGAAAAGAAAGTTTTTCTGCTCGGCTCCGCACCGTGCGGGGTGGCAGTAAATCAATTATTGTTGATGGACGCAGACACTAATTGCATGTTAAAATGGTGTAATGAACCGCCGAAGAGGATTTACATTCACTCTCATCATTATCTTTGCCGTCGCTACGCTTGCGGCGGTTGTAGTTGTTGGAGTTGTTCTGCGCGGCGACACAAAGAAATTTCCATCTCCAATTCAGACGCGGCAAACAACTTCGCGGATCCACCTGGTCTTTTTGAGAAACATTGCCACATCCACGCATGTCATTTTTAACGGCAATGATCTGGGAAAAACAGTCACTCGCGATGATATCGTGCGCGACAAAATTTTTAACAGCGTATTTTTCATTGAGAACTGCGCAAATTATGAATGTTTGCTACCAGTTGTATCGGGCAAAAATATCGCCTTTATGAGATATGTCGGAGATGAGCTTCATATTATTTACAATGGAATTGACCAAGGAAGCGGATTTTTTCCACAAGTATCTTCTAATCATCTCGCCTTTTATAGAAAGATCGGCAACGAGCTTCATATCATATATGACGGCAAGGACATTGGGGAGGGAGAAAGAATGATACTTAAAGATAACCACCTTGCTTTTTTTAGATACGAGCACGTTCCTTCTCCGTTCAGCGCTTTGGGCACTCGAAGAACAGTCGCCATTATTCGCGATGGCGAATATATCGCTCGCGATGCTTACGGTCTCGTTCTCTCGGGCGACGATTATGCGTTTGGAACTCTGAGAGGTGGTTGTTTCAAGCCAAAGGACTCACCCAACAGTTCGCAATGCATTCCAGATACAGATTTAAATGAATACATCATATTCAACGGCCAAGATATGGGAGTCGGCGCAGCGGGCAGTATACAGATTAAAGATGGTCGTCTTTTGTTCAGAAGGTTTTCAGACACAATACTCGACGGAAAGAATATGGGCAATGTCAGTGTGATGATCTCAGGAAAAAATGTTGCTATCACTGAATATTCTGGCGGTATACAAAATTCCAATGTTTTTCTCAACGGGAAAGATCTCGGAGTTCGCAGAATTGAGGCAATGGATGGCGACAACTTCGTATCGAGAAAAAAAGTTGGCGATAGTTTCCATATTATCTTCAACGGCCAAGATATGGGGGAGGGCAAGAGCCCGGTGCTCGGCGGAGGACATATAGCATTTCTAAGGCCTCCTACTGATGACTTTGAGATATTCAAATTTGCAATGGAGGAAGCGGGCATCAAAAAGTCCGAAACTGAACTTCGAAATGACTTCGAGTCGCTATCGCAAGAAGAAATCAAGTCTGGTCGATTATTCTATGCGGGAGTACAGCTAATCTACGACGGAAAAATTATCAATGCAGATCACCCGGCAGGCCAACAAATTGGCGATGTTCATCTTCTCGGCGACGACATTGTATATACTGTGCGACAATGTGGGCAGAAGAAACTCGAATCCGCGCTTGAGTGTAAAACATATATTATGCACAATGGCAAGAACCTCGGAGAAGGATATGAGCCAATGCTCTATATTGAATGATGCTTTGTGGAAGTCGCTAAGCTTTGTGGGTCTGCGTCCATCAACAATAATTGATTTACTGCCACCCCGCACGGTGCGGAGCCAAGGGGGAATTGAACCCTTCTATCCGAATGACAACTGCGGATTCCTCACCTTGAGGTGGCCCCGCATGGCTCCACACAGTTAGAATATCACGAAAATGAAAACCCGAGCCGCAAAGGCTCGGATTTTCGGGGACTCAATCGAATCCGCAGTTGTCATTGTTAATGATATTCAAAACGGGCTTTTTGTCAATACCCTTGTGTGGATATCGCAGAAGGATGATAGCATATCCGCATGGACAAGGACCTCTATAACATCGCGGTTAAGGTTTTTCTTGAAGATGGGAAAGGCAATCTGCTTATCACCAAGGATCGGTTCGGCGACTTTGATTTGCCGGGTGGGAGGTTATTGCCCGACGATTTTTCCGTACCGCTTGAACAAGTGGTGGAACGGAAAGTTCGTGAGGAGTTGGGAAGCTCGATACACTATACGCTCGGCGAGCCGGTTGTGTTTATGCGTCATGAGCGCGATGAGATTTTGGCAGATGCCAAGAAAGGAAAACGCCGGATTTTTGCGATAGGGTATAAGGCCCTGTATCAGGGAGGTGATATCGCCCTTGGTAAAAATCACGAACTGCATGAGTGGGTCCAACTTAAAACATTCAAACCCGAAACATATTTCACCGGCGGCTGGCTTCTGGGAGTTAAAGAATATATGGAAAAGCGATGAAATTGGTATTGCCTTCAGTCGAATACGAGCAAAGTTTCCGGGGATATTTGGAAGAACTAAAGAACCTTGGAAGGTCTAAGACTGAAATGGATTCGGAACGCCTGTTTAAGCTCTCAAAAGATTTTGACGATTTTACACAGAAGCTTCGTGCGGGAGCGGCAGGGAAGTTTCTGCCAAAGGGATATGTACCTCATACAATGTATTGGCTCGTGGACGGGGACAAGTTTATAGGCGGAGTGGACATTCGGCACACGCTTACGCCACATCTTCTGAATGTCGGCGGTCCTATTGGTTATGCGATACGACCGACAGAGCGAAAGAAAGGATACGGGAGTAACATTCTCAAACTCGCCCTCGAAAAGGCGAAAGAGCTTGGCATTACGAAGGTGCGCATCACCTGCGACACTCATAACATCGGTTCAACAAAGATTATTGAGAAAAATGGCGGCGTGCTTGATGATGTTGCTGAGACCCCTGACGGGCCGAAGCGGCGGTATTGGATAACGTTGTAAAGCATGAAGATAATCACTATTTGTTGCAGTGCGTCATTTTATCGACAGGCGCTTGAAGTTACAGAAGCGCTTGAGAAGCGCGGTGTTCGCGTGCTCATTCCGTTTATCGCGAGGCAAATGAAGCGAAGCGGCAATTTTAAAGTTTCCGCGTATAAAACGTGGTATACCAACAATAGCGACTGGGGCAAGAAAACCGCGTTATGAAAGGCCACTTTAAGAAAGTGCTGGAAGGGGACGCGATTCTTGTGCTGAACTACCGGAAAAACGGCATAGACGGATACATCGGAGGCAACGTGCTTATGGAAATGGCGCTCGCGTTCCATTACAAAAAACCTATTTTCGTTCTACATCAGGTGACCGCGGCACTGCCGCTTTACGAGGAAGTGATGGGAATGCGTCCGCGTTTTCTCGGCGGGGAACTTACCAACCTCCGACCATGAAGATTATTTTGGGTTCGCAATCGGAAAACAGAAAGACAGTGCTTGAAAGAGCGGGGTACACGTTTGATGTGCTGGTGTCCGGCATAGACGAAAAGGTGATTCGCCACGACGACTTTTACGAATTGCCGCTCCTTCTTGCGAAGGCGAAGGCGGAGGCCCTCCTCCCGAGGATTACGGAACCGGCGCTCCTTATCACCGCCGACCAAGTGGTTATTTGGAATGGCGAGCTTCGCGAAAAGCCGAGAGATATGGCGGAGGCTCGGCGGTTTCTTGAGTCATATAGCAACAGTCCGTACCCGGCCGAGTGCGTCAATGGCGTCATGATAACGAACACCAGGACGGGGAGGTCAAGGCTTACGCGCGAGACATCAAGGGTGTACTTTTCTGATATACCAAAGCAGGCGATAAAGCTCTTTCTTAAGCGAGGCACATGCCTCAGCAAAGCCGGCGGGTTTGACGTTTGCGAACCCGAGTTTAAGACAATCATTCGCATTGAGGGAACGCTGGAGAGCGTACTTGGGCTACCACTCGATGTCATTCAACGTTGTATAATGGAGTTGTCTTGACCAAACCCTCCGTCGCCGCGATTCTTTGCGTGCGATTATACCGTCGAGGCCTACAAAACCGGCAAAAACTTCTTTGATTTCTGATTTAACTTACAACTTACAACTTTAAACTTACGACTCTTCTGTGCCCCACATTCATGAAAAGATAGATTTCACCACTGTGCGCTCGCGGCGCTTCAGCGGCTTAGCACGAACCATTAACATGCACACACTTCGGAACGCATTGTCTGCGTTGGAGACCATGATACGGCATGTGCCAATTCTTTCTTTTCTGTTTGAGAAAAAACCGGCCGTCGCGAAATATCTCATTGCCGGCAGTCTCTCGACGGCGACGCAACTTGGCGGGCTCTACTTCCTTGTGCTTCTCCACCTTCATTACCTCGTCGCAACCTCGCTCGCTTTTATCGCTGCGCTCATAGTGTCGTTCACCTTGCACAAATTCTGGACCTTCGGAGACCACTCTCTCGAAAGGGTACCTGTACAGTTCATTTCCCATGCGGCACTCGGCATTACGAATCTATTCATCAATGGAGTGCTCATGTACATTTTTGTCGAAAATCTTTTGCACCCGACTTTCGGAGATCCGCTCATGCCGCATTGGTACGTCGCGGCACAGGCGCTCACGTCACTTCTCATCGCGCTTGAGAGCTTTTTTGTGTACCGTCTTTTCATCTTCGGCTATCTTCGCCGCAGTGCGCGCGAACCCGAACTACACGTCTGATACTTCTGCGCCCGCTATCACGTCGACGTCCACCGAGGTGAAGTCTCTTTTTCGACTGTGACGGCAGAATCCTTTTTGCGCTATACTAGCGGGTTATGGGAGCGATTGTTTCCGTTTTGCATCTCGTCAAGACATTTGGGGGAGTGAGGGCCGTTGATGACCTCTCTTTTGAAGTGGAAGCGCAGACCATTACCGGACTTCTTGGCCCGAACGGAGCGGGGAAGACGACCACAATCCAAATGATTCTTGACCTCATTACGCCGACCTCGGGGAGTGTTCGTATCTTCGGCAAAGAGTACCGCACCGCCCGTGAGGAGATTCTCGGTGCGCTCAATTTTTCCTCGCCGTATGTCTCGCTTCCCGGGAATCTTACGGTCTCCGAGAACCTCGCCACCTTCGCGCGGCTCTACGGCGTCGCTCATGTGCGCGCAAAAATTGACGAACTATCAGGGTTTTTTGAGATAGGCGCGTTCATGGACAAGCTCACTTACAATCTCTCCACAGGACAGCTTACCCGACTCAATCTCGCAAAAGCGCTCCTTAACAACCCGAAACTTCTCCTGTTGGACGAGCCGACCGCCTCGCTTGACCCCGACATCGCGGATAGAACGCGGCAGTTACTGGTGCGAATCCAGAAGGAGCGCGGCGTGACGATTCTCTATACCTCGCACAACATGGCCGAGGTGGAGGAAATTTGTGATAGAGTGATTTTCATCCAGCACGGCAAGCTCAAAGACGACGGAACACCCGAGGAGCTCATCGCGAAGTACGGCCGGGAAGACCTGAATGATGTGTTTTTGCATATAGCCCGCCAGACATAAACACGAAGCACGAAATCCGAAGCACGAAACAAATCCAAATCGCCAAATTCAAATGTTTAAAAATTGGGATTTTGAATTTTAGATATTGTTTCGGATTTCGATATTCGAATTTACTATCATGCGGCTCCACCGAATAAGCGCATTAGTGATTCGCCACCTGTATCTCTACAGGCGGTCGCTTCCGCGCATCATGGATATCGTCTATTGGCCGGTGATGGAGCTCTTGCTCTGGGGCTTTCTCTCCGCCTACATAGAGAAGCTTGACCTCGGGGGTTTTAACGCGGTCACGGTGCTACTCGGCGCGGTTATCTTCTGGGACTTTCTGGACCAGTCCCAAAAGGCGGTCTCCATTGCATTTCTAGAAGAGGTCTGGGAGAAAAATTTCCTCAACATTTTCGTCACGCCGCTTCGCGTTTCCGAATTTCTCGCCTCCACGATGCTCATTGGCGTCGTGCGGCTCATTCTGGTTGGCATCGTCCTGACCGCGCTCGCCTTTGTACTCTATCACTTCAATCTCTTCGCGCTTGGCTTTGCGCTCATTCCCTTCATACTCAACCTCTTTCTCTTCGGCTTCTCCCTCGGACTGTTGGCCAACGCCGTCATACTTCGTTTCGGCACCTCGGCGCAGGTTCTCGCGTGGGGTTTTCTCGTGCTCGTTCAGCCGTTCTCCGCGGTTTTCTACCCCGTCTCGGCGCTCCCGACATTTCTCCAGCCACTTGCGTATCTTCTGCCCTCCACCCATGTTTTTGAGGGGATGCGCGAGGCACTCTCTACCGGTTCGTTCGCGCTCACTCACCTCTGGGGCGCCATTGCCGCGAATGCAGTCGTTTTTGTGGCGCTCGCATGGTTTTTCTTCAGGATGTTCGCGTATGTAAAACGAGAAGGAAAACTCCTCAAGCTTGAGGGATGACCCTCAAGCTTGAGAATATCCAATTTTCAATGACCAATGTTCAATCAGCGATTCAGCAGTGAAAATTGGTAATTGATAATTGAACATTTAGTCGTATACTACGCCTATGATCCAAAAACTCCTCATCCTCTCGCTTTTTGTCTTTGCTCCCGCCTGCGCGCTGGCGGCATCTATCCAGTTCGGCGATTACTTCCTGAAGGGAGCTGAAACCGTCCAGGACGATCTCTACACACTCGGGGACACGGTCATATTTGAGGGGCGCATTACTGGAGATGCGGCGGCGCTTGCGCGGACAATTTTTAGCGAGAGCACGACGACCGGTGATGTGCTTTTTGTCGGTGAGGAGGTGCGGCTGCGCGGCGCCGTCGGCGATGATGCGCGCCTCCTCGGCGGCACGGTAACGATTGACGGGGTCGTGGAAGATGATGTGGTCGCCATCGGCGGGGAGGTAAACATCGCGCCAAACGCCCGCATTCGTGGCTCGCTCTACGCCATGGGCGGAACAGTGCGCATTTTCGGTTCGGTTGTGGGGGACGCGAGGGTAGTTTCCGGACGGATGGAGTTGCACGGCGAGGTGGCGGGGAATGTGGAACTCTGGGGCACGGCGTCGTTTAAAACGCCGGCGCGCATTGGAGGCGACTTCGTGTATCATACCGACGGGAAAGCGTCTCCTCCCGTCAATGTGGCGATTACGGGCAAGGTCGTCATGGATGAGCGAGAAAAAGGAGAAAGCGCCTTTTCACTCGGCGGGTTTCGCGGGGGATTCCTCTCATTGCGGACTCTCATGGCGCTCGCGCTCGGATTCGCGCTCTTTTTCTTCGCGCGGGAGCGCTCGGAAGAGCTGCTGCTTGACCTCCTCCCCAATGTCGGCATGCGGCTCACGCGCGGCGCGCTCATTGTTCTTCTGCTCCCTGCCGCGGGCGCGCTCCTGTTTCCCACGGTGGTCGGCATTCCTCTCACGCTCATCCTCGGGGCGTGCCTGCTCGTCGCGCTTTTACTCGGGTGGGCGTACGCGGGATTCCTCGCCGGCGCGTGGAGTGAGCGGTTTTTCTTCAGGCGTTCCCCCTTCCCGCTCTCGTATCGTCCGGTGCTGCTTGGCATCATCTTTCTCTCTGTCCTCTCGGCCATTCCCGTACTCGGGCCGCTCCTGCATCTCGCGCTCTCGCTCGCCGCCGTTGGGTCACTCGGGACGGTGTTCTATAGACATATGCGGCAGAACTGAATAGCCAACCACAGGAAAGAGTGATACACTCTCGGTATTCAGCTACTCGGTGTTCAGTGACAATCTATCGCGTATGCGACTCATCCACTTTTTTGACAAACTAGAGGACCGCATTCGCGGGATGCTCTCCCGCAGTCCAATTCTCTACGGCGTCATTGGCGGCATGGCCGTCGTGCTCTTTTGGCGCGGCATATGGCACCTCGCCGACTTTCTTGAACATGAAGGCGGTGTCTTGGCAATCATCTTTGGCGCGCCGATTTCCACGGTGCTAAGCGCTCTCGTGCTCCTGGCAACCGGCCTCTTCGTATCGTTCTTTATCGGCGATCGCATCATCCTCTCCGGGCTCACCCATGAAAAGAAGGTTGAGGAAAAGACCGAGGCGGAAGTCCGGGCAGAGGGCGCGATACTCATGGATATTCATAAACAGCTGGAACGACTGGAGCGGGAACTCCATGAAGTGCGGGAAGAGGTTAGAAGGAAATAACCAAACACCAAGATACAATGACCAAACAAATCTCAATAGCCGATGTTCAAAAGGTGTTTTTTGTACTTGAGTTTTGGTTATTGGTGATTGCATACAATGCCTTCCACCCGCACAGTTGAACTCGGCTTTTTCTTTCTCCTCGCGGCGGCAGCGGCAGCGGTTTCCTTTTTTATTCTCAAGCCCTACCTTGCCGCGCTCTTCGTCGCGGTCGTATTTTCAATCGTGTTCCGCCCGTTTTACGAGTACCTGCTCCGCAAGCTCGGCCGCCCGAACCTTGCCTCGTCCCTTTCGCTCCTCATTCTCTTACTCGTCGTGCTCATTCCGGTAATCGTCTTCGGCTTCTTTATTTTTGACGACGCGCAGAGGCTCTACATCTCGGCGGTGCAGGGAGAATCGATCGTCACGAAGTTAGACGCGCTTGTCGCGCCGATTGAGGAGCGGTTGCGCGCCATTTCTCCCGACTTCTCCGTGAAGCTCTCGGTCTATGCCGAAGAGGCACTCTCTTTTTTCGTCGGCAACCTCGGGAGCGCGTTCTCGCGGGCCGTCGGCGTTGTGTTTAAGACCGTGCTTATGCTCCTCGCTTTGTTTTATCTGTTTCGCGATGGAAAGAAACTCCATGCACACATTGTCAATTTGAGTCCGCTCGCCAATGAATACGACGAGCGGATTCTCCGGCGGCTCGAAGACGCAATTTCTTCCGTCGTGAAGGGGAAACTTCTCATTGTGCTCATTCAGGGCATCCTTGCATCGGTCGGATTTTGGCTCTTTGGGATTCCGCATCCAGTGCTCTTCGGCGCGCTTACTTCGCTTGCCGCGCTCATTCCGTTCGTCGGCGTCGCAGTTGTGTTCGTCCCGGCCGTGCTGTACCTCTTCTTTGCCGGTAGCGTCGGCGCGGCGGCGGGGCTCCTCGTTGCGGGAATCATTATCGGGAGCGTTGATAATGTTCTCGGCCCCATTCTCTTTGAGCGAGGGCTCCAGCTCCATCCGCTCCTTATCCTGCTCTCAGTTCTCGGCGGCTTGGCGTTTTTCGGGCCGATAGGGTTTCTTGCGGGGCCGGTCGCGCTCTCGCTCCTTGTGGCGCTCCTGGATATTTACCCGCTCCTATTTACCAAAAACCAATAGGGTTTGTCGGCCCGGTCAGTGCCGAGAAGACAAGTCGCCAGCGCTGTGATATAGTTTTTCCATGAGAAAAACTATAGTTACGCACGACGGCTCCTTTCACGCGGACGATGTATTCGCAACTGCCGCGCTCCTGCTTCTGGAGCCAACCGCTACCGTGGTGCGGACGCGCGATGGGAGAGAAATTGCCGCAGCGGATATTGTGGTGGATGTCGGCGGTGTCTACGATGAGACGCGCAATCGCTTTGACCACCATCAAATCGGAGGAGCCGGAACCCGTGGAAATGGAGTGCCGTACGCCGCATTCGGGCTGGTGTGGAAACAGTTCGGGGCGACTCTCGCCAAAAACGCTGATAGTGCGATGCGTGTTGACGCTCTTCTCGTCACGCCGATAGACGCAAGCGACAACGGCATTGACCTCGCCACTCCCGTGGATGCCGCCCGCCCGCCATACACCATAGCCGATGCGATTCGCGCG
>Ga0233424_10001772_pt1 | contig 17397 bp, 19 predicted proteins | sample Watercolumn_Towu_FD_181011 | JGI IMG/M metagenome (GOLD analysis project Ga0233424, IMG submission 181011) | Freshwater microbial communities from Lake Towuti, South Sulawesi, Indonesia - Watercolumn_Towuti2014_125_MG | ecosystem: Environmental > Aquatic > Freshwater > Lake | place: Indonesia...
AAGGCATGAAGCGCGGCGGATTGACAACCAGCTTCGGGGGCGTTCCGGCCGACAGGGCGACTTAGGAGCGACCCAGTTCTTCGTGTCACTCGAGGATCCGCTTCTGCGGGTATTTGCTTCGGAGACGATCAAAAAGATGATGGGGCGGTTGGGCGTGGCCGAAGATGAACCGATTGAAAACCGATTGATTACCAAATCACTTGAGAATGCCCAGACCAAAATCGAGGGACTTAACTTTGACTCCAGAAAGCACGTCCTTGAGTTTGATGATGTGCTCAATCTACATCGCAAGACCATTTACAACCGCCGGCGAAAACTATTGGTCGGAGACTCGGCTGCGGTTTCAGATGTTTTTGACGAAATGTCCGCTGGTGAGCCGGAGGATGTAATGGGAAAGATTGCCGAGAAGCGGCAGGTTTTGGGCGAGGAGGCGTTTCTCCAGATTGTCCGCCGACTAATGCTCCAAACCATCGATACTTATTGGGTCGAACATTTGGAGGTAATGGATTATTTGCGATCGAGCGTCAACTTGCGCGCCTATGGCCAACGCGATCCTCTGGTAGAATACAAGAAGGAGGGTTTGCGTCTGTTCCGCGAACTCGAAGAGTCAATCCGTGAGCAGGTGCTCGAGCTTATTCCGAAGCTCAACACAGAAGGCATCAAGTCCGAAGTGCCACTGGTGCTTAGAGAGGTGCACGACGAGGCGCGGGCGATTACCGCATCTCCGAAATCGGTCAACCAAGTTTCCTCTATCCCAAAAGTCGGTCGTAATGACCCGTGTCTTTGCGGTAGCGGGAAGAAGTATAAGAAATGCCATGGGAAGTAGAACTCAAAATACCTACAGTTATCCAATAGAAATCTCTGAGGAGACCCGAATTACGTATGATGAATCACCAGCCCATGTCGGGAATCTTAAGAATTCAGTGGACTTTATTTGTAGAGAAGGATTAGAAGTCCGAGCGGCCGCAGATGGGATTGTGGTTGATCTGAAATCGGATTCAGATGTTGGTGGCGAAGGAAAGGAATTTGAACCGTTCGGTAACTTTGTCGAGTTGGAGCATGACAATGCAGAATATTCTGAGTATGAGCATCTTAGGAAGGGTGGGATATCAGTGAAAGTTGGTGATAAGGTGAGAAAAGGACAAGTGATTGGTTATAGTGGGGCAACGGGATGGATTGCACACTTGGGGCCACACCTGCATTTCATGGTTGGGAAATACGGGGATACTGATAAAGATTATGAAACTCTTGAGATTGTTTGGGAGCAGAAATAAGGCTAAAAAGTGTTACAGGTCATGAGAGGCGATAACTTTATTAAAATAAGGAAATCTGGTATTGAGGGAATAGGAATATTTGCGGCGAAAGATTTTTAAAGATGGCGAAAAAGTCTACTTTTTCGAGAAAGGAGATATGTCAGTAAAGCCGATATTAAGAATGTGCCTGAAGGAGATAGGAGATATCTAGATAAGATTAGCGATGATCAGGTCGAAATTATCCAACCGCCAGCACGATATGTAAATCATTCGTTTAACCCAAATATAGCCGAAAAAGAAAGAATCGCTTACGCTTTAAGAGATATTAAAAAAGGAGAAGAGATTACGATTGATTACGACAACATCGCCTATTTTGAAAAGCCGTTTAAATGTCATTGTAGTTCTAAAAACTGCAGGAGATTCGCGCGGGGTAAGTAATAAGTAACAGAATTACCATATGCAGAAACCAAGACAGACAAAAAGCGCTGGTGGAGTCGTTATCAATAGCGAAGGCCTTGTGCTTGTGGTAAGTCAACATGGCACCAGTTGGTCTCTGCCGAAAGGACATATTGATCCGGGTGAAGACGCTCTCGCCGCGGCCAAACGCGAAATTTACGAGGAGGCCGGTATCCGCAAACTAAACCTCGTCAAGGAGCTTGGCAGTTACAAGCGTTTTAGAATTGGTCTTGATGGTTCGGACGACAAATCGGAGTTTAAAATTATCACTATGTTTTTGTTCCGGACATCGGAAGTCGGCACTGCGCCTGTAGACCCAGAAAATCCCGAAGCTCGCTGGGTTTCTGTCGAGGATGTCGAAAAATTGCTTACTCACCAAAGGGACCGAGAGTTTTTTGCCAGAATCAAGTACAATCTATCGATTTAGACAAATGATTGATCCGAAAAGAAAATTGATGACTCTCTGTATTCCGCACCATGGCCGGCGGGTTCTTCTCGGTATGAAAAAGCGAGGTTTTGGCGCTGGTCGTTTTAACGGATTTGGCGGGAAACTCAAAGTCGGAGAGACTGTCGAGGTGGCGGCGAGGCGGGAGGTTTTTGAAGAAGCCGGTATAAATGTAAAAAGCATGTCAAAAGTGGCAGTGATCGAATTTGAGTTTCAGGGCAACCCAGAGTTGCTTGAGGTCCATCTGTTTAAGATCCACGAATTCTCGGGAGAACCGCAAGAAGGGGAGGAGATGCGGCCACAGTGGTTTTTTGTAGATGAAATCCCGTTTCGGCAAATGTGGTCGGACGATCCTTACTGGTTCCCATATTTCTTGACCGACCGGCAATTCTCGGCAAGATTTTTGTTTGATAAAGAAGAGAAAGTGCTTGATTATCACATCACCGAAAAAAAATAAGCACAAGCGGAACTATTGGTATTTGATTGATTATGCTCGTAAACAAGACATTTGCCAAAAAAAGTCGAATATGTATTATAGAAAGTAGATTAGTTGCCTTAGGACATGCAGTTACTTTAAATTATCAATTATTTTTTGGATAATATGCAAAAAAATTCAGCTGGTTTTATGAAAACAATTTTGGGTCTTGTAGTTGCTGTGCTGGTCATTTGGGGCCTAGTCTCTCTGTCTGACGGCGGTTCAAAGGGGCCGATTAAGATTGGGTTTATTGGTTCGCTCACAGGAGACGCGGCCGCTTACGGCGAGCCCGCCCGAAATATTACCGCTATGGCTGTCGAGGAGATTAATAAAGCGGGCGGAGTAAATGGACGAATGATTGAAGTCATCTACGAGGACGGCAAGTGTAATGGTAAGGATGCTACTAACGCTGCTCAAAAATTGGTCAATGTCGACAAAGTACAGGTAATCATAGGAGGTTTTTGCAGTAGCGAATCGCTCGCCGCGGTGCCGGTGGCTGAAGGCGCGAAAGTGGCTTTGATTTCACCCGGATCAAGCAGCCCAGATCTCACTGGGAAAAGCTCGTATTTTGTCAGAAATTATCCAGCTGACACTGCTCAAGGCAAAGTACTTGCTGAGGCCGCAAACAGCAAGGGCTGGAAGAAAGTGGCATTTCTTCAAGAGCAGACTGATTACGCTCTAGGCGTATTCAAGGCCTTTTCTTCTAGGTTTGTCGAGCTTGGTGGTGTTGTGATCAAGGAAGAATTTCCTACAGCTACAAGCGATTTTCGTTCGATGATTGTCAAACTGAAGGCTGAAAAACCAGACGCTTTGTTTATAGATACTCAGACTCCGGCTGTGGCCGAGAAAGCACTCAAACAATTCCAAGAATCAAAGTGGAAAGTTCAGTTGCTAGTAAATGATGTGGTGCCTGGCAATCCAAGCACAGTTACTCAATATGCCAAAGTGCTGGAGGGCGCTCTCACTGCCGAGTTCGGTGTTGATCCTACAAACGCTAAGTTTACGGCGATGCTAGCTGATTACAAAGCAAAATATGGCGCTGAGCCTCCTTACCAAAGTTATGCTCAGACAGAGTATGACGCGGTTTACTTGGTCCGCGACGCGCTTCTAGCCTCCGGTGATAATGGTGAGAAGATAGCGGCTTGGTTTAGGACGGTCAAGGATTGGGAGGGAGCTTCCGGAAAAATTACAATTCAGGCCGATGGCGATCGATCGGGCGGTCACCGGCTGGAGACAATAAAAGACGGCAAGGTAGAAGTAGTTGACTAATCTTAAACGAACAAACCCCGCCCCGACGTACGTCGGGGCGGGGTTTGCGCTGGTAGCTAAATTGCTAAAATTGTGCCTATAATTAAGCTTATTGTTTTGTCGTTTTCAAGCTGACAACTAACAGCTCTAGACCGAAAACTACCCGATGGACATCGTTCCTCAGCTAATTCTAAACAGCATCATCGCCGGCGCCATCTACACCATGATCACGCTTGGTTTTAACTTGATTTACACCACGACCAAGCTGATCGATCTTTCCTACGGGGCGCTCTCGGTCGTCGGCGGCTACAGCGTCTTCTTTTTCGCCAATAAGCTCGGCCTCGACCTTTATCTCGCCATTATCTTAGGAGTCCTTATTGCCGGCGCCCTAGGCCTTCTCATTGATCGTTTCGTCTACCAGAAACTGCGGGCGCGCAAAGCTTCGACAATGATTCAATTGATCGCGTCTCTCGGCGTGCTCACCGTAATCCAAGCGATAATCGCCATCCTTTTCACTAGCCAGTTTCAGACGCTTTCCGACCCGTCGTCTTTTAATCGGACTTTTGAAATTGGGACGGCGGTGATTACCGAAGTCCAAGTGATTATTCTCTCTGTCGGCCTCACGATTCTCTTCCTACTTTTTCTCTTGCGCGAAAAGACGATGTTCGGCAAAGCGATGAAGGCTGTATCTGACGATGAGGAGGTGGCCAAGATTGTCGGCATCAACACGGACAAAATTATCAGCAAAGTCTTTTTCATCGGCTCATCGATCGCCGGCCTGGCCGGAATCATGATCGGCTTCGACACAGGGCTTGAGCCGACCATGGGCTTGCCGGTGCTTCTCAAAGGCATTATCGCTTCAATCGTGGGCGGCATCGGCAACATTTACGGCGGGGTTCTCGGCTCGTTTTTCCTCGGCTTTGTCGAAAACTTCGGCATTTGGAAAATCTCCGGAGAGTGGAAAGACGCCATTGCTTTCAGCGTACTTATTCTTTTTTTGCTTTTTAGACCAAATGGAATCCTAAAACGCTAGATAGACAAACACAGGGGCACAAACTTTCCAGACAAACAACACAGACTAGTTAGACATTCCAAACGGGACACAGATTTATTGAATAAACCAAAATGACAATGGAACAAACCAAAACAGAAAAGTATCGGGCGTTGGAGAAAAGGATGACAAATTTTGCTAAAGATGTCATCGGGTTATGCCAGATTGTTCCCAGAAATCGAATAAATGATCCACTGGTTAGCCAGCTTATCCGCTCGAGCGGTTCTGTCGGGGCCAATTATCGTGAAGCCAATGAAGCCATAAGTAAAAAAGATTTTATTTACCGCCTGCGCACTGCTCGCAAGGAGGCCAAAGAATCTGATCATTGGTTTGAATTACTTACCGAAGCCTACCCATCTGGAGCCCAAGATATTGATATTCTCCGTAAGGAAGCAACCGAGCTAAGGAACATTCTTTCTGCTATCATTTTTAAAGTAGAGTAGTTCTGCGTAGTTTGTATTTTTTGTTTGGAAAGTTTGTGTAGTCTGTTCAGTTTGTCTCTAAGGTCTGTGCGGTTCGTGCTTTGGGCAGTTTAACACACCATGGAATACTTGATACATTTAGCAATATTGGCTTCCATCTACTCCATCTTGGCGCTGTCGCTCAACCTCGTCGTCGGCTTCACGGGTCTTTTGTCAGTGACTCACGCCGCGTTTTACGGTATTGGGGCGTACGTGACAGCGATCTTGATGACGAATCTTGGCATGAATTTTTTCATCGCGCTTGTCTTGGGCATTTTACTCACCATCGTCATCGCTCTATTTATCGGTTGGGTCTTGTCTCGCTTCAAGGGCGACTACTACGCTCTTGGCTCTTTCGGTTTTAACATTATCGTCTGGAGCGTAATGCTCAATTGGCAATCCTTGACTCGGGGGCCACTCGGCATTCCCGGGATTCCCCGGCCGAGTATTGATTTTTCAATTTTCAATTTTCAATTTTCATTTTCATCCAATTTTTCTTTCTTGATTCTGACCGCCCTATTTTTGCTTTTGGTCTATCTTTTGTCAGAGTATATTGTCAATTCGTCATTTGGCCGGGCGCTCAAGGCGATCCGCGAGGACGAGGACGCGCTCAAAGTCTTTGGCTACAACACGCCATATTACAAGCTCACCATTTTTCTGATCGGGGCTGGTCTTGCGGCTCTCGCCGGCGGTCTTTTCGCCTCCTATATCACCTTCATTGATCCATCAACTTTCACGCTCAATGAATCAGTGTTCATTTTGTCAATCATCATCCTTGGCGGTTTGGCCAACAATCGGGGAGCGCTCCTCGGCGCTGCATTTCTCATTCTCTTGCCGGAGATTCTTCGCTTTGTCGGTTTCCCCTCTGATGTCGCCGCCCAGATGAGGCAGGTGGTCTACGGCCTGCTTTTGGTTGTTTTAATGATGTATCGCCCAAAAGGTTTATTAGGGGAATATGAATTGTAGTTGAAAGTTGAAAGTTAAAAGTGTAAAGTTTTAATTATGAAAAAGACTATCTGGATTATCATCACAATAATCTTGATTGCGTTTATCTCACAGGCGGCAACTTATAACAAAAAGAAGCAGACTACTCTAGTAGCCCTAATCCCACTTTCAGGCGGTAATGCTGAACAAGGTGAATGGCTTCGTCGCGGATTAGATATAGCCCTTGACGAAATAAACAGAGATCGGACAGATAAGATTGTCCTTGATTACGAAGACACCCAGGGTAATCCAAAGAATGCAGTTAGCGTATATACAGATATGGTCAATCGCTACAAAGTGCCGGTGGTATTTACTTGGGGTTCTGGAGTGGGTGTGACCCTCACTCCACTTGTCAATAGAGATAAAATTATTCAAATGGGTCTTGCCACTGCGGCAGATTCATACAGCACCCCTAGTGATTTTACTTTTAGGAATTTTCCATCGGCTCATCTCGAGGCGAATTTTTTGGTCAATGCATTTTTAAACACTCTTAACGCAAAGCAGACTGTGATACTAAAGATTAATAACGATTATGGTCTAAGTTCAGCCAAAGCATTTGAAGATTTGTATATTAAGTCGGGGGGCAAGATTCTTGTCGAAGAAACTTTTGAACCTAATGGGACAGACTTCCGGACTCAACTTACAAAAATAAAAAAGACCAGACCGGCCTTTATTTACATTGCTTCTTACCCTAAAGAGGGAGCATTAATACTAAAGCAAGCTAGAGAGTTAGGAATAAACGCCCAATTTGTTGCCTCCGTCGCGATTTTGGGAGGTAAGGATTTTTTTGATGTTGCTGGCACTGCCGCCGAAGGTTTAATTGTGGCCAATTCAGTCTCTGTACCGGATCAAGATGATCAACAGTCAGCTTCTTTTATCTCGACTTATACAAAAAGATATAACGAAGCAGTTGGTGCTCAACAGTTATACGCCACTCGGGCCTATGATGCTTTTAAAATAATTGCTCAGGCTATGGATATTTGCAACATTGATACTGAATGTATTAAAGGTGAATTGTTTAAGGTCAAGGATTATAAAGGGGTCGGTGGTTCGGTTAGTTTTGATAGCAATGGAGACGTGGTTTCTAATTTTGATTTGCAGGTTATCAAAAATGGCCAATTTACTCGATTCGTCCATTAAACTTCCCGTCATAAATTACACAGAAACCCAAACCTTCCAAACGGTAAGGGACAGTTGACGGTTGCGTCTTTAGAGTATATGATATTATCATATTAAATTATCATATAATTCAAATACCATGAGTACTCTATCTGTTCCATTAACCCCAGAACTTGAGCGGTTTATCGAGCAAATGGTCAAGGATGGTCGTGCCGCGAACAAGGCCGACGCTGTTCGCAAAGCCATTCGGCGTTTATCCGAAGAGGAGGCCATTGCCGCCATATTGACTTCGGAGCGGGAAATCAAGGAGGGCAAAATTTTACGCGGGGATCTCCTTAAGCTCATAAAGAAAATACCATAAGATGCTTGCTGTAGCATACTCACCTACATTTGCTCGTATGTTCAAAAAACTCGAACCCGAGCTTCAACAGGAGGCGGTTAAAAAGATTGAACTTTTTCGCGATGCCAAAAATCACAGAGCTTTGAAGGTCCACAAGCTCCACGGACAATTTTCTGACAAATACAGTTTCTCTGTGAATTATTATATACGAATCGTGTTTAGTCATCTAAGTGCTGGAGAAGTTATCCTGGTAGCCATAGGTGACCACGATATTTATAAGTAATTCAACCCTCATTTAATTTTGCTTGCCTCGGGCAGACAAGAGGTGTAAAGTTTTAATATGAAAAAATATATTTGGGTCGTCTTAGTCATTCTGGTTATTATGATTATTTCTGTTGGTTTATCTAAGTTTGAAAACGAAAACCGCGGTTCTCTGAGAATTGGGGTTGCAATTCCACTTACTGGCATTGCCTCAGTTGTCGGAGAAAGCGAGAAGAATGGCATTGATCTAGCGGTTAAGGAAATAAATCAGAGTGGCGGAATCAATGGAAGATCTATCGAGGTTGTCTTTGAAGATGATCATACTGATCCAAAACAGACGGTTGGGGCAGTTCAGAAACTCATAAATATTGACGGTGCCACTGTTTTGATTGGCGGAACCTGGGATTTTTTGGCTAACGCGGTGATACCGGTGATTGATTCACAAAAAAAGATTCTCATTACACCATCAGCGTTGCCGGACACACTTGAGAAGACAAGCCCGTATCTTTTTGTTACTCATTCACCTGTCGCTCTTCTTGAGGGCGGCATAGTAAAATTTTTAGCCAACTTTTCACGACCAAGGGTTGTTACTATCTCAGTGAACAATTTGTGGGGCAAGGCCCACCTCGCCACCTTTAGTAGAGCAATTTCTGTAAGTGGTGGTACTTTGTTGAAAGAAGTGATTGTTCCTAATTTTGATGGTAATGATATTCAGCGCGAACTAACCATTATAAAGTCTTTAAAACCAGACGTAATTATTTCTGCGCTTAACTTTGCTGATTCTGTTAGTTTACTTCGCAGACGATCAGAGCTGAATATTCCAGCAAAAATCCTTGCAGATTTTCACGTAGAAGACGGTTTTAATAAAGGGAATATTCCCAACAAACTCCTTTCGGGCGTCAATATTTTTGTATTTTCTGACGCAAGCCAAGATTTTTTTGAAAAATATCAAAAAATGTATGGCCAACTTCCTAACACATATGCGGACACAGCGTACGATGCGGTATATGTGATTAAACAAGCTGTAGAAAATGCTTACGGTAAAACTGATACAGAATCTCTTGTCCAAGGTATTCACTCGATAAACAATTTTAAAGGGGCGTCTGGTATTTTAGACTTTAGCAAGAATAACTACCCATCTAATAAGTTGCCGATAGTCAAAATTTTTAAAGACGGCAAGTTTGTAGAAGTGAAATAGAATGTCCATTTTGGAGACAAAAAATTTGGTGAAGCATTTTGACGGCGTCCACGCGGTTGACCATCTTTCGATCGGTTTTGAAAAAGGGAAAATCACGGCTGTGATCGGTCCAAATGGCTCAGGCAAATCCACGCTCATAAATACGCTTACAGGTATGCTTCCTGTCGACGCTGGCGTAGTTCATGTCGGCGAGCGCACCAAGTTGTCAAAGATTTTGCCCCACGAAGTGGCGCGATACGGCATCACCCGGACATTTCAGGATGTCCGCCTGTTTGAACAGATGTCTGTTCTCGATAATGTGTTGGTAGTCTTGACCGAGCGGGAAGTGGGGAGCGCGTTTTTTGAAAAGCACACCAGGTTTCATCTCGACAAAGCCGAATCAGTGCTTCAGCGGGTCGGTTTATTCGACAAGAGGCGGCAGTTGGCCGTCAACCTCTCCTACGGCCAGAGAAAACTTTTGGAAATTGCCCGGACGCTGGCGATGGAGGAGGGCGAGGTTGGCGACATCGAAATTTTCTTTTTCGACGAGCCGTTTGCCGGCCTTTTCCCCGAAATGATCAAGGTGGTGGTCTCGGTGATGAAGGAGCTTCGAGACAAAGGCAAGACGGTTGTTTTGGTCGAACACAACATGGATTTGATCCGCGAGCTTTCTGATCATGTCTATGTTCTGGACGCCGGCAAGCTCTTAGCTTCAGGCGCTCCGAGCGCGGTCCTTGCCAAACGAGAGGTGATTGAGGCTTATCTTGGCGAGTGAGAGTGTAATTGAAAATGCAAAAATCAAAAATCAAAATTACAATGCAAAATTCAAAATTTAATAAGAAAATACGAACTCATACGAATTTCCCGATTCGCATATTTGTAGATTTGAATAAGACTTGTTGATTTGGATTATATCGATTTTCAATAAATGAAGTTGACATTGTATCTACAATGTATATACTTATAGTATGATCACTAAAGTGCAAAAATGGGGCAATAGCTTCGCTGTAAGATTGCCGAGAGCGGTGGCCGAGAAATTTTCTTTGCACCCCGATTCTCCGATAGAGATTGAGAGCATTGCCAAAGGTATTATTATCAAGCCCAGCAGAAGGTTGTCGAAGCTGACCTCATTGCTTGCCGATATTACGCCGGATAAAGTCCGCGAGTTTGTCGATTGGGGACGACCCGTGGGCAAAGAAATTCTGCCTCCATGGAAGAAAATTACTACCCGAAGAAAGGCGAAATAATTTGGTGTTCCCTTGACCCGATAAAAGGTCACGAACAAGCTGGCCTGCGTCCGTGCTTGGTTTTGAGCGGTGATGTCTTCAATTTAAGGACCAATCTGGTTGTGGTTTGTCCCCTCACTTCCACCAAAAAAGCCGACTATTATTTTCGAGCGGCCGTCAAAACGTCGATTATCAAAGGTTTTGTAATGGTTGATCAAATCCGGACGCTTGATTGGTCAAGACGTTTAGTGAGAAGTGCGGGTGTAGTTCCTGCGGCAGTTCTCGGAGAGGTCTATAAAAAGATCCAAACCTTGTTTGGCGATTAAACTTAATAATATGGAGCAACTTCTCTGTCTAAAAAATATATCGGTGCACTACGGCGGCGTCAAAGCGCTTGATGGGGCGTCAGTGTCCCTCGACGAGGGGGAGATTGTAGCGCTCATGGGGCCCAATGGGGCGGGGAAGTCGACTGTTCTCAAAACGATTTTTGGTTTGGCGCCGATTTCGTCCGGCCAAGTTTTCTGGCACGAACGCAGGATGACTCCGGTATCCTACGAAGTGGTCAGCCTCGGCATCTCTTTCGTGCCACAGGGCAGGCGGGTGTTTCGGAATCTCACCATTTTGGAAAATCTGGAAATCGGCGCTTGGAATGTGGCTGATAAAAAGGAGGTAAGGCGCCGAATGGACGAGGTGCTTGCCCTTTTCCCAATGCTCAAAAGCCGGCTTAAAGAAAAGTCGGGTGTGCTCTCGGGCGGCGGTCAGCAGATGCTCGCCATCGCTCGCGGCCTGATGAATGATCCGAAAGTGCTTCTTCTCGACGAACCATAGCTCGGCTTGGCGCCAAAAATCGTCAAAGAAGTTTTCGCCAAAATCAAGGAAATCAATGACAGGCACAAAACGGCAATCATGGTGGTTGAGCACAATATCAAGTCGCTCCTCGAAATTGTCGGTCGAGCCTACGTTCTAGATAAAGGTAAAGTCATTATTTCGGGAAACCCCACTCACCTACTTAGCTCAAAAGTGCTGGAGAAAGTTTTTCTCGGTCAGCCGATAAATTGATTTTAATATGACACTATCACTACCGGCCATTTGTGTTGAGAGCTGATCTCCATTATAATGAAGTGGAAATGAAAGGAATGATAAAATTTTTCGATAAAGTAGAGGATCGAGTCCGCGCCAAATTGAGCCACTACCCGATTCCCTACGCTATCATCGGTGGCTTTGCCATTGTCATCTTTTGGCGTGGTGTCTGGCATTTAGCTGACGATTTGGAAATATCAAGCGTTAGCTCGATCCTTATCGGCGGCATTGTGATGCTCGCCACAGGACTCTTCGTCTCATTTTTCATCGGTGATCGGATCATTCTATCGGGACTCAAGCAAGAAAAGAAGATTTTTGAGAAGACCGAAAGTGAGATTGTCCTCGAAGCCAACATTTTGGATGTGATGAACGAACGGTTGAAGACTGTCGAGAAAGAAATCCGCGATATTAAGGACTTGCTATCGAAAAGACCATAATGTTTTTTTGGGAGAAACTGAAAGTGGTGACGCATAGCAGCGGTTTTCATCCTGATGATGTTTTCGCTGCCGCGACCTTGAAACTGGCTCTATCGCCGAGACGAATTGATCTCGTGCGCTCGCGTGATCCGAAAGTCATTGCCTCCGCGGATTACGTCTTTGATGTTGGGCTTCGTTACGACGAGGCCACCAACCGTTTTGATCATCATCAAGATGGTGGCGCAGGGCGTAGGCAGAATGGAGTAGCCTACGCCGCCTTCGGTCTTGTCTGGAAGAAATTCGGCGAAAAGGTCTGCGGATCAAAACAGGTAGCTGATCTTTTAGACCAGACGCTCGTGCAATATATTGATACGATGGACAACGGCGAGGGCGAGATTAGACCGGTTGTCGGTGAAGTGTTGCCCTACACCCTCGGCTCGGTCATATTTTCATTTCTGCCGACTTGGAATGAGACAAATGTCGGCATTGATGCCGACTTCAACCAAGCAGTCGATTTTGCATACGGGCTGCTTACTAGAGAGATTGCTTCGAACCGCGACAAGCTTGCCTTACGGCAGGCAGTACTCGAGGCTTACCAAAAGGCTCCTGACAAACGCTTGATTGTTTTGGATCGACGTTATCCATGGGAAGACATTTTGTCTGATTTTCCTGAACCACTTTATGTTGTAGAGCCGGTTCAAGGAGATGAGTTTGGTCACTGGAAGGTGAAGGCGGTCAAGGAGAATGGGCGTGGGTTTAACAACCGAAAACCATTGCCGGAAAGTTGGGCCGGCAAAATTAATGACGAGTTGGCGACTATAACTGGCGTTGCGGATGCCACCTTCTGCCATAACAAGCGATTCATTGCCGTCGCGCGTTCTAAAGAGGGCGCTCTCGCTTTGGCTAGACTAGCCATGAGTTCATAACGTTCGTCAAGTCTATAACTTGACAAACTCGATAAACTTTTTAACTTGTTAAACTTATATGGCTTTTGTCGATGAACTGAAAATCAGACTTTCTGCCGGGCGTGGTGGTGACGGCGTGGTTAGGTGGCGGCAGGAGAAATTTGTCGAGAAGGGGGGACCATCTGGCGGCAATGGTGGACAGGGTGGGGCTGTGTTTGTAGAAGCAGTTCGTGATCTTTCAATTTTAGCTCGGTACCGGATGGTCAAAGAACTTCGGGCTGGAGACGGTGAATCTGGTATGAAAATGAGCAAAACCGGCAGGGACGGGAAGGATTTAGTTATCGAATTGCCAATCGGATCAATTATAACCAACCAATCAACTGGAACGATGGTACGACTTGAGGAGGAGGGGCAGAAGCAGTGTTTACTTTCGGGAGGCGACGGTGGTTTTGGCAACGAACATTTTAAGAGTTCGACGAATGTCGCGCCGCGAGAGTGGACTCCTGGAGCTATCGGCGAAACAGCCCAATTTCTGATTGAACTCGAGCTTTATGCAGACCTCGGGCTTATCGGTCTGCCGAATGCTGGTAAATCCAGTCTATTGAATGCTCTCACCAACGCGACCGCTAAAGTTGGCAGTTATCCTTTTACCACATTAGAACCAAATCTGGGCGATCTCTACGGTTTCATCTTGGCCGATATCCCGGGGCTTATCGAAGGCGCTTCGGCAGGGAAGGGTTTAGGACATAAATTTCTTCGTCATGTTCGGCGGACGAAGATGTTTTGCCACTTGATCTCGCTTGAGAACGAACGACCAGCCGACGCGTATCGGGTGATTCGCGTTGAACTTGAGGCGTTTGATCGGGAGCTCATCCAAAAACCAGAACTGATTCTCCTAACCAAAACCGACCTTGTGACGCCGGAAGTGATATCAGCGGCGCGCTTGGAGCTTGAGACTTTTGGCAGAGAAGTACTGACTGTTTCAGTTAACGATGAAGCTTCTGTAAAAATAGTCCGTGACCGGATTGTTGCCTTGTTATCTCAAGCGGGACGGCAGGCGGCTTCGTAAGGTATAGTATTTGTATGGCCAACGAATACAAGACAACTATCGGATTGGAGATCCACGCTGAATTGAAGACGGCGACCAAGATGTTTTGCGATTCTAGGAACGATACTGATGAAAAACGCCCAAATGTAAATGTTTGCCCAATCTGCATGGCTCATCCGGGGACTTTGCCTACAATCAACAAACAAGCGGTCAAACATATTTTGAAGATTGGCATTGCAGTTGATGGTCGGATAGCGGACTTTACTGAGTTTGACCGCAAGAACTATTTTTACCCAGATATTCCAAAGGGTTACCAAATCAGCCAGTACCAATATCCGCTCATCTCCGGAGGATCGCTTAACGGCATCCGTCTCACGCGTATTCATCTCGAGGAGGATACGGCCAAATCGACCCATGATCAACACGAGGACAGTTTGATTGACTTCAACCGAGCGGGCATTCCTTTGATGGAGCTTGTTACCGAACCGGAAATCGAGAGCGCGTCCGAAGCGGCAGCATTTGCTAAGGAGCTCCAGCTAATTTTACGTTGTCTTGGGGCTTCAGACGCGAATATGGAGAAAGGGGAGATGCGGGTGGAGGCGAATGTGTCAGTAGTAAGTCAAAAGTCAAAAGTCAAAAGTCAAAAGTTGGGGACGAAAGTGGAAGTAAAAAACCTCAACTCTTTTAAGTCAGTTGAGAGGGCCATAGATTATGAAGTTGATCGGCAAATCGCCATTCTTGAGAGCGGTGGGAAAGTGGTTCAGGAAACTCGCGGCTGGGATGAGGTGGTTGGTAAGACATTTTCTCAACGGCTCAAGGAAGAGTCGCACGACTATCGCTATTTCCCCGAGCCTGATTTGCCGAAACTTTTTATTAGTCGTATCAGCGAGTTTTCGAAGGATCGACTTTTCTCGGAGTTGCCAGAATTGCCACGACAGCGACGAGAGCGATATCAGAAAGATTTTGGTTTAAAACTGGTAGACGCCGAGCAGCTAGTCAACAATATTTCCATCGCCAATTTTTTTGATGAGGTGATTAGTCGGATATCAGAAGCGTCGTCAAAAATTCTGGCGGCAAATTATCTCCTCTCTGATATTGTTGGTTTGGCCAAGAAGGCCGGGGGAAATCAAGCACTCGAAGAAGGCCTTGCTAAAATGACTGTGAGCGGTTTTGTTAGGACAATCGACATGATTGCTCTTGGTGATCTATCATCGCGCGGCGCGAAAGATATTTTAATTGACCTTTTTTCATCTGGCGGAGATCCAGACAAGATTGCTAAAGCGAAAGGCCTTCTTCAAAGTCACGATCTGGAGGAATTGACGAAGATTGTAGAGACGGTGATCAGAAATCAAGCTGGCGCAGTTTCTGAATACCGCGCTGGCAAGACTGCCGCCCTCCAGTTTCTTGTTGGTCAAGCGATGAAGGAGAGTCGTGGTCGGGCGAATCCAAAAATTTTAGCTGATTTGTTTATTAGCGACGTAGAGCGAGAGAAGCGGAAAGGTTCTGACTTTTCCACTTCCGAGCCGAGGAGCTAATATAGGTTCTACTATATTAGCGACGTAGAGCGAGCGTCGCCCGAAAAGTACCCTTTTCGGATGACCGAGCCGAGGTGAGAAACTCCGGGGGAGTTTCGCAAGACCTTGAGCCCCGCCGTGGCGGGGCGAAAGGTGTACAGCTCCTGTAAGGAGCTAAATAGGCCGAATACCGCGGGGTCTTGCCCCGCGTCATAACGAGCGAAGCGAGTTCCTGTATTACCCTGCGCTCTTGGGGCAGGGGACTATATCAAACTGATCAATAGTGGTTGATTTGCCTTGATATGGCTCTGATTAGTGCTTAAAAGAGTATAAAGATCTATTTTTAGAAAACTAAGGCCATCTCGGCTAGCCGAGATGGCCTTAGTTTTCCACATAAAATCTCGTTCAGACGAGATTGATAGTTTATAATTATGCCATGGAAAGTAGCCTTATTATTAAAGGCAAAAAATTTATCTCGTCCAGACGAGGCGCCGAACTTACGGGGTACACTATGGATTATATTGGCCAGCTCTGCCGTGCTGGCAAACTCGATTCCCAAATGATTGGTCGGGTTCGTTTTGTCGAGGAAGGGTCGCTATTGAGGCATCAATCTGGAAACGAAAAGCGCCATAAGACGAAAGATCAGTTCCAAGAGTCAATTGTCGGTTTTTTCCAGATCTACAGGACAAAGTATCCTATCAGAAAAACAACCATCACTTCTAAGCCGTCTTCTTCCACCGATCAAGCAGTCACTTCTACAGTTGAAAATGAAATCAAGCTAAGCGTTAAGGGGACTCGGAGCCCGTTTATCGATCTAGAAATATTTCCGAGAGACATCTCCAAATTCCAGAGCGTAGGGACGGTGTTTCTAATCTCAATTTTATTTGCTGGCAGTTACATCGCAATCAAGACAGACTCATTCTCCTCTGCCGGCCGAGAGTTGTCATACCAGACATCAACTCTCTTGGACACTCTCCGTTTTCGAGTTCGAAATACCGAGAGTGTTTTCCAAAAAGCCGGATTGGTTTATGCCGATACATTTCTGTCGATGGCGGAAGCGTCGAAGTCTTCATTCGCTTCCGTCGGCAATGGTGTGGCAAAGGTGGCGATCTCGTCAGCTCTAGGCCTAAGCAGAGCTGGCGCCCTCGCTCTCAATTGGCATCTTTCGTTCGTCGACGCATCGAGCCAATCGCTTTCCTCAATTTTCTCGAGTGCGTATCAGATCTTTGCGAGTGTTTTCTCGGCGACTGGTCGGGGTTTCGTCAGTTTTGCTTATGAATTGTCCAATGCTTACGAGCAGGCGATCAATCGAGTCGCTATACAGACTCACTCGCTTGCCGCAGTCGTCATGGACTTGCACGATGCTTCCGTCTCTCGCCTTGCCACAGTTCTATCTTTTGGAGTGTCGTTTTTGCCAAGCGATGCTATTCAAGCGTTTCCGGCGGCAGTCGCCCGATCTGGCCATGAACTTGGACACAAGGCGTCAGTTGTTGCCGGCGATATGCAAAGGAAAGTCGCTCGCGCGCTTGATTTCGGTCAATCCGTTGGTTCGACAATGACGGCGACCGCCACCCGCGGTTTGTCAGTCCTTTTCAATTTGTCTTCTCAACCACAGAAACAAACTGCTCCTGTAATTGCTGAAGCGCCTAAGATCAGGAAGTTCGAACCGAAGAGCGCCGCGGTCATGTTGCCGTCAGACAATTTGTCAATCATCGCTTCCGATCTTTATCTCCGTCTCAAACTTGCCCAAGTCGATATTTTCGATGTCTTGAATAACACAGTTTCAGAATTTGCTGCTATGCCCCGACATTTATTCTCTTTGGTTGATGATTTTTCCAAACGGGTTTTGCTTGGTTTCGAGACGAGCCTTTCCTCAGTCACTTTTTCGGCAAACGCTTTGCGCAATCGCATTGATCTGACTGGATTGCAGCTTAGTGA
>Ga0233424_10001773_pt1 | contig 17393 bp, 15 predicted proteins | sample Watercolumn_Towu_FD_181011 | JGI IMG/M metagenome (GOLD analysis project Ga0233424, IMG submission 181011) | Freshwater microbial communities from Lake Towuti, South Sulawesi, Indonesia - Watercolumn_Towuti2014_125_MG | ecosystem: Environmental > Aquatic > Freshwater > Lake | place: Indonesia...
GGCGTCCCGGCGAACGCGACGCCCACGCCCGCGGCCGCACGGGCACCGAGCACGTTCGCCAGCCCGGGCTTCGCGTTGGCCTCGTGGACGACGAAGGGCACGCGCTCGCGACGCGCGGCGACGTAGGCGGGTGCGGAGGCGTAGCCGCCGAAGCCGACGACGACGTCGATGTCGTGCTGACGGATGTGCGCGCGCACCTGCGCGATCGCCCGACGGAACCGCGCGGGGAACGCCGCGGCCTGCGCGTTCGGACGCCGCGGGAACGGCACCTTGTCGACGATGAGCAGCTCGTAGCCGCGCTCGGGGACGAGGCGGGACTCCAGGCCTTCGGCCGTGCCGAGCACGAGGATCGTCGCGGCGGGGTCGCGCTCGCGCAGCGCGTCGGCGACAGCGAGCAGCGGATTGACATGGCCGGCGGTGCCACCGCCGGCGAGGAGGTACGAAGTCACCTCGCGACCCTACCCCGCTCGGCTGACTGCTTCTCGGCGACCGGGATGGTCCGCGCGAAAGCCAGCAGGACACCGCAGGCGATGAGCACGGCCAAGAGCGCCGTCCCCCCCTGGGACATGAAGGGAAGGGGCACGCCCATCACGGGGAAGACCCCGATGACCACACCGACGTTCAGCACGGCCTGACCCACGATCCACACCGTGATCCCCCCGGCCGCGACGCGGATGAACGGGTCTGACGTCTTGCGGATGACATGGAAGACACCCACGGTGAAGAACGTGAAGAGGGCGAGCACGACGATGCAGCCGATCAGCCCCAGCTCCTCGCCGACGATCGCGAAGATGAAGTCGTTGCCGGCGGCGGGGAGCCACCCGTACTTCTCCTGGGAGTTGCCGAGGCCGAGTCCGAAGACACCGCCGGAGGCCATGCCCCAGATGCCGTGGATCGACTGGTAGCAATCGTTGTAGTAGAGCGTCATGTCGTCGCAGGTGGCGGTGATGCGCCGCATGCGGTCCTTGCTGGAGAGCGCATAAGCGAGGACAGCAGCCACCCCCAGGATCATCGGGATGATGAACAGCCGCAGCTTCACCCCGGAGAAGAAGAGGCAGCCGAGGAGGATGAGGACCAGCACCATCGCGGTGCCGAGGTCCTTACCCGCGAGCACGGTGCCGATCGCCAGCGCGCCCACGGGGACGACGGGGATGAAGACGTGGTGCCAGGTGCCGAGCATGGTCTGTTTGCGCAGCAGGACCGCGGCGATCCACAGGGCGAGGGCCAGCTTGAGGAACTCGGACGGCTGCATCTGGAAGCCCGCCACCTGGATCCAGTTCCGGTTTCCGCCGTCGGCGACGCCGAGTGGAGTGAACACCAGGAGCTGCAGGGCCACGGCGCCGAACAGCGCCGGCCACGCCATGCGCTTGAGGAACGCCACGGGGAAGCGGCTGATGAGGAACATCATCGGGATGCCGAGCAGGGCGAACACACCTTGCCGGAGAGCACCGTCCAACGGGTTCTGGGCTTTCGCCACCGCTGTCGCGCTCGTCGCCGACAGCACCATCACGAGACCGAAGATCGTCAGGAGCAGGGCGGTCGACGCGATCAGCAGGAACTCGGTCGACACCGGGGTGAACCGGCGTCCGAGCGAGACCCGCGCCGCGAGGCCTCCCGACTCAGACCGCGGAGGGCGAGCCACCTGCGTCATCGGCGCTCCCCCGATCGATCCATTCCCGCACCGCCTCGGCGAAGCGGTGGCCCCGATCCGCGTAGCTGGAGAACTGGTCGAAGGATGCAGCGGCGGGAGCGAGGAGCACGGTGCCCTCCCCGTCGACGATCCCCGCCGCGATCTCCACGACGCGGTTCATGACCTGTCCAGTGTCACCAGCTTCGACCTCGAAGACCGGCACCGTCGGCGCGTGTCGCTCGAATGCCGCGACGACCGCCGCGCGGTCCACGCCGATGACGACCGCCGCGCGCGCGGTCGCGCCCGCGTCGGCGACGAGATCGCCGATGTCGACGCCCTTGAGATCGCCGCCCACGACCCACACCGCTCCGGGGTACGCGCGCAGCGACGACGCCGCCGCGTGCGGGTTCGTCGCCTTGGAGTCGTCGACCCAGGTGATGCCGGCATGCCGGGCGACCACCTCGATGCGGTGCGCGTCCAGGCGGAAGGTCTGCAGTGCGCCGTGGATCGCCTCGGGCTCGACTCCGAGGGAGCGGGCGAGAGCACTGGCGGCGAGGATGTTCTGCACGATGTGCGGTGCCGACAGGCCTGCGGCCTCCAGGTCGGCGACCGTCGTCAGCTCCAGGGCGCTGCGCGCGCGGTCGTCGAGGAAGGCCCGATCGACGAGCAGCCCCTCCACGACGCCGAGGTCGCTCGGCCCGGGGATGCCGAGGTCGAAGCCGATGGCACGAGCACCCTCGACGACCTCGGCCTCCTCCACCATCCGACGCGTGGCCTCGTCGGCCTTGTTGTAGACGCAGGCGACGCGGGTGTTCCGATAGACCAGGGCCTTCGCGTCGCGGTAGGCCTGGGCGCTGCCATGCCAGACCAGATGATCGTCGGCGAGGTTCAGGCAGACCGCGGCGTGCGGGAAGAGCTCCCCCTCCGGGCGCGACAGGCCGAGATACCAGAGCTGGTGGCTGGAGAGTTCGACGACGAGCACGTCGAAGCCGGCGGGGTCCCGCACCGCGTCGAGCACGGGGACGCCGATGTTGCCGCACGGTGCGGCCCGGAGCCCGCCGGCGACGAGCAGCGTCGCCGTGAGCTGGGTCGTGGTCGTCTTGCCGTTGGTGCCGGTGATGAGCACCCAGTCCGCCGGCGTGCCGTCCGCGCGGGGGACCTTGTCGCGCACCCGCCAGGCGAGCTCGACGTCACCCCACAGGGCGATGCCCTCGTCCTGGACCCAGCGGATGACCGGGTGCGCCGGAGCGAACCCCGGGGACGCGATGACGACCTCGGGTGCGAACGCCGTCAGCGCCTCGGGCACGGCGTCGAGCGGTCCGAGTTCCAGCCGTGCGCCGATGACGGGCAGGAGGCGGGCGTACTCCTCCTCCGCGGACTCGCTGAGCACGAGGACGTCGGCACCGAGCTCCGCGAGGGTGTCGGCCACGGAGAAGCCGGTCATGGAGAGGCCGAGGACGGCGACGCGCAGGCCGCTCCAGTCGGCGTGCCAGCTCGTCAGCCCGGCCAGACGCTCAGCCGACACGGGTCAGCCATTCGACGTAGAAGAGCCCGACGGCCGACACAGCGAGAAGACCCGCGATGATCCACATGCGCACCACGATGGTGACCTCCGACCAGCCCCGCATCTCGAGGTGGTGGTGGAACGGGCTCATGAGGAACAGCCGCTTGCCGCGGGTGATCTTGAAGTAGGCGCGCTGCAGGATCACGGATCCGGAGGCGAGCACGAAGACGCCGGCGATGATGAGGAGCAGCAGTTCGGTGCGGGTCATGACCGCCATCGCGGTGATGACGCCGCCGATGGCCATCGAGCCCACGTCGCCCATGAAGACCTTCGCCTTCGGGGCGTTCCACCACAGGAACCCGATGAGGCTGGCGGCGAACGAGGCCGAGATGATCGCGAGGTTGAACGGGTCGCGCACCTCGTAGCAACCGCCGAGGGAACCGGGGTCTCCCCCGATGCAGGGCTGCTTGAACTGCCAGAACGCGATGAGGCTGTAGGCGCCGACGACGATCACGCCCGCGCCGGCGGCGAGGCCGTCGAGGCCGTCGGTGAGGTTGACGCTGTTGGAGGTCGCGACCCCGATGATCGAGATCCAGGCGAGGTAGAGGATCCAGCCCAGGATGACGCCGAACGCGAAGAGGTTCAGCCAGGTGATGTCCCGGAAGAGGGAGATCGACGCGCTGGCCGGCGTCTGCCCCCACTTGTTCGGGAAGTTCAGCGCCACGATGCCGAAGGGGATCACGACGATGAGCTGACCGATCACCTTGCGCCACCCCGACAGCCCGAGGCTGCGCTGGCTGCGCACCTTCATGTAGTCGTCGATGAACCCGACCACGCCGAAGCCCACCATGAGCCAGATGACGAGGATCGCGGACAGCGCCGGCGTCTCCCCGCTGACGAGGACGCCGGTGAAGTAGCCCACGATCGAGCCGAGGATGAAGATGACCCCGCCCATCGTGGGCGTGCCGCGCTTGGCCTCGTGGCTCGGGTTGCCGGCGGCTTCCGGGGTGCGGATGACCTGCCCCCAGCCCCACTTCCGGAAGAGCCGGAGGAAGACGGGAGTCAGGAAGAGAGTGAAGGCGAGCGAGATGGCCGCCGCCATGATGAGGGACCTCACGAGAACAATTCTCCCAGACGATCGCCGAGATGCCGGAGGCCCACGGAGTTGGACGACTTCACGAGGACCCGGTCACCGTCGCGCAGCTCGGTGCGGAGGTACTCGAACGCGGCGTCCTGGTCCGGCAGATGCACGGCCTCGCTGTCCCACGACCCCTCGCCGACGGCGGCGAGGTAGAGCCGACGGGCCTCAGGCCCGACGACGACGATGCGCCGGATGTTGAGGCGCACGGCGAGCAGACCGATGCGGTCGTGCTCTTCCCCGGCGCTCTCGCCGAGCTCGCTCATGGCACCGAGCACGGCGACGGTGCGCTCGTCCGGTCCGGTGATCTGCGCGAGCGTCCGCAGCGCGGCCGCCATCGAATCGGGGCTGGCGTTGTACGCGTCGTTGATGATGCGGACGCGGTCGTTGCCCAGCGGCTGCATGCGCCAGCGCTCGGCGATCTCGACGGTCTCCAACCGGGACACGGCCTCCGATGGAGCCACGCCGAGCTCCACGGCGGCGGTGATCGCGGCGAGGGCGTTCGTGACGTGGTGGGCCCCGAGGACGCGCAGCCGCAGCGGCAGCTCCTCTCCCGCGGCCTCGATCACGCACTGCGTTCCGGAGGCCGACACCTCGATGTCCCGCGCGTGCACGGCGGCCGCGGCGGACTGGCCGAAGCCGACGACCCGGAGGCCGCGGCTCTCCGCGAGCTCCCGCATCGCCCAGACGCGGGGGTCGTCGGCGTTGAGCACGGCGGTGCCGGGCACGCGGGCCGCGGCGACGAGCTCGGACTTGGCCTTCGCGGTGGCCTCGATGCCGCCGAAGCCCCCGGCGTGCGCCATGCCGACCATGAGCACGACGACGTGGTCGGGCTCGACGAGGCCGGCGAGCCGCGCGATGCTGCCTGGGGCGGCGGCGCCGAACTCGCTCACGAGGAAGCGGGTGTCATGCGTGACGCGGAGCATCGTCACCGGGGCGCCGACCTCATTGTTGAAGGACTTCACCGGAGCGACGGTCTCACCCTCGTCCTCGAGGATGCGGGCGAGGAAGTTCTTGGTCGTCGTCTTGCCGTTGGAGCCGGTGATGCCGACGATGCGGAGGTTCCCGCCGGCGCGCACGCGCGCCACGACCTCGCGGGCGAGGTCGCCGAGCGCGGCGACGGCATCGGGCACGACGATCTGCGAGACATCGACGTCGACCGGGTGCTCGACGATCGCCAGCACGGCACCGGCTTCGACGGCGGCGCCGACGAAACGGTGCCCGTCCGTCTCGGCACCGGGCTTGGCGACGAAGATCGAACCCGCCTCCATGGTGCGGGAATCGGTGTCGACGATGCCGTCGACCACCGTCTCCGGCGTGTGCTCTCCGGCCACGCGCAGTTCACCACCGATGGCGGCAGCGATCTCAGCGAGCGTCAGGGCGATCATGTCATCTCCATGCGCGGCTCTCGCCGGCTATCCGAACTTGGGGAGGAGCGCGTCCATCGGGACAGAGGACGGCATCACGCGATAGGTCTTCATCACCTGCGTCATCGCCTTCTGGAAGGCGGAAGCGGTGGCCGCGGACGATACAACCTTAGTCGGCTCGTCGAGGGTCACCACGACGACGTACTGGGGGTCGTCGACGGGAGCGAAGCCCACCATGCTGGTGTAGTACACGCCGGCCTTGTAGCCGCCCTTGCCGTCCGACACCTGCGCGGTACCGGTCTTGCTGGTCACCCGGTAGCCGGGGACCTGGATGCGATCGGCGTTGCCGCCCTGCACTGCGACGTTCTCCAGCATCCGGGTCAGGTCGGCCGCGGTCTGCTCCTTCACGATCTGCTCGTGCTTCGGCTTCGGGGTCTCCGTGACGGTCCCGTCGGGGGCCGTGCAGGACTCGACCATCGACAGGTCGATCTTCTCCCCGTCGTTGGCGATGGCCTGGTACGCGCCGGCGAGCTGGGGGGCCGTCACCGTGAAGTACTGCCCGAACGTCGTCGTGTAGAGCGACTGACTGTCCCAGTCGCTCACCGGGTGGAGGATGCCATTCACCTCGGAGGGGAAGTCCAGCGTCTTCTGCCCGACGCCGAAGCGCTGCAGGTAGTCGTAGCGGACCTCGGGGGCGACCATCGTGCCGAACTTCGACAGCGCGGTGTTGGACGAGTCGATCAGTCCACCGGCCAGCGTGTAGTTGTAGGCGGGGTGGCTGAATGCGTCGTTGACCACGGCACCGTTGGGGAAGGTCTCACGCGACGACGCCGTGACCGTGCTGAGCGGAGTGAGGCCGGCACCCTCCATCGCCGCGGCCGCGGTGATCGCCTTGAAGGTGGAGCCCGGCTCGAAGTCGCGGTGGAAGATCTGGCTGTAACGCGTCTCCGGCGTGGAGGAGTCCAGGTCGTTCGGGTCCATGGCCGGCCACTCGGCGGCGGCGCGGATCTTCCCGGTGCCCACCTCGACGACCGTCACGGTCCCGCCCTTGGCGCCCTGCTTCTGGGCCTCTTCGCCGATCATCTGCTGGAGGTACCACTGCAGGTCGCTGTTGATGGTGAGCTGCACCGTGCCGCCGTCGACGGCGTCGGTGACGGATTCGCTGCCCGGGATCACGACCCCGTCCTTGCCCTTGCGGTAGGTCTTCTCACCGTCCACGGGCGCCAGGCATGCCTGCTCGAGCTGCTCGACACCGGCTTTGGCCTCGCCCGTGTTGTCGAGGAAGCCCAGCACGTTGCCGGCGACGGCCCCGTTGGGGTAGACCCGGGTCTCGCGCGGCTTCAGCGCCAGGTAAGACCCGAGGCCGAGGTCGCGGAGCGCGATGTACTGCTCGGTGTTCAACCCGGTTTTCAAGGGCGCGTACTGGCTGTTCGGGTTCTCGGCGAGGGCGTCGGAGACACGCTTGCGGATCTCGTCTCCCGACACCCCCGTGATCGCGGCGATCTTCTCGGAGGCCTCGGCCCACGGCAGAGCCGGATCCTTCTCCTCCGTGAGCCTGATGACCTGCGGGCTGAGCTGCGCGTCGTAGACCATGACGCTCGACGCGAGGACCGTGCCCTCGGAGTCGACGATGGATCCCCGCTGGCCGGGGATCTTCGAGCCGTCGCCGATGTGCTCGAGGGATTGGCTGACGTGCTCGTCGGCGCTCACCACCTGGATGTCGATGAGGCGGACGACGAACGCCACCAGGATGGAAAGGATGACCGCCAGGGCGACGACGGTGCGTCGCCGCGGTCCGCGCGTGGCTCGTGTCGTCATGGGATCTCTCCGTCGCTCGGGATGGTCAGTGCGTCGTGGGGCTGGGCAGGCCGTCGGTGATGGCCGGTGGCAGGTCTTGCGCCGGCGATGTGCCGCCGGTCTCCTCGTCCGCCGTGTCCGTCGCCGGCGGCGTCTCCTCCGTGACGAGGACGTTGCCGACGGCCGCCTTCCCGTTGGGATCGATCGTGGACACCCCCTCCGCCCCGGTACCCGCGCCGAAGACGGCACCGTCGCTGAGGCGGAGATAGGACGGGGCGCCCGCCACGACCATGCCGAGGTCGGCGGCGCTGCTGGCGAGCACCTGCGGGGAGCTCAGTCCCGTGAGCTCTTCCTGCAGCGCATCGGTCCGGAGGTCGAGTTCACGCTGCTGGGACGTGAGCCCCGCGAGGGTGAACGAGTCCTGGGTGATGGCGAGCGAGAGCCCGACCTGACCCGCGCCGATGGCCAGGGCGCCGCCCAGCGCGACGAGCGCGTAGGCGAGCTTCGGCTTGCGGCGTCGTGCCGGGGCCGTCACCGGCCGCAGGCGCCGCTCCGGCGCCGTCTCCGGGGCGGCAGGCTGCAGTGGCAGGGCTGGCTTGCGGACTGCGTTCATGCTCATGCGCTCTCCCGCACCTTCTCGGCGGCGCGCAGGCGCACCGGTATCGCACGCGGATTGCGTGCGCGCTCTTCGTCGTCGGCGAGTTCCGCCCCCTTGGTCAGGATGCGGAATCGGGGGGCGTGCTCGGGCAGTTCGACAGGCAACCCGGCGGGCGCCGTCGAGGAGGAGGCGGCGGCGAAGGCCTGCTTGACCAGCCGGTCCTCGAGGGACTGGTACGACATCACCACGATGCGTCCTCCGACCGCGAGGGCGTCCATCGCGGCGGGGATCGCGTCAGCGAGGACGTTCAGCTCGGCGTTGACCTCGATCCGGAGGGCCTGGAACACGCGCTTCGCCGGGTGCCCTGATCGCTGCGCTGCCGCGGGGGTTGCGGCCACGAGGATGTCGACGAGCTCACCCGATCGCGTGATCGGCTGCTTCTGACGGGCGTCGATGATGAAGCGCGCATACCGGCCGGCGAGCTTCTCCTCCCCGTACCGCTCGAAGATGCGCCGCAGGTTCCCCTCGCTGTAGCTGGCGATGACCTCGGCGGCGGTGATGCCCTTCGTCTGATCCATCCGCATGTCGAGCGGAGCGTCCTTGGAATACGCGAAGCCGCGTTCGGCCTCGTCCAGCTGCAGCGACGAGACACCCAGGTCGAACAGGATCCCGGCGGCGCCCTGAGCGTGCAGCCCGATCTCGTCGTAGACGGTGTGGACGAGCGTGACCCGATCCCGGAACCGGGCGAGCCGCTCCCCCGCGATCTTCAGCGCGTCGGTGTCCCGGTCCAGCCCGATGAGACGGATGCCGGGGAATCGCTCGAGCAGCGCCTCGGAATGGCCGCCCATGCCGAGGGTGGCATCGACGAGCACGGCGCCGTCCTCCTGGAGGGCGGGCGCGAGGAGCTCGACGCAGCGGTCGAGCAGGACAGGAGTGTGGATGTCGCGGAGGTTCATGATCTCTCTCGGGTCCGACCTTCGGCTCTGATCCCCCTCCGCATCTCGACCCGGCACCGGGGAAGTGTGTCGGGGCGGGAGCGGCGGGGCATCACAGCCGTGGTCAGAACAGTCCGGGAATCACCTCCTGCTCCAGCTCGGCGTAGGACTCCTCGCCGGCGGCGAGGTAGGCGTTCCAGCTCTCCGCGTCCCAGATCTCGGCGTGGGCGCCGACTCCGGTCACGATGAGCTCCTTCTGAAGACCTGCGTACTGACGCAGGTGGGCGGGGATGGTGATGCGGTTCTGACTGTCGGGCATCTCCGCGCTGGCGCCGGAGAGGAACATGCGCATGAAGTCACGCGCCTGCTTGTTGGCGAGCGGCGCCTGACGGATCCGCTCGTGCATCGCCTCGAACTCGGCCGTGCTGAAGACGTAGAGGCAGCGCTCCTGGCCCCGGGTGACGACGATGCCGCCGCCCAGGTCCTCGCGGAACTTCGCGGGAAGGATGACCCGTCCCTTGTCGTCCAGCTTCGGTGAGTGCGTGCCCAGCAGCATCGGCCATCACCCCCTCTCCGTCCGGCCAACTCGAGGTGCGCCCCACTTTACTCCACTTTCCTCCACATTCCTACGACGAATCCAGGCTATCGCCGCCCATTCCCGGGAGGATGTTCGCTCATGCCCTGGAATTCCGCGGCACAGGGAGGTGGAGGGCCGGTGGAGGACAGTGGAGGGCTGGTGGAGGGTAGACGGCGCAGCACGCACGAAAAAGCCCGGATGCTCAGCATCCGGGCTTCGTGGTGGAGAGAAAGGGAGGGGTCAGTGGCCGTCCTGCCGCCGATCCCATCGGTCGTTCATGCGATCCATGAAGGAAGAGGAGTCCTGCCGCTTCGGGGCGGTGCGCGTGCGGGCCTCTGCCGGACCGCTGCGCCGGACCGGGGTGACGGCCAGCATCACTCCGCCGAGCATGGCCGCGAATCCGATCACCCCGACGACGATGCCCCAGACGTCCCCGAGGATGACGCCGACGACGAGTCCGCCGATGCCGGCGAGCAGGAGGAGGGCCCCGTAGACGAGGTTGCGATAGCTGAGCGTGCGATCACCCGACGGCGCGCTCACGACGTCGGCGTCATTGTGCAGGAGATGGCGTTCCATCTCGTCGAGCAGACGTTGCTCCTGTTCGGAGAGTGGCATCTCATCCCCCTCGGGTATCGTGCCCTCCAGTCTACGCGCGAGCGGCGTCCGGGGCTAGCAGTTCAGGCGTCTCATCCTTTACGTATGCTGGGAGTCGTGCCGTCCCCCTCCCCCTCAGTCCCCGACGCCGTGGCCGCGCGACTGGACCTCTTCCTCGACCGCATGCGAACGGAGTCGGCGGACTACGGCGACGACGCCGCCGCCTTCCTCGACGCGGCGTCCGACACCCTCTCCGGAGGCAAGAGGCTGCGCGCCCGCTTCTGCCACGCAGGATGGCGCGCCGTCTCCCGCTTCCGCGACCGTCTCGCCACCGAGGACGACGCCCTGTGGGACCTCTGCGCGGCGCTGGAGATCTTCCAGTCCGCCGCACTCGTGCACGACGACCTGATCGACAACTCCGATACACGCCGAGGCCGCCCCGCCGCTCACCGAGCTCTCGAGGCGTCCCACCGCTCCGCCGGCTGGTGGGGAGACGCCGCCGCCTTCGGCCGCGCCGGCTCCGTGCTGCTCGGCGATCTCCTCGTCGCGTGGAGCGATGACCTCCTCGAGTCTGCGCTCGATGGGCACGGAGAAGCACGGACCGTGCGCGCCGAGTACGCGCGCATGCGGCGCGACGTCACGATCGGACAGTTCCTCGACATCGCCGAGGAGTCGGCGTGGAGCGTCAGCGACGACCGCGAGCATGCAGAACGGGCGCTCCGTGTGGCCTCGCTGAAGTCCGCGCGGTACAGCATCGAGCAGCCCCTCATCCTGGGTGCGAGCCTCGCCGGCGCGGACGCGGAGCAGACCTCGGCGCTGCGGCGCTTCGGGCACCCGCTCGGCCTCGCCTTCCAGTTGCGTGACGACGTGCTCGGCGTCTTCGGCGATGCCGCCGTCACCGGCAAGCCCGCGGGCGATGACCTGCGCGAGGGCAAGCGCACCGTGCTCATCGCCCTCACCAGGGAGAAGCTGGACACCCCTGCGCGGCGGCTGCTCGACGAGATGCTCGGCGATCCCGATCTGACAGCAGCGCAGGTGTCGTTCCTGCAGGAGACGATCGCCGGAACCGGGGCCCTCGAACGGGTCGAGACGATGATCGCGGACTACGCCAGAGAGGCCGATCGCGCGCTTTCCGGAGCCCGGCTCGACGACGCCGCTGTCGGAGAGCTCCGCGACCTCGGCAGAGCGGCGACCGTGCGCTCCTCCTGAGCGGATCGCTCAGGCGAGCGTGCGCGCGAGCCGACGGACCTCGCTCTTGTGTCCGGCGAGCAGGGAGGCGATCGGGGAACGCCCGAGGGTCTCCTCCTCGGCGAGCAGCCAGTCGATCAGCTCGTCGTCCGAGAAGCCGGCGTCCTGCAGGACGATGATCGTCCCGCGCAGGGAGCTCAGCGGCTGCCCGTCCACGATGAACACCGACGGCACCGCGAAGACGCCGCTGCGCCGCGAGCCGACGAGGTAGTGCTCGTCGATCAGACGACGCACGCGCCCGAGCGGCTCGCCGAGAACCTCGACGAGGTCGGGCATGGTCAGCCAATCGAAGGCGGAATCACGGGTTGCAGCGACGTTCTCAGACACGTTGCCACTATCTCACCTCGGCAGCCGGAGCGCATGTTCAGCACTTCCGTCACATTCGTCACACCCGTCACTTCTGTTGACATCTCTATACATCCGTGTCAGCGTGAAGTGCTCGAAAAAGGGGGCTGACGTGATCTTCCAGACAGCCGTGGCCGGCGCTCTCGCCGCCACTCTGACGGCGGCGCCCGCCGCCGCCGCGCCTGCACCGCCGGTCGCGCCGCACGAACGGCATCGCATCGCTCCGGTGCGCGTCGCACCGACGCAGAACATCCCGCCCTCGCATGTCGTACAACCGGGCGACACGGTCGCCGGCATCGCCGGTCGCTACGGAATCCGAACGACCGACGTCCTCGGCTGGAACGGTCTGTCCTGGAGATCGGTGATCTATCCGGGGCAGAGTCTGCAGTTGCACGCCCCCGCCGGGGCTCCCGCGCCGGCCCCCGCGACGACGAAGACCCACACGGTCGTGGCGGGCGACACCGTCTTCGGCATCGCCCGGAGATACGCCACCTCGGTGAGCGCGATCCTCGCCGCCAACGGCCTTCCCGCCGGCGCCATCATCTACCCCGGGCAGAAGCTCGTCGTGTCCGGGGCTGCTGCGCCCGCAGCCGCGCCCGCCGCCGCGCCCGCGGCGGCACCGGCACCGCACGCGCAGCCGAGCGGCGCGACACACACCGTGGCGGCAGGCGAGACGCTGTTCTCGATCGCCCAGCGGTACGGGACCACCACGCAGTCCCTCTTCGCCTGGAACGGCCTCGGCGCGTCGTCGATCATCTACCCGGGTCAGCGCCTCGCCGTGCAGGCACCTGCTCCGAAGCCCGCCGCCGCACCCACCGGACAGCGCAGTGCCACCCTGACAGCCGAGCAGGCGGCCAACGCCGCGCTCATCATCCGCGTGGGCCGCGAGCTCGGAGTCTCCGACCGCGGGATCGCCATCGCCCTCGCCACCGGGATGGTGGAGTCGGATCTCCGCAACCTGGACTGGGGGGACCGCGACTCGCTCGGGATCTTCCAGCAGCGCCCGAGCACCGGCTGGGGCACCCCGGCGCAGATCATGGATGCGGAGCGGAGCACGCGCGTCTTCTACGGGGGCGCCGGCGACCCGAACGGGCATCTCACCCGCGGCCTGCTCGACATTCCCGGCTGGGAGTCGCTGGCCTTCACCGATGCGGCGCAGGCCGTGCAGATCTCCGCCTACCCGGATCGCTACGGGCAGTGGGAGGCCCAGGCATACGCATGGCTCGCCCAGCACGGGTGACGCCTGCGGAAATCCGGATGCCTCGAGGGGTGAGGCGTTCCCGGGGCTTTCAGCCAATCGTCCATAGACTTCTGTCGTGACGACCAATCATCAAGCCGACCCCCTCATCGGGCGGCTTGTCGACGGTCGGTACCGGGTGCGTGCGCGGATCGCCCGCGGCGGAATGGCCACGGTCTATGTCGCCACCGACCTCCGACTGGAGCGTCGCATCGCCCTGAAGGTCATGCACGCCCACCTCAGCGACGACTCCGCGTTCCAGAGCCGGTTCATCCAGGAGGCGCGCGCCGCGGCGCGGCTCGCCGACCCGCACGTCGTCAACGTCTTCGATCAGGGCCAGGACGGGGAGCTCGCCTACCTCGTCATGGAGTATCTGCCAGGCATCACCCTGCGGGAGCTGCTCCGCGAGCAGAAGCGCCTCACCGTCGCTCAGACGATCACCATCATGGACGCCGTTCTCGCCGGGCTCTCCGCCGCGCATCGGGCGGGCATCGTCCATCGCGACGTGAAGCCGGAGAACGTCCTGCTCGCGGAGGACGGACGCATCAAGATCGGCGACTTCGGACTCGCCAGAGCGACGACCGCGAACACCGCGACCGGGCAGCAGCTCCTCGGGACGATCGCGTACCTCGCGCCCGAGCTCGTCACCCGCGGCACCGCCGACGCCCGCAGCGACATCTACGCGCTCGGCATCATGCTCTACGAGATGCTCGTCGGCGAGCAGCCCTACAAGGGCGAGCAGCCGATGCAGATCGCGTTCCAGCACGCCACGGAGTCGGTTCCCCGGCCCAGCGTCCGCAATCCCGCAGTGCCGGAGCAGCTCGACGAGCTCGTGCTGTGGGCGACCGAGAAGTCTCCGGACGAGCGTCCGGACGATGCCCAGCAGATGCTCGAGCGCCTGCGCGAGATCGAGCGCGAGATCGGCGTCGCCCCCGCCGTGACCCGGACCACCGGCGCTTCCCGCGACCAGGCGGATTCCGGAGACCTCACCAAGGTCATGCCGGGCACCATGGTCCTCCCCGAACCGGCGACGGCCACGTCCCCGGGGATCGACAACGCCACGATCCTCCGCCGGCGCGCCGCCAAGCGCCGCGCCCGCGGTACCTTCCTCCTCTCCCTCGTGCTGCTGCTCGCCGTCCTCGCCGGCGGCGTCGGATGGTGGTTCGGCTCCGGTCCCGGTTCGCTGATCGCGGTGCCCGATGTGGCGGGCCAGACCTACGACGAGGCCGCCGCAGACCTCACCGAAGCCGGCTTCGAACCCGCCCAGCGCGACGAGTTCTCCGTCGATGTCGAGAAGGGGATCGTCATCGAGACGGACCCCGGCTCGGGCACCAGGATCGACAAGGGCACCACCATCGCCGTGGTCGTATCCGCCGGCCCGGCCTCGCACGACCTCGCCCCGGTCGCGGGGCAGTCGGCCGACGATGTGCGGGCCGCGCTGCAGGCGGCGAATCTGGAGATCACCGACGACGAGGAGTACTTCACCGACACCACGGACGGATCGGTCATCAATGTCCGCATCACCCCTCGGGACGGCGGAGATGCCTTCGCCTGCGACCAGGGATGCACGGTCCACGAGAAGGACACGGCGACCATCCAGGTGTCACGCGGCCCGGTGCCGGACGTCACGGACATGACGGTCAAGCAGGCCACCGAGACGCTCACCGGCAAGGGCCTGAAGGTGGCGGAGGAGAACATCTACCGCCCGAGCGACTCCATCGGCAAGGACCGCGTCATCGGCTACGCGGACCGCGCCGAGAGAGGATCGTGGCGCCCGGGCGAGACGATCCAGCTGATCGTCTCCCAGGGGCCGCCGCTGTTTGACGTGCCCGATGTCTCCGGGATGACGCGGGATGAGGCAACCGGCGCGCTGCGCGACGCCGGTTTCACCTGGAGCTACACGAGCAGCACCGGTCTGCCCGACTCGGTGTGGGATCTCCTCGCGAACGAGAACACGCGCGTGGAGTCGTACAGCCCGTCCGACCCGCAGCGGAAGGGCACGAGCATCACGCTCACCATGAGCTTCGCCGGCTGACGGCGATACGACGAAGGGGCCGGAACATCGTTCCGGCCCCTTCGTGCATTCCGCCCGCGGATCAGCGCTTCTCGAGCTCCTCGGCCACGAGGAAGGCCAGCTCCAGGGACTGCATGTGGTTCAAACGCGGGTCGCACAGGCTCTCGTAGCGAGTCGCGAGGGCCGCCTCGTCGATCTGCTCCGATCCGCCCAGGCACTCGGTGACGTCGTCGCCAGTCAGCTCGACGTGGATGCCGCCGGGGAACGTACCCACGGCGCGGTGGGCCTCGAAGAAGCCGCGGACCTCGTCGACGACGTCGTCGAAACGGCGCGTCTTGTATCCGGTGGGCGTGGTGATGCCGTTGCCGTGCATCGGGTCGGTGACCCACAGCGGCTGCGCACCCGACTCGCGGACCGCCTCCAGCAGAGGGGGCAGCGCGTCGCGGATGCGGCCGGCACCCATGCGCGTGATGAACGTCAGGCGGCCGGGCTCGCGCTCCGGGTCGAGCTTGTCAATGAGCGCCAGCGCCGTCTCCGGCGTCGTGGTGGGGCCCAGCTTCACGCCGATCGGGTTCCGGATCTTCGAGAAGTAGTCGACGTGCGCGCCGTCGAGCTCGCGCGTGCGCTCCCCGATCCACAGGAAGTGGGCCGAGGTGTTGTACGGCGTGTCCGTCCGGGAGTCGATCCGCGTCATCGGGCGCTCGTAGTCCATGAGCAGACCCTCGTGGCCGGTGAAGAACTCGACCCGCTTCAGCTCGTCGAAGTCCGCGCCGGCGGCCTCCATGAACTTGATCGCACGATCGATCTCGGCGGCCATGCGCTCGTAGCGCTGGTTGGCGGGGTTCTGGGCGAAGCCCTTGTTCCAGGAGTGCACCTCCCGGAGGTCGGCGAATCCACCCTGGGTGAAGGCCCGGATGAGGTTCAGCGTCGATGCCGCGGTGTGGTAGCCCTGCAGCAGACGACCGGGGTCGGCCTGACGCGAGCCCTCGGTGAAGTCGTAGCCGTTGACGATGTCGCCACGGTACGCGGGCAGCGTCACCTCGCCGCGGGTCTCGGTGTCACTGGAGCGCGGCTTGGCGAACTGCCCGGCCATGCGCCCCATCTTGACGACCGGCATGGAGGCGCCATACGTGAGCACCACGGCCATCTGCAGCACCGTCTTGATGCGGTTGCGGATCTGCTCGGCCGTCGCCCCGGCGAAGGTCTCGGCGCAGTCGCCGCCCTGGAGGAGGAAGGCCTGCCCGGAGGCCGCCCTGGCGAGACGGTCGCGAAGGTTGTCGACCTCACCCGCGAAGACCAGCGGCGGAAGGCTCGAGATCTGCCGGGAGACGTCGGCGACGCGGTCGGCGTCTGGCCACTGCGGCTGCTGCTTGATGGGAAGCGAGCGCCAGGCATCAAGGGCTTCGATGTGGTGCGGGAGCATGCGTCCAGCCTAGTGGGCGGCGACACCGCCGAGACGCGCTCCGGAGGCTATGTGACGCGCGCCGGGAGGCGGTCCTTGACGGTCGATGCGTAGACGTCCTCGTACTCCTGCTGACCGAGCCGCTGGAGCGCCACCATGATCTCATCCGTGACGGAGCGGAGGATGTAGCGGTCGTTCTCCATGCCGGCGTAGCGAGAGAAGTCGAGCGGCTCGCCGATGACGATCCCGACCCGCATGACGCGCGGGATCCGGCGGCCGATGGGCATCGCCGTGTCGGTGTCGACCATGATGACCGGGATGACGGGGACCTTCGCTTCGAGCGCCATACGGGCGATGCCGGTGCGGCCGCGGTAGAGCTTGCCGTCGGGGCTGCGGGTGCCCTCCGGATAGATGCCGAGCAGGTCGCCCCCGCCGAGGACCTGGAGGCCGGTGTTCAGGGAGGCCTCCGAGGCCTTGCCACCGGAGCGGTCGATGGGGATCTGGCCCGTCGCCTTCATGAAGAAGCGGGTGGACCACCCCTTGAGGCCGCGTCCGGTGAAGTAGTCGCTCTTCGCGAGGAACGACATCGACCGATCGATCACGAGGGGCAGGAAGATCGAGTCCGCGAAGGAGAGATGGTTGCTGGCGAGGATCGCCGCCCCGGTCGCGGGCACGTTCTTCCGCCCCACGATCCAGGGGCGGAACACGGCCTTGACCACGGGGCCGATCACGACGTACTTCATCAGCCAGTAGAACATCGAGGTGAAGTCTAGCGCCGCGATGCACATCGCCTCACGTTTCTCGTCTCTCGACCCGGGAAGCGACTGAGTTTCACCCTGACCGCGACCCGGTGCCATGCCCTAGACTCGGACCAACGCCCGTGCCCGACCGGTACCGAAGGAGCTGCCGTGGTCCAGTTTGAAGTCCCCGCGATCGTCCCCGCCGATCCCGACGCGAACGTCGCCGACCTGCTTGCGAAGCGCGTCGAGGCGACTCCCGACCGGGCG
>Ga0233424_10001774_pt1 | contig 17389 bp, 13 predicted proteins | sample Watercolumn_Towu_FD_181011 | JGI IMG/M metagenome (GOLD analysis project Ga0233424, IMG submission 181011) | Freshwater microbial communities from Lake Towuti, South Sulawesi, Indonesia - Watercolumn_Towuti2014_125_MG | ecosystem: Environmental > Aquatic > Freshwater > Lake | place: Indonesia...
CCCCGCAGCTGTTCGTCTTCGACCGGCAACGCAGGCTGCGGTACCAAGGCAAGATCGACGACAATTGGCAGCAGCCCCAGCAGGTCACGCGCCGCTACCTGCGCGAAGCGGTGGAGGCGCTCTTGCAAGAACGTGAACCGGCGGAGCCGACCACACATGCGATCGGATGCACCATCAAGTGGGCCGGAAGAATATAAGCCTACTGGATGAAAAATAACTATCCGTCCGCATGAATCAAAGCGGACGGCTCTAGCAAGCTTGGTATGGAGGAAACATATGCCGACTCACCCAAAAGTCACGGCCGCAAAACGTCAACGTGAGCGCGACAAGGCGGAGAAACGGAAAGAGAAAGAACTGCGCCGGCTGGAGCGGAAAAAAGCGAAGGAATCCGTGACACGCAACCCCGATGATCCGGATCCGGACCTGGAAGGGATGAGACCTGGCCCGCAGGCCCCGCTCTACTATTAGTTCGTGTTGGATGACTGTCGGGGTCGGTCCATGGTCAGCCGTGAGATGGAACAGGCGGAAGGCAGGCCAGGACGTGCGTCTTCGGATACGAAAGAACGTGACCGCCGGGCGAACCGTCTCTCCAAAGCCTTTTTTCTTGCCGGTGCTGTCCTCCTCGTTTTGACCCTTTCCTCCTTTTGGTTCAGCTCGATCCTCTCCCAGAACAAAGGCGAACCGGCTGGTCCTCAAGTGGACCCCGCCCTGATTCCGCTGGTCTCCGGGGTGGAGCCGATACCTGAGATCTTCACGAAGGCCGGTTGCCCCGTCTGTCACAGGATTCCAGGCATCCCCGGCGCCGAGGGGCGGGTAGGACCTCCATTAGTCCTCGGGGTGACAGGACCGGCCCGCTTGGCCGATCCCGCCTATCGGGGAGAGGCAACCACTGTGCGGGAGTATGTGATCGAGTCGATTCTCAGCCCGGGGACCTACGTCGTCGCTGGCTTCCCCGCCCATGCCATGCCGCGTTGGTATGGGCAAAAGCTCAGCGCCGGCGCGGTGGAGAAGATCGCGACCTACCTCGAATCTCTTCGAGAGGAAGCTTCTACCCAGACCCCCTGAACCCTGCCGCAGGGTAGAGCGTTCTCACCGGAGCGCTTATCTATGGAGTTGGAACCCCTTGGGTTTCTCCGCTTCCGGCTTCTCGCTCGGCGCCGCGCTGTCGTCCATCTTTAAGCCGGCCAGCTTGATCCGCAGGCGCAGGTTATTGGCGCTGTCTGCGTTGGCCAAGGCCTGATCGAGGGTGATCTTGCCGTCCTTGTAAAAGTTGAACAGGACATAGTCGAAGGTTTGACAGCCTTCCTGGACCCCCTGTTCCATCGCTTCCTTGATATTGTCGGTTTCCCCCTTCTTGATGAGGTCTTTGACCCTCGGCGTATCCATCAGGATTTCCAGGGCCGCCACGCGCTTGCCGTCCACGCCGCGGATCAGCCGTTGGGAGATGATGGCCCGCAGGTTCATCGAGAGCTGCAAGTAGATCTGTTCGTGCTGTTCATGGGGGAAGAAGTTCATGATGCGCTCAAGCGCCTGGTTGGCGCTGTTCGCGTGCAGGGTGCCCATGCACAGGTGGCCGGTTTCGGCGAATTCGATGGCAGCCTTCATCGTCTCAGTGTCGCGGATCTCGCCGACAAGGATCACATCCGGCGCTTGGCGCAGGGTATTTTTCAAGGCGGCCTGGAACGAGTGGGTGTCAAAGCCCACCTCGCGCTGGGTAATGACCGATTTTTTGTGCCGGTGCACGAACTCGACCGGATCCTCGACGGTGATGATATGGCCGGGGGAAGTTGCGTTCCGATGGTCGATCATGGCGGCCAGCGAGGTGGATTTGCCGGAGCCGGTGGCGCCGACAAACAGGACCAACCCTCGCTTGGTCAAGGCGATGTCCTTGGTAATGGGAGGGAGGCCCAGCTTGTCGATCGGCACGATTTCCACCTTGATCTGGCGGATCACGAAGCCCACGTTGCCGCGCTGGCGGAAGATGTTCACGCGGAAGCGGCCCAGGTCCGGGTAAAAGAGAGCCAGGTTCATCTCCATGTTTTGGGCGAACTCGGCCCGCTGCTTCTCCTTCATGATGTCGTTGGCCAGGGCTTCCAGTTGCTCGTTCGTGAACGGAGCGTCGCCGATCGGTTGCGTGACGCCCTGGATTCGGTACATGGGAGGGAGGTCCACCGTCAGGTAGACATCCGCCGCATCTTTTTCCACCATCACCTTTAAGATGTCATGCATATCCATAATGAACGCCTCCGGCTCCCTCGCTGTTCATGCTTCGCGCCGCACGTGTCACGTTTTCTTCAGGCGACCGCGCCCGGCAGGCCGAAGAGATTGGGGGTCATGCTGCGGGACTGGGCCTCCGCCTTGGTGACGAGGCCGCGAGCGACCAGGTCCACCAGGGCCATGTCCATGGTCTGCATGCCGTCTTTCTTGCTGGCCTGCATGATGCCGGGGATCTGGTGGAGCTTGGCCTCGCGGATAAGGTTGCGGATGGCGGTGGTGCCGGTCATGATCTCCAAGGCCGCGGCCCGGCCGCCGGATTTCTTCTTGAGCAGCGTCTGGGTAACGACGCCCTCGATCGACTCGGCGAACTGGGTGCGGATCTGAGCCTGCTGGCTGGGCGGGAACACGTCGATGATCCGGTCCACAGTCTTCGGCGCGCTGGACGTGTGCAAGGTGCCGAAGACAAGGTGCCCGGTCTCCGCGGCCGACAAGGCAAGCTGGATGGTTTCCAGATCCCGCATCTCGCCGACCAGAATGATGTCCGGGTCCTCGCGCAGGGCGGATTTGAGCGCGTTGGCGAAGGAATGGGTGTGGGGACCCAACTCGCGCTGGTTGACCAGGCACTTCTTGGACTTGTGGACGAATTCAATCGGATCTTCGATGGTCAGGATGTGGCCTTCGAAGGTGTCGTTGAGAAAGTCCAGCATGGCGGCCAGCGTCGTGGATTTTCCCGAGCCGGTCGGACCGGTCACCAGCACAAGGCCCTTTTCCTTGTCGCAAAGTTCCCGAAGGATCGGCGGCATGCCGAGCTGTTCGAGGGCCAGGATCTTGGTCGGAATGGTCCGAAACACCGCCGCTTCCCCCCGGCGTTGTACGAACACGTTGACCCGGAAGCGGGCGATTTCCCCCATCTCGAACGAGAAGTCGCATTCGTGCTTTTCCTGGAAGACCTTGCGCTGGGCGTCGTTCATCATGTCGAAGACCATGTCGTGGACTTGCTCCTTGGTCAGGGCGGCATAGTCCAGTTTCTTGAGCTCCCCGTGGATGCGCAGCATGAGGGGCTCGCCTGAGCTGAGGTGGCAATCCGAGGCACCCTGTTCCACGCCGAAACTCAACAGTTGGGTGATATCCATTCCTCACCTCCATACCAACCTTCGTTTGAACCGCTGCGTTCGATCAACTCGCAGCGGATAGTTATTTTGCCTCCAGTAAGCTTAGATTCTTCAACCTTCGGTTGGTCCGCTCACTTCGATCAGGTGTGAGCAGAGAGTTATTTTGCCTCCAGTAGGCTTAAATTCTTCAAACTTCGTTTGAACCGCATCGCCCTGTGCAGTGCCAACTATATCACAGCTTTCCCGCATGGGCTATCGCGCGGGCCGTTCGGAAGGCCGGGGATCGGCCGTCCGGCGGAACCAGTGGGTCAGATCAGCGCCAGCTCCTGTCCCGCTTGCTTGAGCGAAGCCAAGACCTGGTCGAGCTGGTCCCCCGTATGTTCAGACGTAACGGTGGTCCGGATGCGGCTGGTCTCCCGTGGGACCGTCGGGGGCCGGATCGCCGGCGCATAGACTCCGAGTTGAAGCAGCCGTTCGGCCAGCGTCACGGCCTTTTCCGGGTCTCCGATCAGGACCGGTATGATGGGACTCTGCGTATCCGGCAGCCGGAACCCGAGCGAGCGGAGCCCGGCCAGGAACCGCTGTTGGTTGGCCCAAAGCCTGGCGCGCCGCGCCGGGTCCGAACGCACCACCTCGATCGCCGCCAGCGCCGCCGCGGCAGCGGCGGGGGGCAGGGCGGTGGTGTAGATGAAGGACCGGGCCCGGTTCACGAGATAGCGGATCAATGCGGCCGGCCCCGCGACATAGGCCCCGTAGGTTCCCAACGCCTTGCTGAGCGTTCCCATGTGAAAGGGGAGGCGTGACTCGACGCCGAAATGTTCCAGCGTGCCCCGGCCCTCTCGGCCCATGACGCCGGTCCCGTGGGCATCGTCCACGAGCACCTGGGCTCCGTACCGATCCGCCAGGTCGAGCAGCTCCGGCAGCGGCGCCAGATCGCCGTCCATGCTGAATACTCCGTCCGTCACGATCAGCGTCTTGCGGCGGCCGGGCCGTGCGGTCAACAGGGAGACCAAGTGATCGAGGTCTCGATGCCGATAACGGCGGAACGAGGCACCGCTCAGCCGGCATCCGTCGAGGAGGCTGGCATGACAGAGGCGGTCGGCCAGGATGAATCCCCCCGGGCCGATCAGCGAGGGAATCAGGCCAAGATTGGCCAGATACCCGGAGCCGAAGACCAGCGACGCTTCGCTCTCTTTGAACCGGGCGATGGCTGCCTCCAATTCCAGGTGAGGCGGAAGGGTTCCGGAGACGAGGCGTGAGGCTCCGGCTCCGACTCCGTACCGTTCCGTCGCTTCCTTGGCGGCTTTCTTGAGAAGCGGGTGGGTGGCGAGACCCAGGTAATCATTCGAGGCCATCAGAATGACCGGACGGCCGTTGACGGTCACAACCGGTCCCGCCGCCGACTCGATGAGCCGGAGTTCGCGTAGCAGGTGTTGCTCTCCGAGTTGGGAAAGTGCCTCGTCAAACATCGGGCGTGCCGGCTCCGTGCAAGGATGGCCGGTACGCTATACCTCGCCGCGGCAGCCTGTCAACGAGCGCCGATCCAGACTGCGGAGGGAGCTTTTTGAGAGAAGGTCGACGATTGACAGAGCTTCTGGTCCCCCTGTATAAGGGCGCGGCGGGGCGAATGACGAGTCACGAGTGACGGGATTCCCATGTCGTATCGCATCAAGCTTGAACCAAAGGGCGGCCCCGTTGATGAAACCCAGCTCCTGAGCGGGATGGAGCGGTTTTTTATCCTGCTCCAGGAACATCGGCGTGCGGTCCTGCTGGGCTCAGTCCTCTCCCTCGTGGCCGTCGCGGCCGTGCTCGTAGTGGTCTGGTACGACCAGCGTCAAGCCGAACAGGCGCTGGGGCTGCACCACCGGGCGATGACGCTCTATGTGGATCGTCCCTCCGACCAGGCGGCGAAGGCCGACGAGAACCTCAAACAAGCGATCACGCTTTTCCGTCAAGTCGTGGAGCAATACCCCCGGACCCCCACGGCCCAACTATCTCTCTACCATCTGGGAAATGCCCTGGTGCAGGCGAATGATCTGGGCCGCGCCGTCGAGGCCTACAAGAACTATGCGGCGACCTACGGCGCAAACAAGGTCATGCTGGGCATGGTTTACCAGCGGCTGGCTTATGCGTATCTGTTGAACGGCGACCGCGACCAGGCGGTCAAGGCCTTCTCGGCAGTGCTGGAAGTCCCGGGCGCGCTCAACAAGGATCAGGTCCTCTTCGAGCTGGGCAGGCTGGAAGAGACCCAGTCTCGTCCGGAAGGGGCGCTGGCCCGCTACCAGGACTTGAGCAAGAGTTATCCCAATTCTCCCTTTGCCAGTGAAGCCGCCGTCCGGATCAAGGCGTTGGAGGTGAAGAAGGTTCCGGAGGCAGGCGCCCAGCCGAACCAGGAGCAGAAGCAGCCGGCGCCGGAACCAGGCAAATAGAAATCACAAGCGGGAATCGGCCCCGAACCCTGAATGATCAGGCTCTACTTGGGGCCGACTGAGAGCAGGTCGCCGGGTCTGATCCGGCTACCGGTGAGGTGGTTTCTATGCTTCAGCTCTTCCACAGACAGGCGGAAACGTTTCGCGATCGTCGAGAGTTTATCCCCGCTCCGGACCCGATACCATCCCGCTGACTGACCCCCTGATCCCCTTTGCCGCAGGGAAGGCCTGGCCATCTGTGCAGAAGGCTTCCACGTGGGAATCAGCTCGAGCTTCTGTTCGACCGCCTCCTTCATGCCGACCGGAACCTTCAGGTGATAGTCTTCATCGTCGGGGGGCGTGACGTCCTTCAGCAGCTCCGGGTTCAGTCGCCTGAGCTCCTCGAAAGGGACTCCGGCGGTCTTGGCGATGTCTCGGAGCAGCAGCGGGCGGCCGACCACGATTTCTTCAAACTGGTGCCCTTCGGAATAGGTCTGGCTGAACCCGTACTGGTCCGGATTCTTGGCGATGATCGTGGCGGCCATGATGCGCGGCACGTATTCTTTCGTTTCCCGCCGGAGGTGCTTGGTCTGGGCGATGTCCCAAAAACTTTCCGCGTTGGTTTTATCGAGGGCGCGCTGCACTTTCCCCTCACCCGCATTGTACGCGGCCATGGCGAGCGGCCAGGTCCCGAACTGGTCATAGAGGTCCCGCAGGTAATAGGCGGCGGCCACGGTGGACTTGTTGGGGTCTTTCCGTTCGTCCACGTACTTGTCTATGCGCAGCCCGTACCGTTTTGCGGTGCCCTTCATGAACTGCCAGGGACCGGTCGCCCGGGCACGAGAGCGGGCGTGCGGGTTAAAGCCGCTCTCCACGAGCGAGAGATACACCAGGTCGCTGGGCAGGTCGAACTGGGAGAAGATACGATCCACGAGCGGCTTGTAGTGGCCCAGCCTGGCGAGCCACTGCTCGAACCGGTCGCGGATCGTCGTGTGGAAAAACCGCATATGCCCTTCCACCTTCTGATCGCGGACGATGGGGATGTTGTAGCTTGTCTCGTCGGAAACGTTGCTGGCTGTGGTGGGAGCAGAAGCGGATTGGCTCCGTCCTTGGGACTGCTCCTCGGGAGTCTGAATCTCGCCGAGGGGCTGAGGTTGGCTCTGGGGTGGTGCCTCTACTGCCTGGATGGAAGCTTCCCCGGCCGGGCGAGGCTCCGTCTCCACTCCATGGCGGAGCGCTTCCGCTCCCTGAATCTGCTCCGGCTGGGCTTGTGCCCCTTCTGCGCCCGATTCTACCCCCTGCTGCCGGTCGCCCATACTGGCTGCCGGGGCTGTCTGTTGGTCCGGCGCAGTTGCCCGAGCTTCTTCAGGCAGCGGCTGGGCTCCCGCCACGGCGCTTCCGGCAAGTTCGGTGCACCAGAGGAGGAGAATCAGCAGAGTCCTTTTGAAGGCCGGTCGCATCAGCAAGTTTGCCTCATAGAGAATTTATGAGCACGATTTTTTCAGAGTAAGGGGCCTTCAGGCGCTTGTCAAGAAACTTCTGTGCGGTAAGAGCCAGTGGTCTCGCATGCCAAGCCTGAATTTCCAGGAAAATGGGCGCCGGCACGGAGCTTCGTTGCCTTGACAGTGAGGGGCTCCAGATGATAGCGTGGCACGCCTCCACGCCGCTCATCCTTTCCATATGCCGTGAGGAGATCAAGACGATGTTGAAACGGTATTTGCTCGCTCCCGGGCCCACCCCGGTTCCGCCGGAAGTCTTGCTGGCGATGGCCAGACCCATCATCCATCACCGGGCGCCGGAGTTCGCCCAATTGTTCGGTGAGGTCAGGGAGGATCTCAAGTGGCTTTTCCAGACCAGGAACGATGTCCTGATCCTAGCTTCTTCCGGGACGGGGGGGATGGAAGGAGCGGTCGCCAATTTTCTGTCGCCGGGGGACAAGGCATTGGTGGTGAACGGCGGCAAGTTCGGGGAACGGTGGGGCAAGCTCTGCAAGACCTTCGGCGTGCAGGTGACGGAACTCAAGGTGGAGTGGGGCCACGCCGTCAACCCCCAGCAGGTCGCCGATGCCTTGAAGAAGGACCCGTCGATCAAGGCGGTCTACGTGCAGGCGAGCGAGACTTCCACCGGGGTGGCCCATGGCACCAAGGCTCTGGCTGAAGTCGTCAGGCCCCATGAGGGAACGATTCTGGTTGTGGATGCGATCACGGCGCTGGGCGTCTTCGACATCAAGACCGATGACTGGGGCATTGATGTGGTGGTGACCGGCTCCCAGAAGGCCTTGATGCTGCCGCCGGGCTTGGCCTTCGTCAGCGTCAGCGAAAAAGCCTGGCAGATGGCGGACAAGGCCAAGAACGGCGCATTCTATTTTAATTTCAAGAAGGAGCGCGAGTCTCAGGTGAAAAACCAGACGGCCTACACGCCGGCGGTCTCCATGATCCTGGGGCTTCAGGAAGTGTTGAAGATGCTGAAGGCCGAGGGGCTCGACGCGGTCTTCGCCCGTCAGGCGCGCTTGGCGCTGGCAATGCGCGAGGGAGTCAAAGCTGCCGGGCTGGCTCTGTTCCCCAAGGAATCGCCCAGTGACGCGCTCACGGCGATCTCCGCTCCGGAGGGGGTGGACGGGCAAGCCATTTATAAAAATCTGAGGGTGCAGTACGGGATCACGGCGGCCGGAGGGCAGGACCATCTGAAGGGGAAGATCTTTCGGGTGTCCCACATGGGCTACATGGACTCCTTCGATGTCATTATGACGCTGGCCGCCATCGAGATGGTGCTGAAGGGCCTGGGCCATTCCGTCAAGCTGGGGAGCGGGGTGGCCAAGGCTGAAGAGTTGTTGATGGTCAAGGGCTGAATGACAGTCGAAAAGTCAGAAAGTCTAAAAGTCTGTAAGGTTGCAGAGGCACGGTGACTTTTGGGCTTGCTGACTTTCGGACTTTAAAGACTTTGAGACTACTATGAAAATTCTAGTCAGCGACAGCCTCTCCAAGCAGGGTCTTGAGATCCTCGAGCGGGCCGGCTTTTCGGTGGACGTCAAGACCAAGTTGTCCAAAGAGGAGCTGCTCAAGGAGATCAAGCAGTACGACGGGCTGATCGTCCGCTCCGCTACGAAAGTGACGGCGGACGTGATCGCGGCTGCCGACCGTCTGAAGGTCGTGGGGCGGGCCGGGTCCGGCTTGGACAATGTGGATACCCAGGCCGCCACCAGGCGCGGGATCGTGGTCATGAACACGCCGGGCGGGAACACGGTCACGACGGCCGAACACACGATGGCGATGATCTGCTCGATGACCCGCCGCATCCCCCAGGCCACCGCGTCCATGAAGACCGGGAAGTGGGAAAAGGAAAAGTTCATGGGGGTGGAGCTCTACAACAAGACCTTGGGGATCGTGGGCATCGGCCAGATCGGCGGCTACCTGGCCAAGCTGGCCCAGGGGATCTCCATGAACGTGATCGCCTACGACCCCTATCTGGCGGAGGAGCGGGCCCGTAAGATGGGCGTGGAGGTCGTCGAATTGGCGGAGTTGTTCCGGCGGGCCGACATCATTTCGGTGCACACGCCGCTCACGCCTGAAACGAAGTCGCTGATCAACGCGGCCGCCATCGCGCAGATGAAGCCGGGAGTCATGATCGCCAACTGCGCGCGCGGCGGGATCGTCAACGAAGCGGACCTCTACGAGGCGCTCAAGTCCAAGAAAGTTGCCGCTGCGGCCTTCGACGTGTTCGAGGAGGAGCCGGTCAAGCCGGATCACCCGCTGCTGACGCTGGATAATTTCGTCTGCACGCCCCACATCGGGGCTTCCACCGGCGAAGCACAGGAAAACGTGGCGATCGGGATCGCCGAGCAGATTGTGGATTATTTCACGAAGGGGATCGCGCGGGGGGCCGTCAACATCCCCTCCGTGGCCCCCGAGTTGCTCCCCAGGCTGCAGCCCTACGTGACGCTGGCGGAGAAGATCGGCCTGCTTCAGGCCCAGTTGTGCGAGGGAGGGCTCGAACGGGTCACGGTGGAGTACAACGGTGACGTGGCAGGCCTCTCGGTCGCGCCGCTGACGATCGCGGTCCTCAAGGGACTCTTGACCCCGATCCTGGAGGACGCCGTCAACTATGTCAACGCGCCGGTGATCGCCCGGGAGCGGGGGATCGAGGTCAAGGAGGTCAAAAGCAGCGACGCCGGGGATTTTACCAGTGTCATCCGAGTCAGAGTGGAAGCGGGGAAGAAAACCCACCGCTTAGCCGGCACCCTCTACCATCGGAAGGAGCCCCGCGTCATCGAGATCGACAATTTCCAGGTCGAGGTGGTGCCCGAGGGGTACATGCTGCTGATCCTCAACGTGGACCGGCCCGGTGTCATCGGCGCCGTCGCCTCGGCCCTCGGCGAGCACAACGTCAACATCGCCCGGATGCAATGTTCCCGTGAGGAGCGCGGCGGCAACGCTCTGCTGATCATCGGGCTGGATGTCCCCTTGCCGTCCGGGATCCTGGAGACCATCAAGCAGGGGAAGAATATTCTCTCCGTCAGGCTGGTTGATCTCTCAAAGAGTCTTTAACACAAATTTGTTCATTGCAGCATTGATTCATTGAGTGATTGTCGGGCTCCTTCTCTGCAATCGTCAATGAACCAATGAACCAATCGTCAATTCTTCGTCTATGCCCCGCCCCTTACCATCCAAGCCTGTGCGCCAACCAGGCACCGCAAGACAGCCGCACGACCGTTCGCTGATTCCGGTCGGAATGTCCACGATCCTGCCCCAGACCGCTCAGTGGGTCCGTCGCTTGGAGGAAGTTCTCTTGGCGACGCTGGCCCGGTGGGGTTACCAGGAGATCATCCCGCCCACCTTTGAATACCTGGACGTGCTGGCGGCCGGGCTGGAACCGGAAATGATCGAGAAGTGCTACAAGTTCGCGGACCGCACCACCGGGCGGATTCTCTTGCTGAGGCCCGATGTGACGGCTCAGATCGCCCGCATCGTGGCGATGGGGATGGTCGAGCCGACGTTTCCGCTCCGGCTGTGTTATCGCAGCACGGTCTTCCGGTACGAGCCGGAGCATGCGGGGCGCGATCGGGAGATCTTCCAGGTGGGGGCCGAGCTCATCGGCGTGGACGATGTGGTGATGGACGGAGAAATCGTCGCGCTCATGGTCGAGTGTCTCGAACGGCTGGGCCTGCCCGCTTTCACCATCTCCCTGGGGCATGTCGGGTTCTTCAAGGCCCTGCTGGCCAGGAGCGGCATGAGCCAGGAGGGGCGGAAGCGGGCCGAACAGGCGGCCGCCCGCAAGGATCTGCCGAGGCTGGAAGAGATTCTCATGCAGGAACGGGTGTCGAGAACGGCCGCCCGAGGCATCCTGGAAGCACCGGGCCTCTCAGGAGGGGACGAGGTGTTGGAGCGGGGCCTGGCGCTGGCCGGTCGCGATCGGGAATTGCGGCGCACACTGGACCGTCTCACGCAAGTCTATCGCCTGCTGGGGGCCTCGGGCTTGAAGGAACACCTCTTGCTGGATTTGGGCGAGTTCCGCGGCTTCGACTACTATGACGGGGTGGTGTTTGACGTGTTCGCAAGCGGCGTGGGCTGCGAACTGGGCGGGGGAGGACGGTACAATCACTTGATCGGACGGTTCGGCCGGGACCTTCCGTCCACCGGTTTCGCGTTCGACGTGGATCGGCTCTTCCAAGCCATGGAACAGGTGGGCGATGGTCGCTCCCGCGAGAGGGCGGACGTGCTCCTGTCCGCACCGATCCGCCGCGCCGGTCAACTTTTTCAGGTCGCCCGGATGTTGCGCGAAGCAGGCTGCAAGGTTATCCAGGGGACCTTGCGTACGACGGAGCGGGATGCGATCCGGTCCGCCCTCGAGGAAGCGCGCCGGCTTGCCGCCGTCTCGGTGGTGATCCTGGGAATGCCGAAGCTGGCCGCCGATGAAGCGCTGGTTGTACCTGGCCTCTCCGCGGCGCGGTCCGTAAAAGTGAAGATCAAAGAACTCCCCACCATTCTGAAGAAATGGCGATTGCCGGGACATGTTCCGGACAATGGTTCGATGACTCAATGAGCCATTCCCGAGAGTGCTATGAATCTCCCCGACCTCTCTGATCCCAAGCTCCCGCCCCAGAATCTCGAGGCGGAACAGTCGGTGTTGGGCGCGGTCCTGCTCGACAACGCGGCCATGGCCAAGGCGATGGAAGCCTTGACTGAGGAGGACTTCTACCGGACCGCCCACCGGAAGATCTACCAGGCCATGCTGGACCTCTCCGAGCACGGAGAGGTCATCGATCAGATCACGCTCACCGAACAGCTCAAGGCCAGAGGCGAGCTGGAGTCGGTCGGAGGGGCCGCCTACCTGGCGGAGTTGGTCCAGGTCGTGCCCACCGCCGCCAACATCAAGTATCATTGCAAGATCGTGCGCGAGAAGGCGCTCCTGCGCGGCCTGATCGCGACCTCGACGGAGGTGATCACGCGCGGGTATGACGGCCTGTCCCAGGTAGACGAACTACTCGATTTTGCGGAGCGGTCCGTCTTCAGCCTGGCCCAGGGGAAGCTCGGCCGGTCGTTCACGCGCTTGAAAGACATCATCAAGGAGAGCCTGGACCTCGTCGATACGCTCCACAAGCGCGGCAAAGCGGTCACTGGCGTCCCGACCGGCTTCGAGGACCTCGACGAACTGACCGCCGGTTTGCAGCCCTCCGACCTCGTGGTGATTGCCGGCCGCCCCAGCATGGGCAAGACGAGCCTGGCCCTGGGCGTGGCTCAGCACGCCGCTATCAAGCATGGCCAGAAGGTCGGGATCTTCAGCTTGGAAATGTCCAAGGAGCAACTTGTCTTGCGCATGCTGAGTTCGGAAGCTTCGGTGGACTCCCACGCCTTGCGGATCGGCAAACTGCAGAAAGAGGATTGGTGGAGGCTGGCGGAGGCGGCTGGGAAGCTGGAACAAGCACCGATTTTCATCGACGATACCGGAGCCCTGACGGTGCAACAGATGCGGGGAAAGGCCCGCCGACTCAAGCAAGAAAGCGGCGGGCTCGACCTCTTGATCGTCGACTACCTCCAGCTCATGCAGGGCCGCAGCGACGCGGAATCACGCCAACAGGAGATCTCGGATATCTCCCGGTCCCTGAAGGCGCTGGCCAAGGAGTTGCACGTCCCGGTCGTGGCTCTGTCCCAGTTGAGTCGCGCCGTGGAGAGCCGTAAGCCGCCGATCCCCATGCTGGCCGACCTGCGGGAGAGCGGTGCGATCGAGCAGGATGCGGATGTGGTGATCTTCATCTACCGGGATGAAATCTACAATCCGGACTCAGACGAAAAGGGAATCGCCCAGATCATGGTCAAGAAGCACCGTAATGGACCCACCGGCGACGTGAAACTGACCTTCCTGGACAAGTACGCCAAGTTCGGGGACTTCTCGGACCGTGAACAGACGTGAGGCTGTTTGACTCCCCTTGGCCGACCTCGTATAATTTTGCACTTGTGGGCCCTCGGCCCGATCCTTCCTGTGGCCACCGCCCTCATAAGGTAGCGAGGACTTCATCGTGACGAACCCTCTCCGAGGACGTGACCCAGTTCCATCGCGGTGGGCTCGGGCGCTGGTGAGCCTTGCGGTCATCCCCATAATCGTGGCTTCCTGTGCCACCCTTCCGCAGGCCGGGACGGGCCCCAGCACGGTGCCCGAAAAGTTGCCGTCTCCAGCAGGGCACTCAGCCCCCACCGATCCACGAACCTATTACCATTTCATCCTGGGTTACCAAGCTGAACAGGAGCAGGATGCTCAGCGGGCGATCCAAGAGTACCTGCTCGCGCTCCGAGGGGACCCTTCGTCGATTTTCCTGAAGGTGCGGCTGGCTGCCCTCTACTTCTCGCTGGGAGACCTCATCACAGCGGTCCGCTTCGCCGACCGGGTGGCCGAGTCGGACGTCCGCGAGCCGACGACGCTGGTCCTCGTCGCCGGCATCTATGCCGGCGCCGGGCAGGCGGAGCGCGCGCTGGCCTTGTACGATCGTGCGATCGAGCTGGACCCAGCGCACAGCGAGGCGTACTTCTCGAAGGGAGTCCTCTTGGTAAACCTGAAGCGCCTCGAAGAGGCGGAGCGGGTCTTCCAGCAGGGGAACGAAAAGGCGAAGGATTCCCCGATCGGACACTACTACCTGGGACGTATTGCAGCCGAAGCAAAGCAGTTCGACCGAGCCGTCGCCGGCTTGGAACGGGCCATCGCGATCAACCCTTCGTTTGAGCCGGCCTACCTTGCGCTGGCGGGGGTCTATGAATCCCAGCAGGACCGGGAGAAGGCGGTGGCCGTGTACCGGAAATACCTCCAGGTTGTCAACCCGCACAGCCGGGAAGTCCGCCAGCACATCGTCCGGCTGTACATCAACGACAAACTGTACCGCGAGGCGCTCGCGGAGCTGGAGGTCATTCTCGCGAGGGACCCAGACGACCTGGATGCGCAGTTGCGCGTCGGGTTGATCTACGGGGAGTTGAAGGACTACCCCAAGGCCGTCGGACAGTTGAATAAGATCCTGACTGCGCGTCCGGCGGAGCTCCGGGTGCGCGATTATCTGGGCCTGATGTACGAGGAACAGAAGGACTATGAGAAGGCTCTCCAGGCCTACGAACAGAACCTCAAGCTGCAGCCGGCATACATCGACGGCCACATGCACCTTGGCTTTCTGCAGTACCGGCTGAAGCGGTATCAGGATGCGGTCGGGCATTTCACCCAGGTCGTCAAGCTGAACCCCAAGCAGCCTGAAGGGCATTTGCTGCTGGGACTTGCCTATTTGCAAGCTGAGCAGTTTACCCAGGCCACTCAGGCCTTCGAAGAGGGTATCCGCCACAATCCCGGCAACCCGGACCTGCACTTCAACCTCGGCACAGCCTACGACAAGTTGAACCGGTTCGACGACGTGGTCACGGCTATGGAGGCGGCGCTCAGGCTAGACCCCCAGCATGCGGATGCGCTCAACTACCTGGGCTACAGTTACACCGAGCGCGGGATCAAGATCGAGGAGGCTGTCTCCCTGATCCAGCGGGCCGTGACTTTGAAGCCGAACAACGGCTACTATGTGGACAGTTTGGGCTGGGCGTTCTTTAAGATGGGGCGGCTCGACGAGGCCTTGGTGGAGATGAAGCGGGCCGTCTCGCTCGTCAAGGATGACCCGATCCTGTACGAACATCTCGGCGAGGTCCACCTCAGGCAGCATCAACTGCAGGAAGCGAAAGAGGCGTGGCTCCACTCACTCGAACTGGATCCCTCCAACGTCAAGTTGATGGAACGGTTTCGAGAACAGGGCATGGGAGACCCAGCCCTGGAGGAGCGCATCCGCCAGGCCAAGCGGCGGGTTTCTCAGCATCCCTCTGAACAGGCAGCGACACCCTGACCCAGCCTGTGTAAGCGGATTACCCATCCACTGGACGCCATCTGCGGTCATATCAAACAGACCTATTCCAGAGATGCCAATTCTCGGCACTTGCGGACGAAAAACGGAGCGTTTGGAGGAGACCGTGTCTTGCCTTATTCTTCCCTCCTAGCTTAACTCCCTGTTTTCTCATTGAATCTATCCTTTGCTCAATACTGCTTCTGCGGCACAAGACCTGCTTATCCTCAGTCAGGGGGACCTTGCCCTAAATAAACTAGGTGGCGGGTATTGAGCGGTTTTGCGAAGGGCCCGAATGGACGGGAAGAACGGGATAACATCAGACGAAGGAGGGAGCATGATGAAATCATTGCACAGTCAAAAGGGCTTTACGCTCATCGAGTTGATGATCGTGGTAGCCATCATCGGAATCCTGGCAGCCATCGCGATCCCCAACTTTTTGCAGTATCAAAATCGCGCCCGTCAGTCTGAAGCCAAGACGAATCTCGGCGGCATCTACGTGTCCGAAACGTCCTTCGTGGCCGAGAACATGCGCTATTCGGATTTCGCGTCTATCGGGTTTACCATTGCCGGCATCAGTAACCGGTACACGTACCGCAGTCCGAATGCGGCTGGAACAGGCGGCTCCGGCTCTACCACCGGCGTCGATCTTTACATTCGCGGATGCGGAAGCAATACCGGCTGTGCGAATGCGGCAGACGCGGAAAATGCCGTCGTGGCCAGCGGCGGGGCGATTGCGGTGCCCCCGGTTCCGGCTGCCTTCACCGCTACGGCCACCGGCAATCTGGACAGCGATGCCACCATCGACTCGTGGCATATCAATGATGTCAAGCAAAACCTCACCACGCCGGATGTCAACGACGTATAAGGCCGTCTAGACAGGGGGTTGGCTTTGCGCGGAGGGACCTCCGCGCAGAGCCTTGCCCTCGCGTGGAAGCTGATTGCTAGCAAGATGTGAATGTTCTTCGCTCCGTTCATAACACCCCCACCTCTAATCCGCCCGACGGGTTCCTCCTTCAACGGCTGACGCGCAAGCCCCAGTTAGGGCTTCTGTTGAGCCTGTTGGTCTTTTCACCGCTTCTTGAGGGGGGGACGACGCACCTTGCGGTGATGGTCGTCCGGCTCATGATCCTTCTTCTCCTTACCCTGTATCTGATCCGACAGATCCGGGAGGGAGCGATCTTCTGGCCGTCCCTGCGGATTGACAGGGTTGTGACTGCCTATCTAGGTCTGGCGGTTCTCTCCACGCTGCTCTCTCCCTATACCCATCAGAGCGTCCAGTGGTTGAGGGTACTGGTCAGCTACGGGGTGCTGCTCTATCTGGTCGTCGCGGTGTTTGAAGCGTGGAACGATGTCGAGAAGATGGTGGTGGTCCTTGCCGCGTTGGGGCTGTTCGAGGCGACGGTTGCGGTCGTGCAGCGTGCCTGGTCCGGGATGCTGCGTCCGTCGGGGACCTTCTTTAACCCGAACTTCCTCGCCGGCTACCTTGCGTCGATCTCTCTGGTCGTTTTCGGCTATCTGTGCTATGTCCGGTACGGTCGCCGCCACACGGCCTTCGTCAGAACGCATGCGGTCCTGGTCAGTGTCTTGCTGGGGCTTTTCCTGTTGGCCATCGTCTGGACCGGCTCTCGAGGCGGCCTGCTGGCTCTGTTCAGCGGGCTGGCCCTGGTGTTGATGCTGCGGTTCGGACGACCGGCACTTGTGCCCTTGGTCCTGCTGGCCACTCTGGTTATTGCGGTTCCGAGCCCGCTGACTGAGCGGCTGGAAGCCGAGCATGTCAAAAATCCCCTTGGATACGCTCGCTGGCAAATGTGGAAGAGTTCGGTTCGAGCTATGGTCGATAATCCGCTGGGAGCGGGGCTGGGGCTCTACCAGTACGTCTATCCTCGCTATGCTCTCCCGGTCGAGGGAGAGATCGCTCGGTACGGGAAAATGGCCCAGACAGCTCATAATGAGTACCTGCAGATGGGGGTGGAGCTCGGGGTCGCGAGCCTTGCGGTGTTTTGTTGGGGAGTGGGAGCCATTACACGGGAGGTGGCGGCCGGGCTCAAGACTCGCATGCGGCGCCGGCACCGTGGCATCCTGGTTGGCGTGTGCGGGGCCATTGTTGCCATCTTAGCTCACGCGGCGGTTGACTCCAATCTTCATGAGCCATCCGTGGCGATCCTCTTGACTGTCTGCGTCGGCATCATTCTCTCGGTGCCGCGGCTCTGCAAAGGTGGCCTTGAACCTCTGAGGGAGATCCCAATCCGGTCCCGGCCTGTCGGAATAGCCTTGGTACTCACAACCACCGGGGTGCT
>Ga0233424_10001776_pt1 | contig 17356 bp, 11 predicted proteins | sample Watercolumn_Towu_FD_181011 | JGI IMG/M metagenome (GOLD analysis project Ga0233424, IMG submission 181011) | Freshwater microbial communities from Lake Towuti, South Sulawesi, Indonesia - Watercolumn_Towuti2014_125_MG | ecosystem: Environmental > Aquatic > Freshwater > Lake | place: Indonesia...
CTTCCTTTTTGCCCGTCAGATAAATTGGTCGTTGCCCCGCTAAGCGGGGCACATTAGTCCCCTTAAAAATTCCGTTCGTAATAGGTTCGTACTTCGTTCAAAATTTTCGACAATTCGGTACAAGGATTTTTTTCGGCCAAAATCGGCCACGAATTTCCCCACAATAAACACACTTTTCTTCCCCCGAGACGGCGGTTCGTGGCCCCGACTTAGTCGGGGCCCAACCGTTTACGGTTGCCGTGCTCTACCACGTTCCGATTTAATCGGAACACGCCGCCAATTTTAACGCCACGCTTTACATTATATATTTTTAACCTAAGGAGTATGACAAAATATTTTCTCTACGCCCGCAAAAGCACTGAGGATGAAGAAAGACAGGTGATGAGTATAGAAGCCCAGCTGGCCGAGCTTAATGAGTTTGCCAAAAGAGAAAATATTTTGATTGCTCAAACCTATATAGAAAGTAAAAGCGCAAAGAAACCCGGCCGCGAAGTCTTTAATGAGATGATGAAAGAAGTGCAGCAAAGCACAGAGCCGGTAGGCCTGCTTGCCTGGCATCCGGATAGACTAGCTAGAAACAGCATAGACGGAGGACAGATTATTTACAGCATAGACATAGAAAAAATAGTTTCTTTGCGCTTTCCTACTTTTTGGTTTGAGCCAACCCCGCAAGGACTTTTCATGCTCCAAGTAGCTTTTGGGCAATCAAAATATTATTCCGACAATCTAAGCGAAAATGTAAAGCGCGGCGTTCGCCAAAAACTCAGGCGGGGTGAATGGCCGACCAAAGCCCCGTTTGGTTACATAAATAACCCTAAGACAAGAAATATTGAACCAGACCCGCTCAAAGCCAGAGCGGTCAAAAAAGTTTTTGCGGAATTTGCCACAGGCAATTACACCTTAGCCAGCATGTCCCAGCGCCTGAGTTTTTGGGGTGTGGTGAACGGATCGGGAAAACCCTTTGGCAAAGCGCAGATGCATAGAATTTTAACCAACAAGGCATATCTGGGAATGATTAACCATAGCGGCGAAAGCTATGAAGGCAAATTCTCTGCGCTTATAGATATGGCGACGTTTGAAGCTGTGCAAAAAATCCTGAAAAGCCGAGCACGGCCCCGAAAAAAGAAAGAAAGCCATAATTTTCCATTTACCGGACTTTTTACATGCCAGGAATGCAGTGCAGCCATTACCGCCCAGTTTGCTCATGGCCATGGCGGAACTTACCGCTACTACCGCTGTACAAAAAGATTAGGGCCGTGCTCACAGAAGTATGTGCAAGAGCATGAACTTGTAGAGCAAATCAAAACCCAGCTTCAAACGATTTCCATTTCTGATGACTGGTATGCCAAAGGGCTTGCCCAAATTGAACAGTGGGAAAAAGAATCAAAAAACAACAACGTCTCTTTCGCCCAAAATCTTGAAACCAAAACCCAAGAAACAGACAAGAAGTTAAATATTTTGGTTGATTCATATTTAGACGGAACCATTGAAAAAGAAATTTATCTTATTAAAAAAGAAGAACTCATTAAACAAAAAACCGACCTTAATCAAAAGAAATCGGATTTTGGGCGGAAAGGCGTTTCATGGATCGAACCTATGCGTACATTTTGGAAAGCCGCTCACCAAGCCAAAAAATTGGCGGCGTCAAATGATTTTGGGGAAATAAAATCATTTGTGGCAGAGCACGGAACGAACCGCCGTCTCGGGGGAAGAAAAGTGTGTTTATTGTGGGGAAATTCGTGGCCGATTTTGGCCGAAAAAAATCCTTGTACCGAATTGTCGGGCTAGTGGGACTTGAACCCACAGTCCCCTGGTCCCAAACCAGGTGCTCTAGCCAATTGAGCCATAGCCCGTTTTTTTTTGACTCTGTGCCGCGGGTCAGAGTCGAACTGACCACGCCAGCCTCTTCAGGGCTGCGCTCTACCGATGAGCTACCGCGGCATTGTGGACCCTATCGGGCTTGAACCGATCACCCCCGCGTTGCAAACGCGGTGCTCTACCAAATGAGCTAAGGGCCCGTTGTTTTTTGTTAACTCGAATAATATATCAGCAATTAACAAAGAAGTCAACTATATGATATACTAACTTTAGTTTATAATTGTAGTGAAGCGAGGGAAAAGAACGTTTACGAGCTTTTCCGAGCAAACTACAATTATATATTTATACATACTAATCATAATTATATGGATGAGTTGCAGTTAGTAGTCCGTATTGTAGTAGCCATGCTTTTGGGATGTGTATTGGGCTGGCAAAGACAACAAAGAGGTAAGTGGGCAGGGCTGAGAACTTACGCTTTGGTAAGTGGTGGTTCAGCTTTGTTTACAGTGCTTTCGCTTAGCGCTTTTAGCGGAGGAGACCCATCTAGAGTTGCATCTAACATAGTTACAGGTATTGGTTTTTTGGGTGCTGGCACTATTTTGCACAAACAAGACAGGGTAGAAGGCCTTACCACAGCTGCCGGACTTTGGATGGTGGCCGCGGTTGGCATGACGGTAGGTTTACAGCTTTATATATTGGCTACAATAGCAAGTCTTTTATCTCTAGTAGTATTTAGTATCAATGGCAGAAAAATTGGACTGAGAATAAATGATGGTAAAAATGAAGACGAGGAAAATATTTAAAAAATAAAATACCCCGCAACTGCGGGGTATTTTATTTTATTTTATTCTTCTGTTGGCGGCGGTACTTCATCATCGGCTGCTTCTTCGTCTGGATCTTCGCCTCTTTCTACCACTTCCCAAATTGCTTTGGCAATCACTTTTGTAGTTTTTGGATTATCTTTTAGGAATTTTTTGGCTGTTTCTCTGCCTACGCCAAGTTTTTCTTCGCCATAGGAGTATGAATTGCCAGATTTATTTATAACTTTGTAGAGAACGCCGTTGTCTAGGACATCTCCGGAAATGGAAATGCCTTCATTATACATAATATCAAATTCACAAGTGCGGAAAGGGGCAGCTACTTTGTTTTTTACCACTTTGGCTTTTACGCGGTTGCCAATAATTTTATCTCCTTGTTTGATTTGCGCGGCGCGTCGAACCTCAATTCTTACTGATGAATAAAATTTCAAAGCCGTACCGCCAGTGGTGGTTTCTGGATTTCCAAAAACAATACCAATTTTCATTCTTATTTGGTTAATAAAGATAACTACGGTTTTTGATTTAGAAATAATACCGGTAAGTTTGCGTAGCGCTTGGCTCATTAGTCTAGCTTGTAGACCCATATGCGAATCGCCCATGTCGCCTTCAATTTCCGCTTTTGGCACTAGGGCGGCTACAGAGTCTACCACTATTACATCTACAGCGTTGGAGCGCACCAGTGTCTCTACTATATCCAAAGCTTGTTCACCGGTATCTGGCTGGGAGATTAGAAGTTCGTCTACTTTTACACCGATTTTTTTGGCATAGTCTGGATCCAGAGCATGTTCAGCATCCACAAAAGCGGCGATGCCGCCAAGTTTTTGTACTTCACAGACAATATGTTGGGCCAGAGTGGTTTTACCGCTAGCTTCCGGGCCGTAAATTTCAATGACGCGGCCGCGCGGCACTCCGCCTACACCCAAAGCTACATCAAGAGATAAACAACCGGTAGGGACAACATCAATTTGCATTTTTTTGGCCTCCCCAAACTTCATTATGGCCCCATCTCCAAACTTGCTTTTTATTTGTTCAATCGCGCTTTCTGCAGCTTTTAATTTTTCTTTTACCTCCTCGGATATTTGTTTGGGCATAATATTGTTTAGTGCTTCAAAGGCTTGAAAAATGCAAAAAAAGGAGCCCTCCCAAGCTTCTTTAAGCCTTTCTCGGCCTTGTAGGCCTTTATTAATTATTTAAAAGTTATTTTTTACTTGTTCTACAGATACGGAACCGAATTTTACAATCACATGTCTGGTGATAGTGGTTATTTTTCCGTGCTTTTTTATTGCAGATATAGTAATAGTATTTACTCCGTTTGACAAGTCCACTGGAATTTCAAATTTTCCTTTGTCATTAGGCATGATATCTTTGCCGTTTACAGTCAGTCGAACCTCTTTTTCAGTCTCGCCTTGCACCAGCGCCACCAATTTGCTGGAAATGTAGCCGTCTGCCGGAGTGAATACCGCTAATTTCGGCGGTTGTAAAATACCTTTTACTTGCCAAGTTAGATAGCCGAGAAAACCAACAAGCAAAATTGCTATAGCCAAATTTTTAAAAATATTTGATAGAGAATTTAATGCCCACAATTTACGAGTTGGGTGCGGATGAATAGGTGTTTCGTTTTCCATGTCCGATTCTTGGGAAAATTGATAGAGAAAGCTGGCTGGATTTAAATCTAATGCTTTGGCGTATTCTCGGATATATGCCAAGCGATGAGCTTTGGCTACCGGCAGTTCTTTGAAGTGGCCAAGTTCAATTGATTCCAAGTATTTATTTGGTATTCTGGTTTTTTTATTTAGATCATCCAAACTGAGCCGTTGCTGTTCACGCGCCTTTTTTAGGCGGTCACCAACTCTAGTTTGTGATTCTAAATTTTTTAGGCAAAAAACTGGCATATTTTATTTATTCTTTATTTTCTTCTTCAACCGGTTCTTCAAAGATCGGCGCGCCTCCAGCATCCATACTCTGTTCTTCTTCCGAGAGTTCATCTGGTTGGGAAGGGCGTAAATGTTCGGTAAATAACTCGCGCGGTTTGGCGCCGTCAGCTGGTCCTACTATACCAGCTTCTTCCATTTCGTCCAGTAATCTAGCGGCGCGAGCATAGCCAACTTTCATGCGACGTTGTAAAAGCGAAGCGCTAGCTTTGCCCGATTCAATTATTATTTTTTTAGCTTCATCAAATAGCGGGTCATTATCGCTACCAGCTCCGCCAAACATGTTTACAGTTCCGCCACTACCAATAGAATTGTTATTTCTCGATACGATTGATTCATCATATACCGGCGGTTCGTCACCTTTTAAATGATCTATAACTCGTTTCATTTCTTCTTCAGAAACAAACGCGCCCTGCAAACGTTTTGGTTTGGAAAGTTCGGCGGTTAAAAACAACATATCACCGCGACCCAATAGTTTTTCCGCGCCCGAAGTATCTAAAATTGTACGCGAATCAATTAGAGAGGGAACAGAAAAAGCGATGCGAGCGGGGATGTTAGCTTTCATTAAACCGGTGATTACTTCCATGCTTGGTCTTTGGGTGGCGACAATCAGGTGTATGCCCACAGCGCGAGCCATTTGGGCTAGACGAATAATTCCAGCTTCCACTTCACTGGCGGCCATAGCCATCAGATCAGCCAGTTCGTCTATTACGAAGACTATAAAAGGCAGAGGTTCAGCGGCTGATTTATTGTAAGAGGCAATGTCGCGTTTGCCAGCTTCGGCCAGAATAGTAAAGCGGCGATCCATTTCGCCAATTGTCCATTTTAAGGCATTTACGGTTTTGGCGGCATCGGTGATTACCGGAGTAAGCAGATGAGGGATGCCATTGTACATAGTAAGTTCCACGCGTTTGGGGTCCACCATTATCATGCGCAGAGTTTCAGCAGTGTTTTGGAAGAGCAGGCTTAATAAAATTGTATTTATACAAACAGTTTTGCCAGAATTGGTAGCGCCAGCAATAAGCATGTGTGGCATTCTGGGGAGATCAGCAAACCAGACTTTTCCAGCCACATCTTTACCCAAGGCAATCATCATATTGTGATTGTCGCTGTTTTTAAATTCCGGACTTTCCAGTAATTCACGTAGTGTGACCATGGCTACTTTTTGATTTGGTACTTCTATACCCACCAGTGATTGGCCAGGAATAGGGGCTTCTATACGTATGGGGTGAGCGGCTAGAGCCAAGGCCAAATCATTGCCTAAATTGGTAATACGAGTAAGTTTTATGCCTTTGGCAGGTTTGAGCGAGTATTGGGTAACAGTTGGGCCAACTCGCACTTCACCCATATCTACTTCAATGCCAAAATTGTGTAGAGTATCGCGGATAACTTCGGCATTGCTTTTTATATCCCCCGATGTCGGCTTGCTTTTGGAAGTAAATAATAAATCTATGGGCGGCAAATCGCGAATAATTGGTTTGGGTATACCTCTTTCTTCCGGTTCTTTTTCGGCTTTCATTAATGGCTGTTCATTATCAACACTTTCTTCTTCGCTATCTTCACTTTCTTCATTGGTGTTTAAATTTCTTTTTTGGAAAACTCGTTGTTCTTCCGCGGTTTCATCTTCTTCATTTTCTTCATCCTCAATGTCAGTGTTACTCGCGTCATAATCTCCTTTTATACTAAATTCAACCTTTTCATTTTTAAATGAAGCAAAAAAAGCGACAATTTTTTGTCCAAACCAGCCCAGCATAAAAAATATTTTTTTGTGCAGTTCAACAATTTGGGCTAAAGACGTGTTGAATAGGAATGTAATGCCGGCAAGTATTAATCCGCAGAGCAACATAAATGCGCCCCAATAGCCTATGTATGTGCCTAAAAACCAAGCTGGCAAAAATCCTACTAAACCGCCGCCATATCCTTGAGTAGCGAGATCATACATTTGATCAATAGGTTTTTGCAGATGAATTAAACCGTTAAAACTTAAGATGAATAAAATAGAGCCGATAAAGTGCGTGGGTCGATATTCATATTCCATGTCTTTTACCATCAGAATAGCGACCAAGATTAAAATAATTGGCACAACGTAGCGTACTTGTCCAAAAGTAATAGCAAGTAGAGAATCAATGAATTGTCCGGCCACTCCGGCTAGAGAAAAAAAACTAAGAGCAGATATTCCGCCTAAAAGAAACAAAAATAAAGCCAAAAGTCCTCGGCTAAGGTCTGGATTTAAATTCACTCTCTCGGAGAGCGATAATTTTCGTTGTCTATGTCTTCCCATGCGCATATTATATCATAAAAATTTATCTGCAAAAAGAATAACTAAAACCCCGCTTTTGATGCGGGGTAGTAGCCTTTTCTTCATTAAGCTGCGGCAGAAGATGCATGTTTTAACTAACGGATCAAAGTTAGAAAACTTTTTCTGAACAAAAAAATGTTCGAGAAAAAAGAGAGAGATTGTTTAAAAAATTCGATCCGGTTGAGACATCAACTTTTGCGCAGCTTAATAAAGAAAAATTTTTTTTATAAATTCGTTGATAATATTTTAGAAGTGAAAAAATTTATTGTCAAGAAAATGTTATGCACAGTTTTTTGTCTTTTCATCTTTGTTAGGTATAATTAAATTGAAAGGAGTTATATATGTCAGGTGATGGTCCTTATAGAGCTCCGGGTGGCCCAAAGCCCGAACAGATCGTAGAGTTTTCTGATTCGATTGATGAAAATTGTAGGGTTATAGAATCCGCAGTTAAAAAAGCCAATGCCTGGCTCAAAGAAAATACTGGCAGGATAGAAATTTTTAAACGTGAGGTTGCGCAGGATAACAGGGGTTATTTTAATAGAGGCTATTTTAGAGCTATTCTTATCTGGTACAGAGAGAAAGAGTAGTAATAAAGTTCGTTTTTAAGGCCTAAAGTGCTAAATATAGCGTTTTAGGCCTTTATATTTTACCCAATTTTTCCATAACCTGTGGATAAAATGTATAAAAATTATCTTTTTTAATAGTTTTTATCAAAAATTAGCCAAAAAGGCCATTTATCTTGACAAACCAAAAATCCCTGTTTTTTGCTTGACAACTATATATATTTAGAGTAATATGTAAATACTTTACACTTCTCTGAAGAGAGAGAAAACAATTTTGGCTAAGATTAGCAGAAATTTTGAAACCTTAAATCAAAAAGGTTGCAAAATCGTGCAAGGATTAAGTTAAGCCCGACCATTCGGTACGCCGGTGGAAGGGGCTCTAATAAATATCATGTTGGCCTTGCGATTACTAGCGAAATTTTAAAGAAAAATACTCCTACGCCCTGAAAGCGTGAGTTTTTTTGTTTTCTATCAATAACTTTTTCATTAATTATTTAATAAAAATCATTTTTTAAACAGAAAGTTATGCCAATTTTTAAACGCCAAGCCCTAAAGACAGCAGAACGAAAGTTTTTTACCAACGTTCGCGATGCCATGCCAGTACCGGATCTTATTGAGGTCCAAAAAAGTTCTTATGACTGGTTTTTGAAATTCGGAGTCAAAGAACTCTTTGACGAAGTTTCTCCAATGACCGATTTTACCGGACGCGATTTGGAATTATACATGGACGAATATTATTTGGATGAACCAAAATTTGACGAAGTGGTTTGTCGCGAAAGAAATTTAACTTTTGAAGCTCCTTTACGCGTTATCGCTCGTTTGCTTAACAAACGCACTGGCCAATCTAAATCTCAAGAAATATATTTGGGCGATATCCCGCTAATGACTCAACGCGGTACTTTTATTATCAACGGCATTGAACGCGTAGTTGTTTCCCAGCTTATTCGCAGTGCCGGCGCCTTCTTTACTGCTGAAAATATTCGCGGCCGCCGCTATTATGGCGCTAAAATTATTCCAAATCGCGGCGCTTGGATCGAAATCGAAACTGACATGAACAATGTGGTTTGGATTAAAGTAGATCGCAAACGCAAAGTGGCTGCTACATCTCTGCTCCGCGCTTTTGGTTATGAAACAGATGAAAAATTAGTCGACCTTTTTAAAGGTGTAAATAATCATCCAAGCATTGACTACATTGATGCTACTATTAAAAAAGATATAGCAAAAAATTCTGATGAAGGTTTAATTGAAGTTTACAAAAGAATTCGTCCGGGAGATCTCGCTACTGCCGACAATGCCAAGAGTTTGATTTACGCCATGTTCTTCAATTTTGAACGTTATGATTTGGGCAGAGTTGGTGTTTACAAATTTAATACTAAATTTGATTTGGGATACAACAGCGAAGATTATGATAAAAAAGAAAACAGAGTTTTATCTCCGGAAAAATTACTGGCTGTAATTCAAGAAGTTGTGCGTCTAAATGTTACTCAAGAAGAACCAGATGATATTGACCACTTGGGCAACAGACGCATTCGCGCCGTGGGTGAATTGGCTCAAAATCGTTTCCGAGTTGGTTTGGCTCGCATGGAAAGAATTGTCAAAGACCGCATGAGTACCCAGGAATTGGAAGCTTTGTCTCCAAACAAACTCATCAATGCCAGACCAGTTATTTCTGCTATTCGCGAGTTCTTCATGAGTTCGCAATTGTCTCAATTCATGGATCAGACCAATCCGCTTTCTGAATTGGAACACAAACGCCGCGTTAGCGCGCTCGGTCCGGGCGGTTTGTCTCGTGATCGCGCTGGCTTTGAAGTTCGCGACGTACACACTACTCACTATGGCCGCATCTGCCCGATTGCTACCCCAGAAGGTCCAAACATCGGTTTGGTAAACCACCTTTCCAGCTTTGCTCGCGTCAATGAATTTGGTTTTATTGAAACTCCTTACCGAAAAGTTTTAAGAGAAGTTAATAATGATCCTAAATTTACCGAAGGTGAAATTTTGTCTGAAGAAGTTGGGGGAGTAAAAGAAGGCACAAAAATCACCAAAGATATTGCTGCTAAATTGGCCAAGGTGAAAAACAAAACTATTCCAGTACGCGCTCGCGTTACCAATGAAATTGTTTACCTAAACGCTTTTAAAGAAGAAAAAGTAAATACTGCTGCTGCTACTACCAGAGTAGATGCTGACGGTTATTTCCTAGACGAAACAGTTCCTACTCGTATTCATGGTAATCCGGGCGTGGGCCGAACTAGCGAATTAGATTATCTAGATGTTGCTTCCAATCAAATTATTTCTATTGCCACTTCTTGTATTCCTTTCTTGGAACACGATGACGCTACCCGCGCTTTGATGGGTACGAACATGCAAAGACAGGCTGTGCCATGTATTCGCCCACAGCCGCCGCTAGTTGGTACTGGTATGGAAGAAAAAGCTGCTTATTATTCCGGCTATGTTATTTTATCCGAAGCAGATGGTGAAGTTACCGAAGTAGATGGTAATCATATAGTAGTAACAGACAAAAAAGGTGTTAAACACACTCATTATTTAAGTAAATTTATTCGTTCTAATCACTCCACTTGTGTTAACCAAACTCCAACCGTAAATTTGGGAGACAAAGTGAAAAAAGGTCAAGGCCTTACTGACGGCCCTGGTATCAAAAATGGCGAATTGGCACTAGGCCAAAACATGTTGGTAGCCTATATGGTTTGGGATGGCTACAACTATGAAGACGCGATTATCGTAAATGAACGCGTCGTACAAAAAGACAACTTCACTTCTATTCATATTGAAGATTATCCGATTGATGTTCGTGAAACAAAACTTGGTCCGGAAATTATTACTTCCGATATTCCAAACGTTAGTGAAGAAAAATTAAAGAATTTGGACAGCGAAGGTATTGTCCGCATCGGCGCCGAAGCCAAATCCGGTGATATTTTGGTTGGTAAAATTACTCCAAAAGGTGAAACTGAACTTTCCGCTGAAGAAAGATTGCTCCGCGCTATCTTTGGTGAAAAAGCTCGCGATGTGCGTGACTCCTCCCTATATTTAGAACACGGTGAACACGGTCGTGTTACTGGCATTAAAGTTTTCTCAGCCGAAAATGGCGACAAATTACAGCCTGGTGTTATCAAACAAGTACAGGTTCGCGTGGCTGACATGAGAAAAGTTCAAGTGGGAGACAAGATGGCGGGTCGTCATGGTAACAAAGGTGTTATCTCCAAAATTGTTCCTGCCGAAGACATGCCTTTCTTGGAAGATGGAACTCCGGTAGATATTATTCTTTCTCCGCTCGGTGTTATTTCCCGTATGAACTTGGGTCAGATTTTGGAAACTCACCTTGGCTTGGCTGCCAATGCTTTGGGTTACAAAGTGGCTACTCCGGTTTTAAATGGTATAAATGAAGCGCAAATCAAACAAGAATTAGAAAAAGCCGGCTTACCAACCAGCGGTCAAGTTACATTATATGACGGCCGTACTGGTGAACCATATGATCACAAAGTTACTGTTGGTTATAACTACATGTTGAAATTGAATCACATGGTGGAAGACAAGATTCACCAGAGATCTATTGGTCCATACAGCTTGATTACCCAGCAACCTTTGGGTGGTAAAGCTCAATTTGGTGGCCAGAGATTCGGTGAAATGGAAGTCTGGGCCTTGGAAGCTTATGGCGCTGCTCATACACTTCAAGAAATTTTGACTATCAAATCCGATGACGTTACTGGTCGTTCCAAAGCTTACGAAGCGATTATCAAAGGCGAGCCTATTACTCGTGTAAACTTGCCAGAATCGTTTAATGTTTTGGTACGAGAACTTAAAGGTCTATGTTTGGATGTAGAATTGTTGCAACGATCTGAATCAGGAGAATATGCTCCAGTCGAAGAAGTAAAGCAACAGAAAGAAAGGGAAGCCCATGAAGCTGGAATGGAAGAAGGGGCTCCAGCGAAAAAAGGCGAATAATTCCTAATCAACTATTGCTAATAATTACAAATATATGTCTGACAATCTTTATCCAATAGACTTTGACGCCATTCGCCTCAAACTAGCTTCTCCGGAAGTTGTGAAGGGCTGGTCCTATGGCGAAGTCCATAAACCAGAAACAATTAATTACCGCACCCAGAAACCAGAAAAAGGCGGTTTGTTTGCCGAAGAAATTTTTGGCCCGACCAAAGATTGGGAATGTTACTGTGGTAAGTATAAAAAAATCCGCTACAAAGGAATTGTTTGTGATAAATGCGCGGTAGAAGTGACTCACTCTTCTGTTCGCCGCGAACGCATGGGTCATATCGAGCTTTCTGCTCCAGTAGCTCATATTTGGTTCTTGCGCTCTGTGCCTTCCAAGATTGGTTTGGTGCTGGATTTATCTGCTCAAGCTTTGGAAAAAGTTGTTTACTTCGCTTCTTTTGTTATTACCCACGTAAATGAAGAAGAAAAGAAAAAGACAGCTGACATGTTGCGCCAAGAATACAAGACAAAAAAGAAACAGATTGAAAAAGAGTCTGGTGATAAGATAAAAAGCGCTAATGACAAAAAATTAGGCGCTGAAATGTTGGAAAAAATTCAAGAAGAAACCGAAAGAAAATATAAAGCTTTGGATGAAGATTTCCAACAGGCCGATAAAGAATTAAAAGAATTGCAAGTAATGAAAATTGTTTCTGAAAATAAATATCAGGAATTATCTTTGCGCTATGGTCATTTATTTGAAGCTGCTATTGGTGCCGAAGGTATCCGCAATCTTTTGTCCAGAATTAGTTTAGATGAAACTATTAAAAAATTAGCCGAAGAACAACCAAAAGTAAAAGGTTCAAAACTAGAACGCATTATTCGTCGCAAAAAAGTTTTGAAGAGTTTTTTCTCCAACAAAATTCGTCCAGAATGGATGGTATTACAATCTATTCCAGTTATCCCTCCAGATTTGCGCCCAATGGTGGCACTGGACGGTGGACGTTTTGCTACCTCTGATTTGAATGATTTATACAGACGCGTTATTAACCGCAACAACCGTTTGCGTCGATTGCTAGAGTTAGATGCTCCGGAAGTTATCTGTCGCAATGAAAAACGCATGTTGCAAGAAGCGGTTGATGCACTAATTGATAACAATGCTCGTCATGCCAAAACTGTGACCGCTTCTACTGGTCAAAAGAGACAATTACGTTCACTGGCCGATATTTTGAAAGGAAAACAGGGTCGTTTCCGCCAAAACTTGCTTGGTAAGCGCGTAGACTACTCGGGTCGTTCCGTAATCGTGGTTGGTCCAAACTTGAATATTGACGAATGTGGTCTGCCAAAGAGAATGGCTTTGGAATTATTCAAACCATTTATCATGAGCGAAGTTATCAAGCGCGAATTGGCCCACAACGTGCGTAGCGCTTCTAGATATATAGAAGCCGAACATGACGAAGTTTGGGATATTTTGGAAGAATTAACCAAGAAAACTCGCGTCTTGCTCAACCGCGCTCCAACTTTGCATCGTTTAGGTATCCAAGCTTTCCATCCGCGTTTAATTGAAGGAAAGGCTATCCAATTACACCCATTAGTTTGTACCGCTTTTAACGCCGACTTCGATGGTGACCAGATGGCTGTACACTTACCACTTACTGCCGAAGCCCGATATGAAGCCGACAATTTAATGGCCGCAGAAAAAAATATTTTGAAACCTGCTACTGGCAGTCCGGTAATTACTCCTAAACAAGATATTGCTTTGGGTTGTTATTATTTAACCCGCTACGAAAGCGGCGATACAGCTGATGTAAAAAAATATTTTAGTTCTGAAAAAGAAGCGATTCTTGCTTACCGTTCTCGCATTATTACTCTACAAGATAGAATTAAAGTTCGTTTCCAAGATATGAGCCGCTTTGAAGAAGGCGCCAATCCGTTAATGGAAACTTCTGTTGGTAGAATATTTTTCAACAAAATTTTACCTCCGCAACTTCCATATTTTAATGAAACAGTAACCGTTAAAAAGTTAGGACACATCATCCGTTTGTGTTTGGAATTGTCCGGTGATCAGGAACAGGTGGCCTTCTTCTTAGATGAATTGAAGAATTTAGGTTATCGCTATGTGACTAAATCCGGTTACTCTTTGGGTATGGACGACTTCCCAAGTATTACGGAAAAACCGCAAATGTTATCTGATTCTGATAAATTGGTAGCGCAAGTAGAAGAACAATACCAAGAAGGTTTGCTTACCAATTCCGAACGCCATGTAAAGATTTTGGAAATTTGGGCTGATACCAAAGAAAGAATCGTGGCCAACAACCAAAAGGCTTTGCGCAAAGATGGTCCGGTATTTGCGATGATTGATTCTGGCGCTCGCGGTAGCTGGGGCCAGCTGGGTCAGGTTATTGGTATGAAAGGTTTGGTGGCTTCACCATCTGGAGACACCATTGAATTGCCAGTAAAAGGCAACTTTAAAGAAGGTTTCGACGTGCTTGAATTCTTTATCTCTTCTCACGGTACTAGAAAGGGTCTTACCGATACGGCGTTGCGTACCGCTAACGCTGGTTACTTAACTCGTCGTTTGGTAGACGTAGCTCAAGATGTGATCGTGTTTGAAGATGATTGTGGTGATGAAGTAGGTGAAGTATTTACTGCTCGTCAATCCCAAGAAATGGGTGAAAAATTATCTGATCGTATTTGGAGCAGATATTCACTTGAGACTATAAAAGTTGGTAATAAAGTAATTGTGAAAGAAGGCGAAATTATTGATGATAAGACCGCCAGATATATTGATGAACACAAGATTGAGTCAGTAAAAGTTCGCAGTGTTTTGCAATGTAAAATGCAAAAAGGAATCTGCCGCAAATGCTATGGTTTTGATTTGTCCAAGAACAAACCGGTAGAATTTGGTGTAGCTGTCGGTATTATTTCCGCTCAATCCATTGGTGAGCCAGGTACACAGCTTACCATGAGAACCTTCCATACCGGTGGTGTGGCCGGTGGCGCCGATATTACTCAAGGTTTGCCTCGTGTAGATGAACTTTTTGAAGCTCGCGCTCCAAAAAAACAAGCGATGCTGGCCGAAGTATCTGGTGAAATTCAGATAGAAAAAGCTGACGGAAAAATTATTACTTCTCCAAGCGGCAAGAAAATTTTTGAAGGCCGCCGTGGACAAGAAATTATTCATATTCATTTCTCCGGCATGGACGAAATGAAGATAAAGAGTAAGTCCGAAGACGAAGTGATGGTAAAAGATGGTGCAACTGTAAAACAAGACGAAGTAATTTTGGTACGCGGAGCATCTGGTGAAGAAGTAGTAGCCAAATATGCTGGTAATATCAAGATTGAAAAAAATACTATCACCCTTACTTACGAAGGTCCTCACGTACGCGAATACATTGTACCGTTAGGTTACAAAGTACTGGTAAAGACTGGTGACAAGGTAGAAAAAGGTGATGTGCTTACCGACGGCAGTATCAATCCACACCAATTGTTTGAACTAAAAGGCAAAGAAGCTGTACAAAGATATATTTTGCAAGAAGTACAGGGAATTTATTCTTCTCAAGGTCAGAAAGTGAACGACAAGCACGTAGAATTGGTAATTCGTCAGATGTTTAGCCGTGTCTATGTAGAAGATGCTGGCGACACCGACTTGTTGCCAGGTGAAGTGGTAGAAAAATCACAACTTGATTTTGCTAATCGCCAATCCAAAAAAGATGGCGGCAAGCCTGCTACTGGCCGAGAATTATTCTTGGGTATCAGCAAGATTGCGCTTTCTACCCAAAGCTTCTTGTCTGCCGCTTCGTTTCAAGAAACCGCCAGAGTGCTGATCAACACCGCTATTACTGGTAAGATCGACCACTTGGAAGGTTTGAAAGAAAATGTGATTATCGGCCGTTTGATTCCAGCTGGAACAGGATTTAAACAGTAAAAAACCTAATAAAAAACAAAAAAGACACTCCGATTTGGAGTGTCTTTTGGCATTGATTTTAATGTAACTTTAAGCTAAAATTGGTGTATAAATATATAATACTTTGCGTATGTCCGGTCACTCAAAGTGGCATAATATCCAGGCCAGAAAAGGCAAACAAGACGCCCTACGTAGCAGCCAATTCACCAAAATGGCCAAGCTTATTGCCGTTGCCGCCCGAAGCGGTGGGGATCCGACAATGAACTTTTCTTTGCGTATTGCTATAGAAAAAGCCAAAGAAGTAGGCATGCCAAAGGACAACATAGAACGCGCTATAAAACGCGGTACTGGTGAACTAGAAGGCGCCCAAATTGAAGAAGTAATATACGAAGGTTATGGCCCAGGAGGGGTCGCAGTATTGGTAAAATGTTTGACCGATAACAAAAATCGAACTGTTTCAGATATCAAACATATTTTTTCCATTTATGGCGGTTCCATGGCTGGTGCTGGTAGTGTGATGTGGATGTTTACGCAAATGGGAGTAATTGTCGTGGAAAAAGAAAAAATCGAAACAAAGAGAGATGATTTTGATTTGAAAATTATTGAAGCCGGAGCTGAAGATATTACTGAAGACGGCAATTTGGAAATCAGAACAAAAATAGAGAATTTCCAAAAAGTTTTGGCATCTGTAAAAGAGATAGGTATAGATCCTGTAGAATCCGGTTTGCAGTGGGTAGCCAAAGATAAAGTAAGCGTGAGTGATGAAGTAGGGGAAAGTTTAGGAAAATTATTTGCTGAATTTGATGCCAATGACGATGTAGAAGATTATTTTACTAACGCCCAGTAATATGCCCAAAGAAGCAATTATTCTCGGCATAGACCCCGGCTTTGGTCGGGTAGGTTGGGGGATAATAAAGAAAGATGCAAAAGGCGAGTGGAGAAAAATTGATTTTGGTTGCATAGAAACTAGTCCGAAAAAATCTTTTGTGGAAAGAATTTCCGAGATTCATGAAGAATTGGCGAAGATAATAAAAAAACATAAACCGACACGCATGGCTGTAGAGGAATTGTTTTTCTTTTCCAATGTAAAGACAGCTATAGAAGTGGGGCAGGCTCGTGGAGTGATTCTGCTTACAGGCGTAGAAAATAATCTGCCAATAGATGAATTTACGCCTTTACAAGTAAAACAAGCTATCACTGGTTATGGCCGGGCAGAAAAAGATCAAATGCAAAAAATGGTAGCCATGGTTTTGGGAATGAAGGAAAAAATAAAATCAGATGATGCGGCTGATGCGTTGGCTGTGGCGCTCTGCGCCGGGCAAAGTTTGTGGAAATCCAGATTATCATGATAGGTGATGGTGGATTGAAAAAACGGTATTTTTAATATAAAATAAAGATAAATTAATTCATTAAACTTAGTTATTATATGAAACACGCAAAACATGTGAAGCATTCATTAGTTTTGGTAGCTTTTGTTGCAACAGCTAGTTTAATAATCCATTCACTGTTTCTATCTCCTGCCAAAGCTGATACCGATACAGCCAATCTTATTGAAGACCCTGGTTTTGAAAGTGGTCTATCTAATTTTACAAAAAATCAAAGCGGTACTTCTGTTGAGACAACGGACATTAATCCAATTAGCGGTTTGAGAAGTTTGAAGCTCAATATTACTTCTTATGGTGACAGTGTGTTGTGGGCAGGTCGTGATATTTCTACTTTTTCTAACAAACGTTATACTCAATTCAAAGGTTCGGCTCGCATTTTCGCAACAAGACCTTCAACTTCAAAAATTCAGTTTTGTGGGATCATAACTTATTTAAACATTCATGATGAATTAAAAATTTGTGCATCAGTAAGTGGCGCAACTGGAGACAAATGAATAGTGTCTTTGGTTTTTCCTGTAGACAGAAATTTAGACGTGTCCCGTGTTCGTGTAGGAATTTTTCAAGAAGGCAGTGCCCAGTTAACCGATGTTTTAGTTGATGATGTATCAGTAGTTTTGACCTCTGTTTCTATGGATCCTAGCCCTGCCACAACCATAGTAAATGGTGTTTGTGGTTCGGCAAACAACACAACTG
>Ga0233424_10001777_pt1 | contig 17353 bp, 14 predicted proteins | sample Watercolumn_Towu_FD_181011 | JGI IMG/M metagenome (GOLD analysis project Ga0233424, IMG submission 181011) | Freshwater microbial communities from Lake Towuti, South Sulawesi, Indonesia - Watercolumn_Towuti2014_125_MG | ecosystem: Environmental > Aquatic > Freshwater > Lake | place: Indonesia...
GAACATTCGAATCGTCATGCTGGAGAGCAAGAAATCGGCGTGAACTTCCGGTTGGTTGCGGGGAGAGGATTTGAACCTCTGACCTTCAGGTTATGAGCCTGACGAGCTACCGGGCTGCTCCACCCCGCGATCAAGGGAGAGCGAATATAATCCGTTCAGAGGCCAGCGCAAGCCATTTTCCAACAGCTTTTCATTATGTTTGATGGCCGCGAAAAGGCGCAAAAATACTCAAAAAAATCAGGCTCGATAAATGACTCCGAATCCCCTTTTCGCGGGTTTTGCGCCTTTTTGCGGCTGCTGATTTTCCGGTTTTTTCTCGTAACTCAGTCTCGGTTCGCGGCCCCGGCGAGTACTTCGCGGATGGCTTCGCGCAAAGTCCAGACCATCCGTGCGGCCTGTTCATCTGTGGTGCAGTAAGGCGGCATCAGGACAATCACGTCTCCGATCGGACGGGTCAGGACGCCGCGCCGCGCCATGGCTCCGCAAACTCGCGCTCCCACGCGCCGGCGCGAATCGAACGGCTTCCTGGTTCGCCAGTCTTCCACCAACTCGATTCCCACGATCAGCCCGACTTGCCGGATGTCGCCGGCGTTCGGAAGAGTCCACAACGCCAGCAGAAGATTTGCGAGAGTCCGCTCTAATTCCGCCCGGCGGCGGATGGCGACGCGCGTTTGCAGCAGTTCGAGATTCGCGAGGGCCGCCGCCGCGCCGAGCTGATTCCCGGTGTAACTGTGCCCATGAAAGAACGTCTTGAACTCCTCGTACTCCCCGAGAAATGCCTCGAACACTTCCCGCGTGGTGAGTGTCGCCGCCATCGGGAGATATCCGCCGGTCATGCCCTTGGCGAGGGCCAAGAAATCCGGCTGCACGCCTTCGTGATGACAGGCGAATAACGTAGGGCAGGCATCCTGCCTGCCCAAATGTTCAAGCCGAGACGGCTTCTTGGAGGAACTCGCGGCGGTGGTGTGCGGATGGCAGGATTGGGTCAGTCCGCAAGCCTGACCTGCTCTGCCAAAGCCCGTCATCACTTCGTCCGCAATCAACTGCGCGCCGTTCGACCGGACAATTTCAGTAACTTGCCGGAGCCAGCCTTGCGGTTGCGGAATCATGCCGGCCGCGCCTTGAATCAGCGGCTCCACCACCATCGCCGCGTACGGCTTTCCGCGCCGCTTCTGTTTCGCGAATCGCTTTTCCACGCATCTGACGCATTCCCAGTTGCACTTCCGATAAGCCCGGGCATCGGCCCGTTCGGGCTTCGCCTTGTTGAACGGACACCGATAGCAATACGGCGCCATGATCGAGTCTGACTTGAACGCCAGCCCGGCGTAGGCGCGGTGAAACAAATCAATGTGTCCCAGGCTGACGGCGCCAACCGTGTCGCCATGATAGGCCCCGTGCAGCGAAAGGAACCTCGGCGAACGAACGCCTGAAACGCGCCGTGCGAATTCATAGGCCAGCTTCAGCGCGACTTCCATCGCAGTCGCTCCGTCGTCGGAAAAGAAAACGCGGACCAATTTCGGATCACGGATTGCGGATTGCGGATTTCTGATGCGCAGGCGGCGACGTTCGCATTCCGCATTCCGCATTCCGCATTCCGCACTCCGGACCAGCCTTTCCGCCAGCAACGACGCCGGCTCATTGGCCAGGCCCAGCGCGGAGGAGTGCGCGATTTTGCCGAGCTGCTTTTGAATCGCGGCGTTGATGCCGGGATGATTGTGGCCGTGGAGATTGGTCCAGATCGAAGAGTTGGCGTCGAGGTACTCTCTTCCGCCCGCGTCTCGGAGCACAGCGCCATCGCCGGAGACGATCACGATCGGCTCGCGCTTGAGCCAGTCGCGCATCTGCGTGAACGGGTGCCAGACGTAAGCGTGATCGAGGTGAGCGAGCTTGGGCAATCGGGATTTCAAATTTCAGATTTGAGATTGTGATCAAGGACCGCCAGCAATTGCGACACTTCGCCTGCCGTGTGACCCGCCGTGACTGTCAGCCGCAACTGCGCCTGCCCGCGTGGAACCGTCGGATAACGAATCGATGGAACGCAAATTCCCGCATCGTAGAGAGCGCGAGCGATCTCGACCGCCTTGGCCTCGCCGCCGATCACGACGGGCATGATGGCGCTGGCTTGCGGTTGTTTAGTGTTCTCCGTGGTGATTCCCCCTCTCCCAGCGGGAGAGGGTTGGGGTGAGGGAGAAACGCCGGGACTTTCCAATGGCTCTCGCGCGCCCGCGATCTGCCCAACTCTCTCCCAGAGATGCTGGCAGCGAGCCTCTCCGTCGTGCGATCGCACGACTTGAATCGCCGCCGCGGCCGCGGCCGACACTGCGGGCGGCGGTGCCGTCGAAAAGATGAAGCTCCGCGCCCGATTGATGAGGTAGTCGATCAAAACGCGCGAGCCGCAAACATAACCGCCCGCCGCGCCGAGCGCCTTGCCAAGCGTGCCCATCTGAACTTCGATCCGATCGCTCACCGCGAACTGTTCAGCCAACCCGCGACGGCGTTGGCCGTACAGCCCCGTGGCATGTGCTTCGTCCACCATCAGCCAGGCGCCGAATTTTTCTTTAAGTTCAACGATCCGAGCCAGCGGCGCCTGATCTCCATGCATTGAAAACACACTTTCGGTGACGATAAGGATATGCGGTCGGCGAGTGGCGGAAGGCTGCGTGTTGCGTCGATCGGCCCATTTCAGAATGCCTTCGAGATCGTTGACGTCATTGTGAGCAAAGACGCGCAGTTTGGCCCCGGACAATCTCGCTGCATCGACGATGGAGGCGTGGACGCCTTTGTCGATGACCAGCACATCGTCCTTTTCCACCAGCGCGCAAATGATGCCCAGCGCCGTCGCGTAACCAGATGAGAAAGTCAACGCCGCTTCGCACCCCTTGAACGACGCCAGAGCGTCTTCCAGTTCGTGATGCGGCGCAAGCGAGCCGCAGATTAGCCTCGCCGCCCCCGCGCCGACGCCGAATTTCTCCGTGGCGCGGACTGCCGCTTCTTTGAGCCGGGGATCGTTAGCCAGCCCAAGGTAATCGTTGGAAGAAAAGTTCAGCAGCACCCGGCCATTGATTTCGATCCGCGGGGATTGCGGAGAATCAACGCGGCGGAGTTCACGCAAAAGACCTTGCCCGCGAAGCAGGTCCAACCGCCGCTGGAGCTCGTCGTGGAAACCTAGCATCCGAGTCACCACCGTGAAGGCGAACGGATCTGCGTGGACGCCGCTGAAGCCGTGCTTGCCGGCATCGACTCTCGGCGTGGTTCGCCTTCCATCGAACCGCGCGCAGGCGCGGCCGCCGGGCTCCGAAACGGATCGAAACTGCCGCGCATGCCACAGCAGCCGGAAAGCAAAACCAGGGAAACTAGGATCACGCTGAACCACGCCGACCGTGATCCCAAAGTTGACCGGCCATGGACCCTCTCCATGAACCTGACAAGAACCGACGATCCTATGGAGTGCGGGGGCAAGCGCAGCGCGACCCCGCTTTGGCTTCGAGACCGGAAGGCGCGGCCCATGCCAAAGCGCCGTCGCCGCTGCGCTCTGCCGGCGCACTCCAGAGAGATCCCGGCGTGGCGAGGTTCATGGGCCGTGAGCATGGTTCGAGAACCAAGGGAGCTTCCCATGAACCTGGTAGGGACGGATGGGCTTCCCAAGCCCCGCAAGTCAGTTTCCCCAAACAGACGTTCGCTTCGCGAAACGTGGACCACTCCGTCCCTGACTTTGCTCTGCGATCGAAGGAGCCATATCAGGCACGGGGTGGAACGCGTCCTTAGCCGTTCATGGTCTGTGCGCATGGTTCGAAGACCATGAGGGCTTTCCCTGGTTGGATCGCTTCGCATACCGGAAAACATTTGAAATCTGAGTATGACTGCGCGTATGAGGAGCATCAGCCTCACGGCAAGTCCATTATCGCGGCAAAGCGCAGTCCGCGCGTGCTCACCCGCATCTCATCGAAGCTGAACTCTTCCATGACACTCGCCAGAATCGCCACGCCCATCAGGATGACATCAGCGCGATTGGGAGGCAATCCGATCAGCGACTTCCTGTCCGCCAGGGTCAGACTCCACAGATGTCGCTGCCGGCTCCAGACATCTTCCTTCGTCAGGCGCAACGCCTCGATGCGGGCGCGGTCGAAGGCGGTGAGCTGAAGCTGCATCGCCGCCAGGATTGAGGAGGTGCCGCCGGTCGTCACGAGTTGCAGGTCGCGACTGGCACATTGCTTTGGCGGTTCCTCCAGGTGCGGTCGGATTTCCAGTTTTAGAAATTGATTCAATTGCGAATAGCAAGCCGACCATTCGCTCTCCCGCGGCGGGTCGGAGGGCCGAACGCGCTCCAGCAACCGGACCGTGCCCAGCGGAAAACTCCGGCGGAAGATTTGCGCCGAACCGTCGCCCAGAATGAATTCCGTGCTCCCGCCTCCGACGTCCAGAATCAGCAACGGATGCGCAGCCAGCGCGGGATCGCTGGTCACACCGGCGAAGACCCAATCGGCTTCCTGTTCGCCCGAAATAATTTCCACGGCCAGGCCGGACGCTTGTTGGATGGCGCTTTGCAGTTCGTTCTGATTGCGCGCGTCCCGGGCGGCGCTGGTGGCGATGACGCGGATCGATTCCGGCTTCCAGCGAGCGGCTTCCTCGGCGAATTGCGCGACGGTTTCGGCGGTGCGGTCAATGGCGTCGCGATGCAGCAAATGTGTCTCGTAAAATCTGGCGCCCAGGCGGGTCTGATGGCTCTTCTCCAAGAAAGGCGCCACACTCCGGCCGGCCACATCCGCCACGAGCAACTTGACCGAGTTCGTCCCCACATCGATGACGGCGCGGCGGACTTTGGCTTGGGTGATCATCGCGCCTTCACCCCTCCGACGCGAAGACGCTGGTCAGGATGACTTCCTTGATTTTCCAGATCAATGTCATGGTCATGGCCAGCGGGAGCAACAACAGCAGAATGAACACCCATTGGCGAATGGTTTCAAACGCTCGCAAAAAAGTGATCACGATCTCCGGCAGCGCCGCCATTTCCTGGATCGTCGCATAGAACGCCATCAGGATCAGCAGGCTCAGGAGGAGATACAGGTTCATCGAGGTAAAGAAAGTGGTCTCGTGACGGAGCGTTTCGTCCGGGAGCATGGCGGTCAGCCGTTGCAGGACATGATTCAGATTGAACAGAAACAGGAGGCCAGAAAGGATCAACAAACCGAGCGCGACCGAGAACAATGGCATTTGCGGCACTTGATTCCACCAGTACACGAAAGGCGAAAGCCCAATATTCACGACGCTGAGCAGCATCGCGCGGTCGAGGGACTGGTGCCAGACTCGTTCCTGCCTCTGGAAATGGCCGATTTGCCACAGGCCGTAGAAGAGGAGGGCGTTGACGAGCAGCGGCGGCGCGATGCCGAAGGGTTTGAGCCAATCCGTGGTGGCGGTTTTGACGCAAACCAGCAACGCCAGCGGCAAACCCCAGAAGAGCGCCGAAAGCCCTTTCACGAGCCGGTTGAGCGAGCGCATGAGTTCGGCTTTCAGGACGGGATCAAGCATGCGCGTCGTTCACTGGATTCTTTGACGAGCCAATCTACGCCCCTTACGCTTCTCCGGATCCCCCTCACCCGTCCTACGGTCACCCTCTCCCCCACTGGGGGAGAGGGATGGGGTGAGGGGGACCCGTTAATGGGAAGGGATCGTGAGTGAGGGGGCATTCGGTTTGCAGTTGTCCGCGGCCGCGTCAAATCGTGAGGTAAGTGTACTCCTTGAGACCGCGTTCGTAGTCGTCCAGCAAGCGCATGGCCTCGGACGGTTTCATCTTGTCGGATTTGATGGCGGCGTCGATTTGCGCCTTCATTTGCCGTTTCAACTCGTTTTCGTCGTACTGCACCGCAGCCAGGGCCTGCACGATCGTGTTGCCTTCGATGATTTCCTCGACGTAATAGCCCGCCGCTTCGTCGGGATCGAGAAACACGTGGACTTCATTCACGCGGCCAAACAAGTTGTGCAGATCGCCCATGATGTCCTGGTAAGCGCCCATGAGGAAGAAACCCAGGTAATACGGCTCCTGGCCGTTGCCGTTCGAGATCAGGTGGTGCAGGGAAAGCGTGTCGCGGACGTCCCGCAGATCGATGAATTTGTTGATCTGGCCGTCGGAGTCGCAGGTGATATCGACCAGCGTGGCTTCGCGCGTCGGGCGTTCGTTGAGCCGGCTGATCGGCATGATCGGGAACAACTGGCCGAGCGCCCAGTGATCGAGCAGCGATTGGAAGACGGAGAAATTGCAGAGGTATTGATCCCCCAGGCTGTCTTCCAGTTTGCGGATTTCCTCCGGAACGTAAGCTTGCCCGCGGAAACTTTGCACGACTTCCCGGCCAATTTCCCAATAAAGGGTTTCGATCTTGGCTTTGTCCGGCAAATCCATGAGGCCGAGCGTGAACATATTGTGCGCGTCTTCCTTGCGTTCGAGCGCGTCGTGATACGCTTCCAATTTGTTCAGTTTCGCCAGGTTCCTCTTGATATCGAGAAGCTCTTTGACCAGCGCTTGCTCGTTGTCGGCGTAGGTGAGATTGATTTCGGGCCGGGTCTTGCCGATCGCGCCGAAGACCTCGACGAGGAGCACGCTGTGGTGGGCGACGATGGCGCGCCCGCTTTCGCTGATGATGTCCGGGTGCGGCACTTTCTCCGCGTTGCAAACGTCGCCGATGTAATACACGACGTCGTTGGTGTATTCCTGGAGCGTGTAATTCGTCGAACTGTCGAACGCGGAACGGCTCCCGTCGTAATCCACCCCCAGCCCGCCGCCCACGTCAATGGATTCGATGGGAAATCCCATCTTGTGGAGTTTGGCGTAAAACCGCGCTGCTTCCTGAACGGCCTTCTTCACGGTCAGAATATCAGGAACCTGGGAGCCGATATGGAAGTGCAGCAGTTTGAAGCAGTGCGCGAGGTTCTCGGCTTTGAGCAACTCGGCCGCGGCGAGCAACTCCGCGGTGCTCAATCCGAACTTCGCGTTCTCCCCGCCGCTCTCCGCCCATTTTCCCATGCCTTTGCTGGCCAGACGAGATCGAATCCCGATGATCGGCTCTGCGCCGACCTGCCGGGAGACGCCAATGATTTGCTTCAACTCCTCCAGTTTCTCCACGACCATGATGACCTTCTTGCCGAGCTTGACCCCCATGAGCGCCATCTTGATGAACGCGCTGTCCTTGTATCCGTTGCAGATGATCAAGCTCCCGATCTGATCCTGCAACGCGAGGCCAATGAACAGTTCCGGCTTGCTCCCAACCTCGAGGCCAAATTGGTAAGGCTTGCCCGCATCGAGAATCTCTTCCACGACCTCGCGCAGTTGGTTGACCTTGATTGGAAAAACGCCGCGGTACCGCCCCTGGTAATTGAATTCGGCAATGGAGTTGCGGAACGCCTGATTCACCGACTCAACGCGGTGGCGCAAGATGTCTTGAAATCGGATCAGCAACGGAAACTTCAGACCTCGCCCCTTGGCTTCTTCCGCGACGTCGGTCAAGTCCACGGCCGCGCCGCTCTCTTGCAACGGCGTGGCGACGACGTGCCCGGCTTCATTGATGTCGTAGTAGCGGGCGCCCCAACGGTCGATGTTGTAATGCGCGCGCGCGCAGACAATGGTCCACGGCCGATTGTCATCCGAAGCTTCGCTCATTCTTCTTGTTTAAGTCGAGCGCACTATAGGGGGATGAACAGGGATTTCAATATGGGGAATGAAAAAACTGATCGGGTGCACCTTCGCTGCGCTTCGCGCCCCGCCTCATTGCTCGCTTGCCTTCCCGCGGCGCGACCGCTTCCATACCGCGCGTGACGAAAGTCTCCCTTTTGACGGTTGTTGACTATTGCGACCGCCTTTTGAAGACAGACCAATTCACGGACTGGGAAGGCGCCGTGAACGGACTCCAGGTGGAAAATCGCGGAAGCATCAGCCGCATTGCGGCGGCGGTCGATGCCAGCCTGGCGACCATTCAACTTGCTCTCAAACAACGGGCCGATCTGTTGCTCGTGCACCACGGTTTGTTTTGGAGCCCAACCCATCCGTGGACCGGCAAGCGCTACCAATTGCTCCGCCGGCTGCTCGACCACGACCTGGCTGTGTACAGCTCGCATGTGCCGTTGGACGCCCATCCGAAGCTGGGAAACAATGCCCGGCTTTGCGCGGCGCTTGGCCTGCGGAATCTCCAGCCGTTCTTTTTCCACAAAGGCCAGTATCTCGGTTTCCAGTCGGCCCAAAAAATTCCTCGCCCCGAATTGGCCAACCGCTTGCGCCGGGTCTTGCCCCGGCCCGCGACGTTGCTGCCGGGCGGCCCCGTCGTTTGTCAGAGGATCGGCGTCGTGACGGGTGGCGCGGGCAATGAACTCAAACTGGCGGCCGACGAAGGCGTCGATACCTTCATCACCGGCGAAGGCGCGCACTGGACGCACGCCGGCGCGGAAGACCTTGGACTGAACGTTTTCTACGGCGGGCATTATGCGACGGAGACGTTCGGGGTCAAAGCGCTGGCCGAGCATCTGTCGAAAAAGTTCCGTGTGCCGTGGGGGTTCGTCGATCATCCGAGCGGGTTGTGAAGAGTGGGTAAAAACGTAAAACGTAACTTAGCTTACCTCGTTTACGCATTACGTTTTACGTTTTACGTTTTAGCTCCTACGAAACACGACCGTGTCATCGAAAAGAATTCTGATTATTGGCGGAGGGTTGGTGGGCCTGGCTACCGCGCTCAAATTGCGCAAGCATTGTCCCGCCGCCAGCGTCACTTTGCTGGAGAAAGAAGCCGCCGTCGGCGCGCACCAGAGCAGCCACAACAGCGGCGTCCTCCATTGCGGACTTTATTACAAGCCCGGCTCGACCAAGGCGCGCCTCGCGGTCAGCGGCATCCGGGAGATGGTCGCATTTTGTCAGGAGCATGAAGTTCCGCACGACGTGTGCGGCAAATTGGTCGTGGCCACGAACGAACAGGAATTGGCGCGGCTCCATGACCTGCACGAACGCGGCCGGCAAAACGGTTTGCAGGGTCTGCGCTTCCTCAACCGCGAGCAAATGCTGGAAATCGAGCCGCACGTGGGTGGGACGGCGGCGCTGCACGTGCCCCAGGAAGGGATCGCCGATTATCCCAAAGTCTGCGCGACGCTGGAAAGATTGAACCAGGCGCAGGGCGTCAGGGTTCTCACAGGCGCGCGAGTCACCGGGGTGCAGGCGCGAAGCGGCGGTTGGCTGGTGGGGTCGGCCGCAGGCGACTTCGAGACAGATTTCGTGGTGAACTGTGCCGGGCTGCACTGCGACCGCGTGAGCGAGTTGGCCGGCGAAAAGCGCGAGGTCCGGATCGTGCCGTTCCGAGGCGAGTACTACAAACTCAAGCCGGCCCGGCAGCACCTGGTGCGCAACTTGATCTATCCCGTGCCCGATCCGCAGTTCCCCTTTCTTGGCGTTCATTTCACGCGCCTGATCGGCGGCGGCATCGAGGCAGGACCAAACGCGGTGCTGGCGTTCGCGCGCGAAGGCTATTGCAAAACCGACCTCAGCCTCCGTGATCTGTGGGACGCGTTGAGTTATTCCGGTCTGAGAAATTTCTTATGGAAGCACAAACGCATGAGTTGGGAAGAACTCAAGCGCTCGTTCAGCAAGCGGCTGTTTTGCGAAGCGCTGCAAAAGCTCGTTCCGGAAATCCGTCGGGAAGATTTGGAACCCGGCGGTGCCGGCGTGCGCGCGCAAGCGATGTCGCCGGCCGGTGATCTGGTCCACGACTTCTGTTTCGTCGAACGCGCCAACGCGCTGCACGTCATCAACGCCCCCAGCCCCGCGGCGACGGCGTCCCTGGCCATCGGCGAAGAGATTGCGCGGCGTGCAGCCGGCCGTGTGGATCCCTGAGCCGTGTCTGTGCATTGAAAATGTGAATCGCCCTCACCCTCACCCTCTCCCCCCAGGAGAGGGCCAGGGTGAGGGCGAGCTTTTCTTCCCACTGAATAGTCACGGCTTAGCCAGAACGATTCTGTTGATTTTGGGGAGCGCACGCGTCTCGCGTGCCGTGTTAGGCGTCTCGCCGAACACTCCGATGCGCCTGCGGCCCGCACCTTTTGGTTCGGTTTCCAGCACGCAGGGCCAATCGGCGAGACGCCGACTGGAGGATCCGAGACGGATGCGCTCTCCTTTTCCAACTGGATCGTTCCGGCTTAGTTAGTGTCAATCAGTGGTTTAAGAGTTCCTGCTTGGCCCACGGTTCGTTTCCGTTATCTTGCGTCGCAATGAAATCTACGGGAACTCGATCCGCGCTTCGGGAATTCCTCATCGCGTGCGCCTGGCTTGCGGGAATCCTGGCCCTGATCTTCCATCGCAGCTTTGAAGCGGATCAGGTTTTGTTCTCGAACGACGGTCCGCTCGGCTTGCTGGTGGCTTACTCGGACGTTGCGTCCAGCTTTTTCAAAGGGGCGTGGCACACGCTGAACTGGATCGGGATCAAGCAACCGAGCGCCTTGCCCAACGTCACCGTCGGCGCGTATTTCCTCTGGGGGCCGGTCGCTCATGCGAAGTTTTTCACGCCGCTGGCGCTGTTGATTCTCGGACTGGGCGCCTGGACATTTTTTCGCCAATTGCGATTTCACCCCGCGGTTTGCACGCTGGGCGCGCTGGCCGCGGTTCTGAACACGGGCCCGTTTTCCTACGCGTGTTGGGGATTGCCTTCGACGCCGATCACCCTGGGCGCCACATTTTTTGCGTTCGCCGCGCTGGTGTCGCCGGTGCAGACGAACCGCTGGCTGCGCCTCGCTCTGGCCGGGTTCGCGTTGGGGATGGCGATCATGGAAGGCTACGATGTTGGCGCGTTTTTCAGTTTGTACCTCGCAGCGTTCGCCGTTTTCCAGGCCATGACCGAACCGGGCCCGACTGCCCGCAAGTTGGGAATCGGCGTGATCCGAGTCGCGGTCGTGGCCATTTGCGCGGCTTTGCTTTCAGCCGCCGCGCTTTCCACGCTCATTGGCACGCAGATCAAAGGAATCGTCGGCACGCAGCAAGACGCGAAAACGAAAGAGCAACGCTGGGATGAAGCCACGCAATGGAGTCTGCCTAAGACCGAGACGTTGCGTGTTATCATTCCAGGCCTGTTCGGCTACCGCATGGACACACCGGACGGCGGGAATTATTGGGGAGCGGTCGGCCAGAGCCCGGGGCACCCGACCTCGCGCCATTCGGGGGCGGGTGTCTATTGCGGCGTGCTGGTGGTGCTGGTCACGATTTGGACGCTGGCTCAAGCCGCACGAAAAGCAGGAGGGCTGTTCTCCGACTCGGAGCGGAAGTTCATCTGGTTCTGGGCCGGCGTTGCACTCGTGTCACTGCTGCTGGCTTACGGCCGACACGCGCCGCTTTATCAATTCTTCTACAAACTGCCGTATTTCTCTACGATTCGGAATCCGATCAAATTCATGCACCCGTTTTCTGTCGGGCTGGTGGTTTTGTTTGGCTATGGGTTGCAAGGTTTGTATCGCCAGTATCTCAGTCCGAATCCGCTCAAATCTCAGTCGCTGCTGGCCCAATTGAAATCCTGGTGGACGGTCGCGCCGGCTTTTGAACGCAGATGGGCCAAAGGTTCCGTTATTGCGCTCGCCGTGAGTGCGCTTGGCTTTTTGCTTTATCTGTCGTCGCAAACGGAGTTGAGGCGTCACCTGGAGTCTGCGGGTTTTCCGGGCGAACTGGGCGCGGCCATGGCGAGCTTCAGCGTCAAAGAAGTGGCCTGGTTCGTGTTGTTCCTGGCGCTGTCCGCCGGAGCGGTGCTTCTCCTTCTGAGCGGCGCGTTTTCCGGCGCGCGCGCGAAGTGGGCGGGGATCGTGCTGGGCGCGGTGCTCGTCACGGACTTCAGCCACGCCAACGCCCCCTGGATCATCCATTACAACTACCCGGAACGCTACGCGACCAATCCGGTCCTGGACCTCCTGCGCGACAAACCGCACGAGCACCGCGTCGCCGCGCGCTTGCTGCCAATGCAGGGCATGTATCTGGCAAACGATGAGAGCTGGCCGCAGATTTATCAGGTTTGGCTCGAACACCTGTTCCAGTTCTATCGAATCCAGTCGCTGGACATCATCCAGATGCCGCGCACGCCGGAGTTCGATAACCATTTCCTGAAAGCGATGATTCCCAAAAGCCCGACCAATTTGGTTTCAATTGGCCGACTATGGCAGTTGACGAACACGCGCTACATCCTGGGAATGCGTCCGTTCTTCGATTTGCTCAACCAACAAATCGATCCAATCCACAAAAGTTTCCGCGGCCACAGCGTCTTCGGGTCCTCGAATCAGTTCGCGCTCTTTGAATACGGCGCGGCATTGCCGAGGGCGAAATTGTATTCGCAATGGGAGGCCGTCACCAACAGTGCCACGGTGGCCAACAGCGATCCAATCGTTCTGCAGCGCCTGGGGGATCCGGCGTTCGATCCGGCTCAGCTTGTCCTCGTGAGCGACCCGGTTCTGCCACCGCCCGCGAATGCCTCCACCAATCAGCTACAGGAGCGCGTCGCCATCACGCATTACGAACCCAAGCGCGTCGCACTCAAGACCGAGGCGGCGGCGCCGCGAGTGTTGCTTCTGAATGACCGGTACGATCCGGACTGGACAGTGTCCGTGAATGGCGAGCCCAAACCTTTGTTGCGCTGCAATTACATCATGCGCGGAGTTTATTTGCCGGCCGGAACGCACACGGTCGAGTTTCGTTACGATCCGCCGGCGGGAACGCTTTACGTGAGCCTGGCAGCCATCGTGGCCGCGCTGGCGATTTGCGGAGTGCTGATCTTCTCCAATGGAGCGGCCGGGGCGCCAAAATCAATGACGAATGTCAAAATACCCAATGACGAAAGAATTCCCGAATGACGAAGCCCGAACCGGCCACGCGACGGGTCGGATGGTTTTTGAGTCGTTCGGGTTTCGCCATTCTTGTGGCATTCGAGCCTTCGTCATTCGTCTTTGGTCGGCGCCAGAAGGCACCCACAGATTTCCAAGGACGTGAAATGGGCCACCAGGACACTTACCGCCACAACGACGCCTACGCCGAGTTCCTGGAAAACTGGGACGAATCCTTCTACGCCAAGTACGCCGATTTTCTCAAACCTCCGTCCCCCGGCGCGCGCGTGCTCGATGTCGGCTGCGGCGTCGGCCAGGTCGTCAAACGACTGGCGGAAGCCGGGTGCGAAGCGCACGGAGTGGATGTTTCCGAACCGAATATCGCCAAGGCCCGGCGCTTCAGTCCCCATTGCCAGGTCTATGACGGCAAGAAGCTGCCTTACCCGGACTCATTCTTCGAGGCCGCCGGCGCGTTGAACGTGCTGGAGCACGTGGAAGAGCCGGAGGCGTTCGTCGCGGAGTTGACGCGTGTCGTCCGTGCGGGCGGGCGAGTCATGCTTTCAAGCCCCAATTTTTTTCGCGTGCTGGGATTTCGCGATTATCACCCTCAGATGCGCGGCCTGGGAAACAAATGGCGCAACTGGCGGCGGGTGCGGGAGAAACTCCGCGAGATGAAACGCCAACCGTCCTCGGTGAAATTCGACCGCATGACGCCCATTGTGAAGGAGCCGTTCACGCCGGACGACGACGCCATCGTGGCGACCAATCCGCTCGAAATGGCGTTTTTCCTTCAGCGAACCGGATGCAAAGTCGAGCACGTGTTTTGCACCGACCGTTACGTGCCGAAACTCCTCGACCTGATCCTGAACATCACGCCCCTGAGATACGTGATGTTCAACGCGTTCGTGGCGGCGAGGAAAATCCGCAAGGATTGAACCCACGGGCGAGGAACACGGCCAAGATGTGGCTAATCCGATTTCGTGTTGCACATGCAATATGAATTTGATTTGTGCTTCCGAGTCCGGCCGCACGCGACGGGCGCCGGCCGGTTTGCTTCTTTGTTCCCTCTGTGTTCTTAATGAGTCATGAGAGATTCGTTCTACCCAATGGTTCACGCGATCATGCCGGGGTTACTCGCGCTCGCCGTGTTGCCGCGCGAATCCTTCGCTTCCGGGCCTTGCCGCATCGAGATCGTCGAGAAAGGCAGCGGCTGGCCGGTGCCGCTGGTCGAGTTGCGCACGACTCATCACGCGCGGTTCGTGTCGGACAACGCAGGCGTCATTGCCTTCGATCTGCCGGAGTTGATGGGGCGAGAAACGTGGTTCGATGTCCTCGGCCACGGCTATGAAGTGCCGAAGGACGGCTTTGGAAACCGCGGCGTGCGTCTGACGCCGGAAGCGGGCAAAAAACTGCGTGTCGAAGTGAATCGCGCGATTCTTGCCAGCCGCCTGGGCCGGCTCACAGGCGGCGGGCTCTTCGCGGAAAGCCAGAAACTAGGCCAGGCGCTGGATTGGCGCGATTCAGGCATTCTCGGTTGCGACAGCGTCCAGAACGCGGTTCATCGCGGGCGCATGTTCTGGCTTTGGGGCGACACGACAGTCGCGCGCTATCCACTCGGCATTTTCGACGGCACGAGCGCGACTTCCGCCGTGCAACCACTCACGAAACTTGAGCCGCCGATTCGGCTGAAACTCGATTATTTCAGGGACGGCAAAGGCGTGCCGCGCGGCATAGCGAAGATGCCGGGGAGCGGGCCGACCTGGGTCACCGGTTACGTGAGTCTGCCGGACCAGAACGGCGTCGCGCGGCTCGTGGGCGGTTACATGAAAGTCAAACCGCCCCTGGAGGCGTATCAATGGGGCCTCTGCGTCTGGAACGACGAGTCGGCGAACTTCGAGTCGCTCCGTGTCCTCTGGACCAAATCCGACGCCGCGCCCAAACCGCCGCCCGTCCCCGAAGGCCATCCGGTATTCTGGAAGGACGAGCGCGGAAAGGAATGGGTGCTTTTCGGCAACCCGCTGCCCACGTTGCGCTGTCCAGCGAACTTCGAGTCGTGGCAGGATTCTTCAACCTGGGAAGTGCTCAAGCGGCAAGAGAGCCTCGCGTCCGCGGTGGAGGGCAAGCCAGTCAAGCCGCACAGCGGTTCGATTGCGTGGAACGGATTTCGCAAACGCTGGGTCACGGTGTTCATGGAAACCTTCGGCAAACCGTCGGCCTTCGGCGAACTCTGGTACGCCGAAGCGGACACGCCGACCGGCCCGTGGGGTAAAGCGGTGAAAATACTGACGCACGGGAATTACACTTTCTACAATCCGCGGCTGCATCCCGAATTCACACCGCCGGACTCGCCGGTGCTGATTTTCGAGGGCACTTACACGATGCAGTTTGCGGACAAGCCCGCGCCGACGCCGCGCTACGATTACAACCAGATCCTCTACCGCCTCGATCTGGACGATCCGGCGCTGAAGGCGGCGCAGTGAGAATCTTGGGAATCTGTGGATCGCTTGTCCTTCCAATGGCCGGTTGACGGGCGCATACTTGCTGCTGTGCTCGACCTCGATCCGTTCCAGCATTGCAACTGCGCGGCGGTTTTATCCTATTCGCGGCAGATGTTTCCACATTTTCTTACGCGCCGACTTGGACCAACGAGAAATGTCGATGTCCCTCTATCACGAAGTATTGGAGGCGGCGACCCTGGCCATGGATTTACCTCCCACTGCCGTGATTGAATTCAACGAAGGCGATTTCGAGAAGGCCGCGCAGCAATCTCACCGGAGGCTCGGAATGGCAACACCCGCAACGTTGAACGAGATGTTGGCAGAGTTCGGGTTTTGAAGCTAAGATTTACGCGTGAAAGGCGACATTGAGATGCTCATGCTGAAGCTGAGCGACGGAGCGCGGGTGCTTCGCTTTAGCGAGCCGAAGTCTGGGCTGTGCCTTGAGAAGCGGCTCGATCCAAAGGATCCCGTCTCTCCCCAAAAAGAACGCTGGAAGCAAGTGTTTCGAGCCATGCTGAAGCGCGAACTTGGAACGACAGAGCGGTAATCGGCTCAATAATCCGCGACCGATCCGTCCTCAAAGTAGAACGACGGATTCGGATTGGAGTGCGGATGTTTCTTCGCGACGTCCTCGTTGAGTTGTAATCCCAGTCCTGGCCAGCGCGGCAATTCCGCGTAGCCGTTTTTGATCGTCACAGTCCGCCCGTTGAACATCTCCAGTTGCCAGCCCGTCGGATTGGGGTGCGATTCCTGGATCACGCAACTCGACGTGCTTGCGTCCACGTGGAGCGACGCCAGGCCCAGCCCGGTGGAAAGTGTCCCGGGACCATGCGGGGCGACCTCGATGAACTGCGCCTCGGCCATGGCCGCGATCTTGCGAATCTCCGTGATGCCGCCGCACTGGATCACATCCGGTTGAACGTAACTCACCAGATGGCGGCTGATGATGTCCTCGAACATCCATTTCGTAGTGTGCCGTTCGCCGGTGGCCAGAGGCACCGTGGTGTGTTGGCCCAGCCATTCGAGCGTGTCGTTGCCTTCGAGTTGAATCGGCTCTTCGAGAAACATGATCCGGAGCGGCTCGATCGCTTTGGCAAATTCCAGGGACATGGTCGGCGTCAACAAGCCATGCGCGTCGATCAGAATATCAAAGTCATCTCCGGCCGCGGCCCGCATGTCTTCGATAATCTTGACGGCGCGCTTCAAGTTCCACGGGCGTTTGATGACGTGGCGTCCGTCGATCAGGTCGGCGGCGACGGGGCTGGTCTTGATCGCGGTATAGCCCATGGCTTTGGCGCGTTGCACGCCTTCCTTGCCGCTGCCATGCACGTAAAGCCGAATCCGCTCGCGAGCCGCGCCGCCCAATAACCGCCACACTGGAACTTCCAACAATTTTCCCAGAATGTCCCAAAGCGCGAGATCGACGCCGCTGATGGCCGCGTTCAACACCGGGCCGCCGCGCCAGCGCGGCCAGCGATACATGGCTTGCCACAAAAACTCGATCCGCGTCGGATCATGGCCCACGAGCACCCGCGCCAGGTCATCGACCGCGGCTTTGCAGGTCGGGGCTTTGCGGTGAACCGCGGCGTGGCCTTCGCCGGTCACGCCCGCATCGGTGAAGACCTTGAGATAAACTTCATCCTCCACGATCATGGATTTGAGGTCGGTGATCTTGAGGCCGTCCGGGATTTTTGCGCCCAGCGATTCGGGAATAATTCGGTGAAGCGGCGTGAACGCCGCGCTCCGGTTCATAAGCGCAATGCGCCACCAGAATCGAGGCAGTCTCACTTTGGTTGTAGATGGCCGCAAAAAAGCGCAAAACTCTCAAAAATGAAATTCGGAATCATGTGTTCTCGATACTGCTTTTTGAGATTTTTGCGCCTTCTCGCGGCTATCAAAACATAATGAGACCGCCTAGATTTCTTTCGCGCATTGCGCCCATGAACCGCGACCCGCATGTAGTCCCGGCTTTAGCCGGTCGGCAGCGCCGGAGCCGCCTAAAGGCGGGACTACAAACCACGCCGGTTCATGGGCAGAAT
>Ga0233424_10001778_pt1 | contig 17347 bp, 13 predicted proteins | sample Watercolumn_Towu_FD_181011 | JGI IMG/M metagenome (GOLD analysis project Ga0233424, IMG submission 181011) | Freshwater microbial communities from Lake Towuti, South Sulawesi, Indonesia - Watercolumn_Towuti2014_125_MG | ecosystem: Environmental > Aquatic > Freshwater > Lake | place: Indonesia...
GCAGAAGCCTTTGTAGTTTTGTTCATGGAGCAGTTTGAACAGTTCGCGGTACGGGTACTGCTTGTCGTACAGATCGTGGATGTGGACGGTGCCGCCGAGCTTGGTCTTGAGCATGCCGAAGCTGTGGGCCAGCGAGCCGTTGACGGTTTCGCCGGGGTTCGAGTTCCAGCAGACAACCACCTTCGGATGGTCGGCCACTTGCATGATCTTCTGCATCACGGCGGGATCGGCCGTGCCGTTGCCGTGGACTTCGACGCGGATTTCCTGCCCGAACCCCTCCGCGAACTTGCCGCACTCGCGCAACGACAGGCCAATCTGTTCGATCGTCTTGTCCCGTTCGATTCCCTTCACGAACCCGTTCGGACGGACCTTCACGCCCGTGCCGCCGCAGTCGGCGGATAGCTCGACGAATTTCTTCGTCAGCTCGATCTGCTGCTGCACGACGCCGTGATCGGCCGCGTGGTACTCGCAGGCGGTGCCGGGGCCGACGAACTTCACCGGAGAGTCCTCAAACCGCTTGCGGACCTCCGCCCGCTCGGCCTTCGACAGCGAGACTTCGACGCCGTGCTTGTGCGTCGTCCGCAGTTCGGCTCCGTCGAAGCCGGTCAGAGTACAGTTCTTGATGAGCGTCGCGAGGTCCCACTCCGCGCCCCACATGTAGGTGACGATGCCGAGTTTCATGGTCATGTCCTTTCGCGTCAGACGGGCATCATTAGACGCGGTTACCCAGCGGACGGCAAGCGGTCCGGGACGCCGCATGGCATCGCCCAACTGCCGTCGATTTATCGGCAGGCACTGATACAATTGAAGCCAACATCAGGGACGGGAGGCCGAGCCAGTCCAAATCGGGATTCGGAAATGCTGAACATCTGGGCGGGACATCGCGGGGCACGATTTTGCGACGGCGTCACACGGCGCGAAGCGCTGCAGGTTGGCGCTCTCGGCACGCTTGGCCTCGGGCTGCCGAGCGTGCTACGCGCGCACGCCGCCAACGCTGCGGAATCGGCTTCTGGCCACACGTTCGGTCGAGCCAAGCGAGTCATCCTGCTGTTCATGTGGGGTGGGCCGGCTCATCAGGACACGTGGGACCTCAAGCCGGACGGACCGGACACCACGCGTGGTGAATTCCTGCCAATCGCGACGAACGTCCCTGGCATCCACATCAGCGAACACTTCCCGCACATCGCCCGGCACGCGGACAAGCTGGCGATCATCCGCTCGGTCGGACAGGACGACAACAACCATTCGACCGGTGCTCACGCCGGTTTGACCGGCCGCCGGCACGAACTCAAGGCGGAGAACTTCGGTCCGCGCGAAACCGACTTCCCGCACTTCGGCTCGGTGCTGTCGAAGCTGCGGCCCAACCCGCGCGGCCTGCCGACGTTCGTGTCGCTGCCCGACATCATCGCGACTACCGCCGGTCCTGCCGTGCCGGGGCAGGGGGGAGGCTTGCTGGGCCGCACGTTCGATCCGTTCACGATCACCGATCACCCTGACGCCGAAGATTTTTCCATCGCCAGCCTGCGGCTCCCCGGCGATCTGGCCACGCCGCGCATGCTGCAACGGCGCGAGATGCTCCAGCAGATCGATCAGGTCGCGCGAGTCGCCGATCGCTCGTCGCTGGTGGCGGCGATGGATGCGTTCTACCAGCAGGCCCTCGACATGGTCCTGTCTCCGGCCGCTCGCAAAGCGTTCGACCTCGCGGCGGAATCCGAAACGCAGCGGTTCCGGTACGGCTGGCACACGTTCGGGCAGAGCGTGCTGATGGCGCGGCGCCTGATCGAAGCGGGCGTGAAACTGGTCACCGTGTACTGGCATCGTGAGCGGCGGATGATCGATTCGAGTTGGGACACGCACTCGCACAATTTTTCCGAGTTGAAGAATCGGCTGATGCCGTCCGTGGACCGGCCGATCGCCGCCTTGCTGGAAGACCTCGAAGCCGCAGGGTTGCTCGACGAAACGCTGGTGATCTGGAACAGCGAGTTCGGTCGCACGCCGAACGTCAACTCGAACGGCGGGCGCGATCACTGGGGGCCGTGCAACAGCGTGGTGCTGGCCGGCGGCGGCGTCCCCGGCGGGCAGTTGTTCGGCGCCTCCGACGACAAGGCGGCTTACCCGACGATCGACAAGGTCACGCAAGACGACATCGCCGCGACCATCTATCACCTGCTCGGTCTCGAACCCGAGACGCTGATCTACGACCGTCAGAATCGGCCGTACCCGGTGGCCCTTGGCCAGCCGATCGCAAAGCTTCTCGGCGGCCTCTCCAAGCCCGAACCGAAACCCGCCCCGCCACCGCGCACCGAGATTCCGCAGGCCGGTCCGTTCACGCGCATGCTGATCGAACGGGGCGGGAGATTCCTCGGCCTGGACCTGGGCAACGCCGACGGCGAAAAGCTGTGGCAGCTCGCGAACTGGTCCGAACCGGTCGGCAGCGGCCTGTCGTCGCACCGCGCCCTTACCGATCATCCCGCGACCGCGAAGTACCTCGGCTTATTCCACAGCCACTTCGATTACGGCTGGCTCGTCCTGCGCCTCGCCGAACCGCAACCGCTGTCGAGCCTCCGCAAGCTGACCGTCGGCTCCACGGACATCCCGCTCCCCGCCGAACTCGTCTCCGCTCCCGCGACCGATCTCTGGCAAATCCCCTTCCCCCCCGGCCTGATCTCCGCCACGAAGACGTTTGAACTCGCGCTCACGGCACCCGGCTGGAAAGTTACCGACCTCGCGCTGGTGGGCGACCGGATTCGCGCTCTGCACCTGCGATGTCTCAGCGCTCCAGCCGGCTAATCGTCACTGAGCGATCTTCCACAGATGCCCGTCGCTGCGGACGTACAGGGCGTTGCCGGCGATGGCGGGCGTGCAGAGGATTGGTTCCTTGAACTCGTGTGAACCGACGAGCTCCGCCCTGTCGCCGCTCTTGAGCACTTGTGCCGTGCCGTCTTCGTGGAACACGTAGACGTGACCGCCGGCCGCGACGGGCGTCGCGTAGTACAGCCCCCCCTTCAATCGGAACTGCCAAAGCTGTTCGCCCGACCGCGCGTCGGCGCAGGTGATAACGCCGCCGCTGCCAATCGCGTAGACGCGCTCTTCGTAGATCAACGGGCTGGGAGTGATCGGACGCACGCGGCCGGACTGCCACAGAACCTTTGCCGAATCGGACCCGGATGGCGGTTCGATCGCGGTCAGTCCACCGGCTGGAACGTACACGATTCCATTCACCGTGGTCGCTGAGGGAATCTGCCCGCACTCGGCCGCGAATTCCCAAACCTTCCGGCCGGAACGCGGTTCCACGGCGGTGACGCCTTGACTGGAGAGCAACAACACCACGTCCGCGTCCGGCGTCTTCCCTTTGACCACGATGGGCGATGTCCAATTCGCGAGGATCGGCCGGTCGAGCTTCCAGCGGTTGGCTCCGGTGGCCACATCCAATCCGACGGCGATCGAATCGCTATCGTTCTGCGCCTGCACGATGAGTGTGTCGCCGGCGACGATTGGCGACGACGCCATGCCGAGGCTGTTGCTGACGTTCGGATAGTCATGGTTCAGCCCGCGAAACCACTGCAAATCCCCGTCGAGGTCCAGACAAATCACATCGTTGCTCGAATAGAACGCGAAGATTCGCTCGCCGTCGGAAGCGGGAGTCGGCGTGGCATTGCACATTTTCGGATGCGACATCGTGCGCCCGGTCGACCAAAACTGGCGATGCCACCGCAGCCGTCCGTCCTTCGCAGCGAAGCACAGCACATGTTCACGATCCTGCGCGAAGCCGCTGCTGGCCGTGACGACCACGCGGTCGCCGATCACGATCGGTCCGGAGAGACCTCGTCCCGGCAGATCGACCTTCCACGCGATGTTCTGCGTGTCGGACCAAAGCGTCGGCGGAGCCGCATCGACGGCGACTCCCGAACCGTCGTTCCCCCGAAACTGCCGCCAATCGGCCGCCGTGACTGAAGTCGTGAGGACGAGAAGTGCCAGCAGTGTGATGATCGTTCGTTGCATGGTGAATTCCTCTGTTGTTGCTCCCTCTCACCCGGCGGGGCGAGGGGAGAATCGTTACCGACTCGTCACGTCCTTTTTCTCCGCCACCGGTCGCGTCGTCGACAGAATTGCCGTCCCGGTCGCATCGCAGACTCGCAACTGAAACTGCCAGCGCTGCGCCCATTCCTCGGTCTGTTCGTTCTGACAAACCTTGAGCAGGATCACGTTCTTGCCTGCCTTCAACCGGCCGCGAACGCGATACTGGTCGAGGGCCATTCCGCGGTGATACTCCTCGCGGCTGAACGCGAGTTCGCTGTTGACCCACAGTTTCCACGAGTTCGGTGTGCCGAGGCGAAAGTCCACGTCACGGGCCTTGTCGCTCATGAATTCGGCTCGCGCGTAGGTGATGGCCCCCTTGTGCGGAGCCTGCACCTTGGCCAGGTCCACGATGCCGTAGTTGTCGGTGGTGAAAGTCTTCGTCCAGCGGACCTTTTGGTCCTTGCCTTTGAACTCGGCCGTCAGGTCATCGTTGTTTTCTGGCGGAAAGACGACGTTGAAGCCGGCCTTGCCCGTGTTGTCGAACGGCCCGATGAGCGACCAATCCTGGATGAAGCCAAAATGTCGCGGGAGATCGACCGCCTGACCGAGTTCGCTCAGCCGCTTGACAGCGGCCTGCACCTGATCGTCATCGCGAGCCGCAGTCAGTGCCTGCTGGTAGACCGGCTTCGCGTCATCCGTTTTGTCCGCGTCGAACAGTTCGTTCGCTTGCTTGAGCAGCCGCGCCACGGCATCCCGTCGGATTTCGACGCTCGGATCGTTCAGCATTCCCGGCAGCAACCGGTCAGCCGTCTTCGGGTCAACTCGCGTCAGCAATTCGAACGCCAGCCTGCGCCCGCGCGGGTCGTGGCTGGTTTCGGCGAGATATTTTTCGAGATCGACAATCGGCAACGGGCGCTTCGCGTTTAATTCGCGATCGGCAATCGTTTCGACGGCCGATCGAATCCAGTTCGCGGCCAACGGCGATGCGTCATCGAGGGCGACGAGGATGTCCGGCAGCGACTTCGCGTCCGCCTTGGCTAGTTCGGCCCACGCCCGGCTCGCGGCGGCGTTGCCCTTCGCTTCGGCTCCGACGGACTTGATCGTTTTCAGATTTGAAGCGACATCCGCCGCCGATACGCCTTCCGACGACTGACCGAACATCGAGCACGCGACCACCGCCATCCAAGCCGTTCGCCACCACATGCTCCACCTCCACGGATCGAACTTCTCACGGGACAACCGACTGGCGTGCGATTGTAACCGCACCCGAGGCACTTTCCAGCGATCACCCGTTACGTAGCCATCACGCTCCGCGTGATGGGTTCGTCACGCGGAGCGTGACGGCTACGTTGTCACCTACATCGCCGTGTGCCACTGGCAGCGTGCTGCCAGTGCGAGCGTCGCTCAGGATGGCACGGGCGGACCAGCCGCCCGTGGCACCCGGTGCTCGCAGGCACACGTCGTCACGATTCCGGCCAGGCCGCATCGCCAATCAGCGGGACGAAGCTGCAATCGCAGACGTCGGTGATATCGAAGCCGTCGCCTCGGCGCACGATACGTTGCAGAGTCACGACCGGGCCGGGACCGACGGGGATGACCAGCCGTGCGCCGTCCGCGAGTTGATCGAGGAGCGCGGGCGGCACGCGCGGCGATCCGGCGGTGACGAGGATTGCGTCGTAGGGAGCCTCGTTCGGCCAACCGATGCTGCCGTCGGCGACGTGGCAGTCGACGTTCGCGATCCCCAGCGAAGCGAGCCGGGCCCGCGCAACGTCGGCCAGTTCCGCGATGCGTTCGAGCGAGACGACTCTGCGGCAAAGAGCCGCCAGCACCGCCGTCTGGTATCCGCTTCCCGTGCCGATTTCGAGGACGAGCTCGTTTCCCCTCAGCGACAATTCCTGCGTCATCAGCGCGACCATGTACGGTTGGCTGATCGTCTGATCGTTCGCGATTGGCAGCGCTCGATCGTCGTACGCGGCCGAACGGATGTCGTCGGGCACGAACACCTCGCGTAGAGTCTGACCCATCGCGGCGAGCACGCGCGGATCGTTGATTCCGCGCGATCGAAGTTGCCGAAGCATCGCCTGCCGGGCCGCCGCGGGATCAGTCGGTGAACGCCAGGACATGAGACCCTCAATTCGTCAGCGGCCTGTGGAAACCGCCTCCATCAGGCGACCGTCTGCCATCGAATTCCGCTCGGTCGCGCGATGTTCGCCGGACGGAGCCGGCTCCTATGGTCGCGCGACGCACGCCGGGTGGAGCCGGCTCCTACGGCCAGCGTTCGTCATTGGTGGCGGCTACCGGGAGACCGCTGTCAGCCGGATGTCATCGACGCACAGCCGGCCAGTCGCGCCGTGAAGTCCGACACGCAGAATGCCTTCGCGTGCGCGCGGCGGCACTGACAACGTGTCAGTGAGCTTGCGCCAGCCGAATGTCCCGCGCCAGGGTCCCAAGGTTTCTTCGCCCACGAGTTTTCGTTCACCGTCGAAGAAATGCACGATCAAAGCCGGTCTCTCGTACGGCTTGCTGCCGTCTCGCAGGCCGTCGGCTTTCACCTGCAGTGACACTTCCAGCCCGCTGATCCGTTCGCCGTCGATCCCCATCGCCTGGATCAGTTGAGCACCGCGGCCGGGTTCGCTGCACTGAAACTCGATGTACGCCTGCCCCTCCGGCGCCGAGCCCACTCGGCGGCGAAGTTGCCGCTGATAGTACCACGAATCGGCGATGCCATCCTGATCCTCGTCCGACTCGAATCCCCCGTTGAGAAGCTGCGGGCGAAGTGGATCGGGTTGCACTTTGCGTTGCTGCTCGGAGATGCCGGTCATCGGGACGAACATCGTCGGCAGAAGTTTTTTCTTGACGAGTTCCCCCTTCCGTTTCTCGAACAGATAAAACGTCTGCTGGTACCGCTCGCCAATCGGAATGATCATCCTGCCCCCTTCCTTGAGCTGATCGATCAGCGGCTGAGGCACATCTTCGGGCGAGCAGGTGACGATGATCTTGTCGAACGGCGCGTGTTCGGGCCAACCCTTGTAGCCGTCGCCTGCCTTCGTGAACACGTTGCGATAGCCCACATCCGCCAGCACCTGAGTCGCCCGCTTGCTGAGTTCCGGGACGATCTCGATCGTGTACACTTCGGCCACAATCTGCGACAGCACGGCCGCCTGGTAACCGCTCCCCGTGCCGATTTCGAGCACCCGGTCGGTCGGCTTCGGGTCGATGCTCTCGGTCATGTACGCGACGATGAACGGCGGCGAAATCGTCTGCTGAAACCCGATCGGCAACGCCTGATCGAAGTATGCGTTGGCTCGATACTGCGGCAGGCAGAACAGATGCCGCGGCACAAGCCGCATCGCCGTCAGCACGTCCTTGTTCCGAACTCCCTCGCGAGCGATCTCCTCGTCCACCATCTTCAACCGGGCGTCGAGGTAGCGGTCCTTGTCCTGCGCCGTCACGGATCGGCAAGCCAATATCACGACGATCGCGAGCATCAGCGACCTGGCGAGCGCCGGCACAACAATCAATTTGCGGCTCAATGTTCGATCCATGCGCAGCCACTCCTTCACATCGGACCATGACCGATGTCTGATTGGATGATAGTTCGCTGCCAAAACTGCGACCAGCCGGAGTTTTCTCGGCGCAAGATTAGCCGTGACGATACCTGACCTCGCCAGCGACGATTGTTTTTTCGATCAGCATCCCGCCGGAGGCGTCCCTCGTTCGGAATAGAAACAGATCGGCGCGAGAACCGGGTCGCAGGGCGATTTCGGGGAGGCCGACAAGGCGGGAGGGGAAAAGACCGGCCATGTCGATCGCTTCGCGGAGGCTGACGCCGGCGAAACGCACGGCATTCGTCACGCACACGTCGGTGCCGGAGCCGGAACCCGCGAGCAGCGTGCGTTGGCCCGCGGGGACGATCCGGCCGTCGTCGAGGACCTCGACCTTGCCGAGTTTGTTTTCGTACACGCCGGGGGCACAGCCCGCCCAGCCTGAAGCGTCGCAGGTGATGACCGTTTTTCGAGGCGTCTTCGCCCGCACGATGGAACTGACGACGCTCGGCGGCAGGTGGTGGCCGTCCGAAATGATGCACGCGGCCAGACGCGGTTCGCCGAGTTGCTCCCAGATGTAGTTCGGGTGCCGAGGCAACACCGCGTGTGCTCCGTTGCCAAGGTGCGTGCTCAGCGTGGCTCCGGCATTCACGGCGGCTCGGATTTGATCCCCGTTCGCGGCCGTGTGGCCGATCGAGATCGTCACACCCGACGCCACCGCCCGGCGAATGAACTCCGCCGCCCCGGTCTTTTCCGGCGCGATCGTGAACAGTTTGATCCGACCGCCGGCGGCGTCTTGCAGCCGCTGAAACTCATCCCAGGCCGGATCGCGAATGTGCTGCTTCGGGTGCGCCCCGCGCGGGCCATCCTCGCCGGAGAGGTATGGCCCTTCGACATGGCACCCCGCGACAACCTTCTCCAGCCATGACTGCTGTTCGCACGCGCCCCGGATCGCGGCGAGACCTCCCGCAAGCCCCGCGAACGAGTTCGTGATGAGCGTCGGGAACAGCCGTGTCACACCGAATCGAAAGTACGGTTCGACCGCGGCAACGACCTTGGCCGGAGTCAACTCTTCGTCGCTGAACCAGACGCCGCCGTAGCCATTGATCTGCAAATCGAACAACCCCGGCGCGACGATGGGCCACGCCGAAGCGTCTCCGTCGGGCGTGGCCGGAGTGACCGCCGCGATTCGTTCGCCGTCGATGTCGATCCGCACCGGTTCGTGGTTGTCGTAACGTCGAGCGTGGAGTTGCATACGTCGTCCCCTCTCCCTACGGGAGAGGGTTAGAGTGAGGGCAGCGTCTCTTGATTTCGTTCGTGAGTGAGGTCCAGTGACGTTCGCCCCCTCACCCCCGGCCCCTCTCCCCCTTCGGGGGCGAGGGGAGAATGTCAATCGCCGTGCAACTTCCGCAAGCGCGGCGAAGTTCGCAGGATCAGTTGGATGCGTTCGAATTCGTTCAGCCAGTCCTGGGTCACGGCATCGAGCAGCGATTGGTCGGGGGCGATGAGTCCGGTGGGACACGACGGCCCAAGCTGCTCGGCGGCCATGCGCCGGTATTTCGAGATCGTCCGGTCGCCGTACCAGCCGACCTGTTGGCCGTCCTCGCTGAGAAACACCACGACCGGCACGCGGGCTCCGCCGCAGATCGACAGCGCGGCTCCAAGGTCCGGGTTGGCGTCGCGGTCGAAGTATCGAATTTGGATTGGCGGCGAAGCGGCCTCGAAGTGAGCGAAGATCGGACACTGGTTCACGCAGTCGCCGCACCACGTTCCGGCCAGGCAGAGCACTTTCATGTCGCGTTTGAAGCTGCCGAGGAGTTCGCTCTGCGCGGGCGTCAACTTGACCTGCTCCCGCACTGCGGCCCAGCGGCGACGCTGTTCTTCGTTGCCGTACGATTGCAGGAATTCGGAGTACGATTGACCGGCTTCAAATCTCGAGGCGTAATTCATGATGGGCATTTTCGATTTTGGATTTTGGATTGGAGATCAGCACAAGGATTTCAGTTCCCCTCTCCCCTTTGGGGAGAGGAGTCAGGGGTGAGAGGCGGTGCAGGCGGCTTGCGCGGTTGCCAGCCGACGGAACCGCGCGAGCCGCCCCTCTCCCCATGCGGGGGCGAGGGGAGTTTGTTGATTGCATCCGCATGGCGGCTGATGCGTTCGGCGGCGTCCACGAACTGTTGCATCGCGGTGGGTCCTTCGAGGAGCACGGGGTGATGCAATGTCAGCACGCGGGCGTCGGCATCGGTCGCGTGAGTCAGTGTACCGACCGCGCGGAACCGGCGGGAGGCATGCGTCAGGTGGAGAGATCGGAATCCGGGGTCGAGGGCGATCCCCTCGGTTCGCATCGCGCCGGCGAAAAGGTCACGCGACAGGCCGCCGAAAGCGGCGGAATCGTATTGCAGCCCGAACTTGTAGTAGCCGGGTTGCGAGCTCGCCATGTCGTTCTCGAACGGACGCAGACCGGACACGGCAGCCAACAACTCTCGCAACCGGTTCGCGCTCGCGGTTCGACGGCGGTTGAATTCGGCGAGGCGGTCCCACTGTGGCAGAAGCGCGGCGGCCTGAAGTTCGGAGAGCGGATACGCGTCGTTGCCGCGTTGCGTGTAGAGCTTGATTCGCTGGGCAATGTCGGCATTCGATGTGATGACCGCACCGCCTCGGCCGGCGGAGAGCAATTTGCTGCCGCCGAAACTGAAGACGCCGACGTCGCCCCACGTCCCGGTCGGGCAGCCTTCGATTGTCGCACCGGGCATTTGGGCGGCGTCTTCGATCACGGGGATCGACGGAGAGCGCTCGTGGGCGAATCGAACGACGGCGGAGATCGGCACCACGCCGCCGTGCAGGTGCGAAACGATGATCGCCTTGGTTTTCGACGTGACGGCGGCGGCGAGGTGCGACGGGTCGAGGTTCCAGTTCGCCGGGTGGATGTCGATCAACACCGGCGTGGCCCCGACAGTCAACACGTTTTGAAAGTTGCCGCGGAAGTCGTACGCTGCGAGGATCACTTCGTCACAGGGACCGACACGAAGCCCGCGCAACGCGAGCTCCACCGCAGCCGTGCCGCTGGAACAGAGCGAGACGTCGCATCCACCGTGAGCGCAAGCGATGACCTGCGCCAGTTTGGCCGTGTGCGGGCCGTGGTATCTACCCCAGGATCCGTCGGCAAGCGCGGACTGCACGGCGGCGGCAACTTCGGAGTCGGCACCGGGCCAGTCAGGTGGTCCTGCTGGTCGCATCGGCCGACCACCGAGAATCGCCGGCAGGTCGTCGTCGGGACGCGGAATTGTCTGCACCGTGGGCATCCGATCACGCGACGAGGCGCATCGATTGGCGAGGCAACAAGCGCCTTCCGGTCACTTGGCGGCCGCGTTCTTTTCCAACTTGCTCTGCCGATCGCGCCAGTTCGGTGGCAGCTTTCTTAGATGTTTGTCGAGAAACGCGAGCAGGTGGGCTTCGATTCGCAGATTCTTGCCGAGCATCTGGGTGCCACGAAGCTTGCCTTCGTACGATTCAAAATACGTTCGGCTTTCGTTGTCTTTGTTTTGAACCTGATCGAAGATCTTCTTGGCCTGGCCACGGTCTTCGGTGTCCTTCTTCGCCACGCAGACCAGGACGGCCACGCCGCCGTTGGGATCAACGGCGGTGGGATAGCTCGTACGCATGGCGTTGAGTGCGGCGTTGACGGGGATGCCGGCAAAACCGGTTTGCGGCGAAATCAGAACGACGGCCCGCACGTCTTGACCACGCGGAGTCTGAAAGCCGGGCTGGCCATCGGAGTGTGGTTTCTTGAGCCAATCGGTGTAAGAGAAATTGAGACCGACTGTGGCGCCCATCTCGGCCCCGACGACCGCAAGTTTGTTCATGTTGAGTTCGCCCGCCTGATGCCGCTCGTAGATGAAAGTCTTCACGGCTTCCATGTCGAGTGCAATCATCGCCTCGACGTCTCCCCGCTTGACTTCACCCGTCGCCTTGGTGGATTTGGCAGCGGGCTTCTTGTCTTTGTCATCCTTCTTCTTTTGGTTGGCGTTACCGGTCGTTCCCGTCGCAGCGATGCCTCCGCCTTTGCTCTCGCCGTGACCCCTCAAATCCACGGTGACCACCGCATAGCCTTCCTTCTGCAAAACTGGAGCCAGCCCGTTGTCCCAAATGCGGCGGCTATCTTCCTTCATGTGCAGCAGGACCACGACGGGTGTCTCCTTGCCGCCCCCCGACTTGAAATAGGTGATGGCGATGGGGAGACCATCATTCGCGGACAAGAGCTGCGCCTCGGGACGTGGAAGATCGCCGGCCTGCCCGAAGGCGGGCACTGCCAGTCCGATTGAAACGAGACACGTCACGGTGAACATCATCGCATCGCGGCGACACAAAAAACTCGCATGGATCAAGTGCATGATGAGTGACAGGAGTCCTTGGCTGTGGAGTTGACATCGTCGGGAACGTCGGATCATCCCGTCCGATCCCCGGATGTCCGACCGAATTCTACAGCCATCCGGCAAGACGGGTCAATCAGGGTCGCGCTCGAACGCGATTGCATCGTCGCACCCCGATGCGGAATTCGGGGCAGGGAGGCGGCGAGCCGCCGGTCTGCTGACGGTGTTGAACCGAGTTTGGAATGTGTTATGCTGAATCCGCGGACGCCGGTTGTCCGGGGTTCCGCTCCTGCTCGTGAATTGACTTCGGCACCGAACGACATGGCGGTCAGCTCTCCACGACTCCCGATCGGCAGCGCCAACTATTACGAATTGTTGGAGTTGCCTCCTTTCGAAACGGACACGGTCAGAATCCAGGACCGGTTGCGGGAAAAGGCTCGTGAGTTTCGAAAATACCAGGTCGGCCCATACGCCTCGCAGGCGGAAGCGTGCCTGAACGCGTTGGCCCAGGCACGCCGTTGCCTGCTCGACGCACAACAAAAATCGCGATACGATGAGCAACTGCGGAACAAGTTTGATCTCCCCCCGTTGTTCGTCCGCGCCAGCCTGCCTCCGGACGCGGAAGACACCAAACGCGTCGCCTGGTCGCACCGCTGGACCGGCATCGTCGCTCGCGGATTGAACTTTCCCATGATGATTTGGAGCCAACTGCGACAGCGGTTCGTCCGTTCGCAGCCGCCGCAACCGATTCCAGCCAGCCCGCTGTCGGATCCGGCGACCGAGGTTCCCGCGGTTCTCGAACCGCCGCCGGCGAGCGCGCCCTGGATCACGGTTCCCGTATCCGAAACCGGTCCCGTCTCACAAGCCTCCTGACGATTGAGTCCCGACCCGCCGGACCGGCCTGTCGCCTGTCCTCCGATCTAGAACTGACGCATGCCGCACTCTGATTTCTCGGGACTGATCGGAATCGACCTCGGGACGACCTTCTCCTGCATGGCTCGTCTGACCAAGGACGGCGAACCAGTCACCATACCCAACCGCGAGGGGGATCGTATCACGCCCAGCGTGCTGCTGGTCGAGAACGAACTGGTCATCATCGGCAAGGAGGCCAAGCGGTCGGAGTGCCTGGCCCCGGACAAGACGGCCGTGTGCGTAAAGCGCGACATGGGTGAGAAATCGTACTCGCACTCGCTTGGTGGCCGCGCGTTCCGCCCCGAAGTGCTGTCGGCCTTCATTCTGAAACGGCTCAAGAACGACGCGGAAAACCGAGTTGGGCCGGTGACGCGGGCGGTGATCACCGTCCCTGCGTACTTCGACGACACGCGCCGCAAGGCGACTCAGGACGCGGGCAAGATCGCGGGCCTCAACGTGATCGACATCATCAACGAACCGACGGCCGCGGCGCTGGCGTTCGCGTTCGACCGCCACATCCGCAAGCACTCCGACGCGAAGTCGTTTGCCAACGAAATGCAGCATGGTGAAACAACGGTCCTCGTCTACGACCTGGGTGGCGGCACGTTTGACGTCTCGCTCGTGCGCATGTCGCCCGACAAGTTCGAAACGCTGGCGACCGATGGCGACGTGCGCCTCGGCGGACGCGATTGGGACCAGAAGCTCGTGGATTACGCGGCCGACCAGTTCCTCAACGCGCACGGATCGGACCCGCGTGAAGACGCCGAATCGCGGGCGTTCCTGTACCAGGCCGCCGAACAGGCCAAGCATGCGCTCAGCGTGCGACCGGCCACAAAAATGATGGTGCTTCACGCCGCGACACGGATGTCAGTCGAGATCACTCGCGAGCAGTTCGAGGAAATCACCGACAGTTTGCTCACGCGGACCGAAATGACGACGGACCTCGTGGTCGAATCGGCGGGACTGACGTGGAACGAGGTGGACCGCATCCTGTTGGTCGGCGGAATGACACGCTGCCCGCAGGTGCGCGAGATGCTGAGTCGGCTGTCGGGCAAGGAACCGGACGCGAGTCTGTCGGCCGACGAAGTCGTCGCACACGGCGCGGCCATTCACGGCGGCATGCTGATGGCTCGTCAGCACGCCGGCGACTTCCCCGACGTCTCGCAGCGCTGGGCCAACTTCCAGACGGTCGATGTCAACTCGCACAGCCTCGGCGTGGCCGTGCGAGCTTCCGCCGGCTATGCGAACAGCATCCTGATCCCAAAGAACACACAGCTCCCGATCACCAAAAGCAAGGTCTACCAGACGAGTTCCGCCAACCAGCGGCAGGTGCGAGTCCGCATCCTCGAAGGCGAAGCGCTTGAGGCCGAAGCGTGCGTTCAGATCGGAGAACTTTTGATCAGCAACCTGCCGCCGAATCTGCCGCCGCGATCGCCGATCGAGGTGCAAGTCAGCTACGGGACCGATGGCCGGATCTCAGTCGTCGGGCGCGACCTGACGAGCGGCCGCCTGGTCGAAACACTGATCGTTCGCGAGGGCGGTCTGACCGAGGAGGAACTCGGCGACGAAGCCCAACGCATCGTCGGGTTGGAGGTTGGCTGATTCCCGCTGTAACCCGGTGATCTCTCCGAGCCTGCGTGGCCTCGGGCGTCAAGTGGCTACGGCGCCCGCTCGTTGACTCGCCGCTGCAACTCCGCGTGCTGGGTGTTGATCTGTTGTTGTTGCGCTGCGTCCGTCGGAGCAAACTTCGGCGGCGGCGGCGAAAAGATGTCATACCAGCCGAACAGCCGGAGCAACGCGGCAAAGGCGAGCATGCCCCCCAGTATCTTGAGGGCCTGCTTCATGTCGAAGGAGGCCCGCGACCGCTTTTTCTTCTTGGGCGGATTGAGTTCGCGCGCCTTTTCAGACGCGTCAAGGTCCATTGAGACCGTGAAGACTTTCTTCTTTTTGTCCAGGCCCATGCCACAGATCCCGAATGAATGAGTTCGTCCCAAGGCCGATGGAGATCGGCTTCCGACATCGCGATGCACTGGAGGGAATGTAACCGCACCGCGATTCCATTTCCAGAACGTGTTGAATCGGACAAGGGGATTCCGGTGGACTGTGCCGCGCGATTCGTGGCAGCGGGGAGCAGGCTGGGGCTTGGGCGCGGTGCCGATTTGTGACCGGACCGCGCGGAATTCCGGCTCGTTGACACCCTGAAAAACCGCACCTAAGATCGCTGGGCGCGTCAGGTAGACACGATTTTCACGAACATCCGACACGGTTCGCGTGAGGCCTTCGCGAGCAACCGGCCTCGAATCCCGCAACATCACGACAGGAGACCGCGCTCATGGCGACTCAACCAGCCAGCAGTATCACCAGTGTCTTGCAGGAGACGCGACGGTTTCCGCCGCCGGCTGAATTCGCAGCGGCCGCGAACATCAAGAGCGAAGCCGAATACCAGGCGATGTGGCAACGAGCCAAGGACGACCCCGCGGGCTTTTGGGGTGAACTTGCGAACAACCTGCACTGGTTCAAAAAATGGGACAAGGTGATCGACGGCGAGATGCCGAACACCAAATGGTTCGTCGGCGGGAAGTTGAATGTGTCGTACAACTGCCTCGACCGGCATCTGACCACGGCGCGGAAGAACAAAGCGGCGATCATCTGGGAGGGGGAGCCTGGCGACACGCGCGTGCTGCGGTATCAGGATTTGCATCGCGAGGTGTGCAAGTTCGCGAACGTGCTGAAAAAGCTCGGCGTGAAGACGGGCGATCGCGTGACGCTGTACATGCCGATGGTCCCGGAACTCGCCATTACCATGCTGGCGTGTGCGCGGATCGGTGCGCCGCATTCCATCATCTTCGGTGGTTTCAGTTCGGACGCGGTGGCCGATCGGAACAACGATGCTCAGGCGAAAGTAGTCGTCACTGCGGATGGCGGCTGGCGGCGCGGGAAGGAAGTTCTGTTGAAGGCGGCGGTCGACGAGAGCCTGACCAAGTCGCCGAGCGTGCAGAAAGTCGTCGTGGTCCGACGCACGGGGACGCCGGTTCACATGGTTCCCGACCGCGATTACTGGTGGGATGACCTGATGTCCGACGTCACCGCCGAGTGCGACCCTGAGGAACTCGACACCGAGCACCCGCTCTTCATCCTGTACACATCGGGCAGTACGGGGAAACCAAAAGGCGTGCTGCACACGACCGGCGGCTATTCGCTCGGCACGATGATGACGTCAAAGTGGGTGTTCGATCTCAAGGAGGAGGACACCTACTGGTGTACCGCCGACATCGGCTGGGTGACCGGTCACAGCTACATCGTGTACGGTCCGCTGGCCAACGGGGCCACGACCATGATGTACGAGGGTGCTCCCAACTGGCCGAACGAAGGGCGGTTCTGGGAGCTGATCGAAAAGTACCGGGTCAACATTTTCTACACCGCCCCCACTGCCATCCGTGCGTTCATGAAGTGGGGCGACGCTTGGCCGGCCAAGCACGACCTCACCAGCCTGCGATTGCTCGGCACCGTGGGCGAACCGATCAACCCCGAAGCGTGGATGTGGTATCACCGCACGATCGGCAACGAGCGTTGCCCGATTGTCGATACGTGGTGGCAGACCGAAACCGGCGCGATCATGATCAGTCCGCTTCCCGGCATCACCACGACCAAGCCGGGAAGCTGCACGCGGCCGCTGCCGGGAGTCGTCCCCGACATCGTGACGAAAGAGGGCCAGAGCCTGCCGCAAAACTCCGGCGGGTTGCTGGTGATGCGCCAGCCGTGGCCGTCGATGCTCCGCACGTTGTGGGGGGACCACGACCGGTTCGTGCAGACGTACTTCAGCGAAATCAAGGGCTGCTACTTTGCCGGCGACGGTGCCCGGCGCGACGAGGATGGCTATTTCTGGGTGATGGGTCGCGTGGATGACGTGCTCAACGTGGCCGGGCATCGTCTGAGCACGATGGAGGTCGAAAGCGCACTCGTCTCGCACCCGAAAGTGGCGGAAGCGGCGGTGGTCGGGTTCCCGCACGAGATCAAGGGGGAAGGCATCTGCTGTTTCGTGACGCTGAAAGTTTCGGAAGATAGCGACGCCCTCAAGGCCGAGCTGCGGGATCACGTTCGCAAGCAGATCGGCGCGTTGGCGACTCCCGATCAAATTCGCTTCACGAACGCCCTGCCGAAAACGCGGAGCGGCAAGATCATGCGCCGCCTCCTCCGCGACATCGCCGCCGGCCGCGAACGCGCCCAAGACACGAGCACGCTGGAAGACTTCTCCGTGCTGGTCAAGCTGCGGGAGTCGGAAGAGTAGGTCAGGCTTTCCAGCCTGACGCGTCTCGTTCCCAAGCCGGAGCTCTCATCCTTACACACAAAGTTGAGATACATTGGCACGTCATTTGCGCCTGAGGCAGATCCTAGGGGATCTGGTTTCTGACACAAGGAGCGTGTCGTGCAGCCGTGGATTGAATCTGAAATGGCGACGTTGAATCTCGGTGACCAGCGTTTGGAGGAGCGGCAGCGGTT
>Ga0233424_10001780_pt1 | contig 17324 bp, 17 predicted proteins | sample Watercolumn_Towu_FD_181011 | JGI IMG/M metagenome (GOLD analysis project Ga0233424, IMG submission 181011) | Freshwater microbial communities from Lake Towuti, South Sulawesi, Indonesia - Watercolumn_Towuti2014_125_MG | ecosystem: Environmental > Aquatic > Freshwater > Lake | place: Indonesia...
GCAATCTGCGAACCCGAAGGTTCTCGTTGCTGCCCGCACTGGCGTTCAGTCTTCTCTTCCGTTTTCAAGGAGCTCGAGGCGGACACGTGCCATCGGCAGAGGTCTCCGCTCTTTCCCGCTTGCGGACTCTGACCTGGTCAGGGGTCCTGAAACGCGGACGCGTCATACTAGCGCGGGGTGATGCGAGGCAGCAACCACCCCGCTGGGCGCCTGCCCTCGGGGCGGCTCTGGCGCCTCGTTAGCGGTGCAGTTGCTGCGGCACGGTCGCTTAGCGGCACGGTCGCTTAGCGGCACGGTCTTTGGCGGCACAGTCTTTGGCGACACGGTCGCTCAGCGGGCGAAATCCACGAGGTGGTACGTCGTTTTCCCCTTGCGAATCAGCATCCAGCGCCCGTGCAGGAGCGCAATCGACGACAAGTCGGCATCGGCGTTGAGCACGACCCCGTTGGCTCGCATGCTCTTTTGGCTGAGCAGGCGGCGCGCCTCGCTCTTGCTGGCCGCCACCCCCGGCAGGGCCGCCAGCACCCCGGCGGCGTCGGCGAGCACGGCCTTGCCCATCTTGGTGGTCGGCACCTCGGCGGCGATGAACGCCATGGTGGCGCTCGAGGCCGTCATGGGGTCACCACCAAAGAGGATCGCTGCAGCATCGCGCGCCGCTTGGGCCGCGTCGTCGCCGTGCACCAGTGCAGTGAGCTCATCGGCCAGCGCGCGCTGCGCGGGGCGGGCCGCCGGGTCGCGTCGTTGCGCGTCGAGCAGCGCGTCGATTTCTTCAAGAGAGCGCAGGGAGAACTGCGGCAGGTATCGCTCGATGTCGGCGTCGGCGGTCTGCACCCAGAACTGGCGGAATTGGTAGGGCGAAGTCTTGGCGGCATCGAGCCACACCGCACCGTCGGCGGTCTTGCCGAACTTCGTGCCGTCGCTCTTGGTGAGAAGCGGCCACGTGAGGCCGTACACGCTGCGACCGAGCCGCTTGCGGATGAGATCGATGCCCGCCGTGATGTTGCCCCACTGGTCGCTACCGCCCATCTGCATCTCGCAGTCGTGGTGCTCGCACAGGTGCCGGAAGTCGTTGGCCTGCAGCAACATGTAGCTGAACTCGGCGTACGACAGACCGTTCTCGTCGGCGAGGCGAGACTTCACGCTGTCTTTGGCCATCATCTGGTTGACCGTGATGTGCTTGCCGACATCGCGGAGGAAATCGAGAACCGGCACGTTGCGAGTCCAGTCGGCGTTGTCGACCAGTGTGGCTTGCGTCGGGCCGGGCGTGAAGTCGAGCAGGCGCTCGAGCTGCAGTTTTACTTTTGCGACGTTGGCTTCGAGCCCGTCTGCGTCGAGCAGGTTGCGCTCTTCGCTGCGGCCCGACGGGTCACCCACCATGCCGGTCGCACCGCCGGCGAGAACGATCGGACGATGGCCGAGCATCTGCATGCGTCGCAACGAGATCTGGCCGAGCAGGTTGCCGGCGTGCAGCGAGTCGGAAGTGGGGTCGAAGCCCACGTAGGCAGCGATCTGCGAGGTGGTGCAGCGCTGCGTGAGAGCGGCGCGGTCGGTGGAGTCGTGGATGAGCCCGCGGGCAGCGAACTCGGTGACGAGATCACCGAATTGCGCCATGCGTCAAGAGTAGGTCGCGCGCACGGCCACTTCGTGGCGAGGGAAATCAGTCAGGCGTCGGCGAGTTGCTCGTCGTCGCGCAGCGCCGACTTCACCCAGTCGGGCACGGGTGCCAACTTCGGCGCGCCCGGCGTGGTCGACACATAGGTGATCATCGTGCGAAACGACGGCTCCCCCGCCACGTGCCCGTCGATAACGACATCGAACGACGCGTTGCCCCACCGAGCGACATGACAGTCGAGCGACGCCGTCTCGCCGACGCGCAGCGGACGCTCCCAGGCGATGTTGACGGTCTTCAACATGCAGTCGAACTCGTGCATGCGCGCACCGAGGCGGGCGACGAACCAGCACATCACGGCGTCGTCGCAATAGGCGAGATAATGGGCGTTGAACACGACCTGCTGCATGTCGCAGTCGCCGTAGCGCACGCGGATGTCGTGGCGAAACACCACCTCAGGCTATTCGCTGAAGGCGCGGCCCACCGCAAATGCCAGTTTCGGCAAGTCCATCACTGCTATGACGAAGGTGATGTGCGGGTCGAGCCTCGTGAAATGATGAGCGAGGCGATGGCGCATCCGGATGATGTCGGCCCACGGCACCGCGGGAAACTCCTCCATGAGATACCGCCGATGTCGCGCGCTCAACTCTCCGATGCGATAGAGCCGCCACTCCACGATCGCCCGCAAGCGCGGACTCTGCAAGAACGACGGCAATCCGTCTTTGGTGGCTTCGTCGATGAGCCGCAGCGACGGGGCGAGGTCTGCGAAGAATTCGGCAGTTGTGTTCTTCACTTCGTTGACTTCTTTTGTGCGCCTGCGGTCACCTCGGCGAAACTCGGGAAGAGCAGGATGCTGATGCCCGCAATCTCGCTGAGCTTGTCTTCGATCCTGAATACTTCGAAGAGATGGATGTACCGCGCAGCGGCGCACTCGAATGCAACGGCCGGCTGCCCGTGTTCGTCACGAAACGAGCCTGAAACTTGCCGCATCTGATCGAGCCCGAAGGAGTGGGCGAGAGTTTCCAGCGCTTCGATATTCATGCCGCGGCAAGATAGCCCTGCCCAGCGGTTTGTCAAGTGCCCGCCGCAGGCCCCTTCAGGGCAACACCGTCGGGGAAATACCGTGAGGGAAATACCGTCAGGGCAGTCGTGCTTGCAGAGCGGCGATGGTGCGGCGCAATTCCTCCCGTTGGGCGGTGGCCGCGACTTTGCCGGCGGCGCCGTGGCTCGAGCGGCGCGCGACTGCGACACCAGGCGCGAACAGCGCTGCCGCATCGGTACCGAGCGCTGGGTCGGCGCGCACCAAGTCGACGAGCAGAGTGCCAGTTGCAATCGAGCGCGACACGAGCTCGCCGACCTTCGCGTGCGCCTGGCGGAACGGCATGCCGCGCGCGACCAACCACTCGGCGACGTCGGTGGCGACCGCATCGGCCGAGTCGGCAGCCGCACGCATGGCGTCCACGTGGAACTCTGCTGCGGAGATCATCTCAGCGATCGCCAAGAGGCCGCGATTCACCTGGTCGAGCGAGTCGAAGAACGGCTCTTTGTCTTCTTGCAGGTCGCGGTTGTAGGCGAGCGGCAGACCTTTCAGCGTTGCGAGCAAGCCGGTGAGGTTGCCGATCAGGCGGCCGGCCTTGCCGCGCGCGAGTTCGGCGATGTCCGCATTCTTCTTTTGTGGAAGCATCGAGGATCCAGTCGCATGGCGGTCGCTGAGCGAGGCGAACCCAAACTCGGCGGTGGTCCACAGCACCCACTCTTCGCCGAGGCGGGAGAGATGCACGCCGATCATCGCCAAGTCGAACAATCCTTCAGCCACGAAGTCGCGGTCGCTCACCGCATCGAGCGAGTTGGCGAACAGTCGCGCAAAGCCAAGCCGTTGCTGGGCGTCGCGCGCGTTAGTTGGCAGCGACGTACCGGCGAGTGCGCCCGCACCGAGCGGCGACACGTCGAGTCGCACGACCGCATCGAGCAGACGATCGACATCGCGGGCGAACGCCCAGGCGTGGGCGCGCAAATGGTGCGCCAGCAAGACCGGCTGGGCGCGCTGCAAATGGGTGTAGCCCGGCAAGTACGCGTCGCCCCCGTCGTCAGCGCGGCGGTCGAGCACGTCGATGAGCGCCAGCACGCGCCGCGCGGTGTCGGCGAGTTCGCGCTTGGCAAAGAGCCGCAGCGCGGTCGCCACCTGGTCGTTACGGCTGCGCGCCGTGTGCAATTTCGCGCCTGCTGCCCCGGCGATCTCGGTGACACGGCGCTCGATTGCCGTGTGGATGTCTTCGTCGCTGGCGACGAACGCAAAACTGCCGGCTTCGAACTCGCCGTGCACCTGGCGCAGCGCGGCAACGATGGTTTCACTGTCGGCGCGGGCGAGCACACCCGACTCCCCCAACATGGCGGCGTGCGCGAGGCTGCCCGCGATGTCGTCGCGCCAGAGTCGCACGTCGAAGCCGATGCTGGCGGTGAACGCCATCAGCGAATCAGCGGGGGCTTCGCTGAAGCGGCCGTGCCAGAGGTGCTTGGAGTCCATCATTTATCTCGACGTCTCTCGCGCGTCTTTGGACAGCCCCGCAAGGTCGCGCAAGGTGGCAGCCACATGCTCGGCGCCCACCTTCGATTCGGCCACGAGAAACAGCGTGTCGTCGCCGGCGACCGTGCCGACGATGCCCGCGAGCCGCGAACGATCGAGTGCCGACGCGACGACGTGTGCGCAACCAGGCGGCGTGCGCACGACCACCATCGGGTCGCTGTATTCCACTTCTGCAACCCACTCCGACAACACGCGACGTAGCTGGTCTTGCGGGGCGATGCGATCAGGCGCAAAATCTGGGATCGCGTAAGCCGACTCGCCCTTGCGCACGCGTACCTTCACGGCACCGAGATCTTCGAGATCGCGCGACACGGTTGCCTGCGTCGCCTCGATGCCTTCTTCTTCGAGCAGTTCGAGCAGCATCGGCTGGCTCGTCACATCGTGCTCGGCGATGATGCGAGCAATCGTCTGTTGGCGCTGGACTTTGCTGGTCATGATGTGCTCCTCATACCGTGCTCGTCATTTCGTGTCGCCCTTCGTGATGTCATTGACTTCGCAGAGGAATGCGAGCAGTCCGCGCGCGGCGTGCATGCGGTTGTGGGCCTGGCGCACCACGCGACTCGCCGGGCCGTCGATCACTTCGGCCGACACTTCGAGGCCGCGGTGAGCAGGCAGGCAGTGCATGAAGATGGCGCGGTCGTCGGCGACGCCCATCACCTGCTCGTCAACTTGGAAGCCCTTGAAATCGGCGGTGCGCTTGGCTGTTTCGGATTCTTGCCCCATGCTCACGAACACGTCGGTGTGCACCGCGTGTGCGCCGCGTGCAGCCTCGTGCGCGTCGGCGAACTGCTCGACGCTCGCCGCCCCGAGCGCCGAGATACGCGCGAGCTCGTCGTTGCTCGCGCCGTATCCGGACGGTGAACCGAGCCGCACGTGGCAACCCTCGAGCGCGCACGCCTCGGCGAGCGAGCGCGCCACGTTGTTGTAATCGCCGATCCACGCGACCACCTTGTTCTTCAGCGACCCGAACTCTTCGCGCATCGTGAGCACGTCGGCGAGGCTCTGCAACGGGTGCGACTTGTCGCTCAGCATGTTCACGATCGGCACCGCGTCGATCGACGCCATGCGCTCGAGCACAGCGTGGTCGAACACCCGCGCCGCGATGATCGCGTGGTAGCCGGCCATGATGTGCGTGATGTCTTCGACCGATTCGCGCACGTCGAAGCCGACTTCTTCGCCGCGGGTGAAGATCGGGTGGCCGCCGAGTTGCACCACCGCCATCTCCATCGACTGGCGCGTGCGGTTCGACGGCTTCTCGAAGATGAGCGCCACGCCGTAGTCGGCGAGCGGCCAGCCGAGCGCCTCTTGTCGTTGCGTGGCGAGCTCGAGCACGCGCGAGAGCTCGCGGCGGCTCAGGTCGGTGGTGTGCAAGAAGTGCCTCACGACAGCACCTCTGCCATCATCGACATCGCTTCGGCAATCTCGTCGTGGCCGACGGTGATCGGCGGTGCGAGCCGCAGCGCAGTCGGCGTGACGGCGTTGGTCACAAGACCGCGCTGCAAGAGGGCCGACTGCTTGGCTTTCGCGTCAGCACCCTCGCCGAGTTCGACACCGAGGAGCAGCCCGCGTCCGCGCACCGACTTGACGGCGGGCATCTTGTGCAAGTGGGCTGCGATCATCTCGCCCTTTTCGCGCGCGAGGCGCGGCGCATCGATCTCACGCATGATTTCAATCACCGCGCACACCGCCGCAGTCGCGAGCGCCGTGCCGCTGTAGGTGCTGCCGTGGTCGCCGGGTGCGAACACCTTGGCAATATCGCGCGGCGCCCACAACGCGCCGACGGGCATGCCGTTGCCCATCGCCTTTGCGAGCATCACCACGTCGGGGCGGATGCCCGCATGTTGAAAGGCGAACCAGTCGCCGGTGCGCGCAAAACCGGTCTGCACCTCGTCGATCATCATGAGCGCTCCGCGTTCGCTGCACAGGTTCCGCACTGCGCGCAGCCACTCGTTGCTCGCCGGCACGACTCCGCCTTCGCCTTGCACGCATTCCACGAGCACCGCCGCGACGCTGCCGTCGACTGCCGCATCGAGTGCTGCGATGTCGCCGAACGGCACGTGCACGAAGCCCTCGGGCATCGGCTGGAACGGCTCGTGCTTGGCGGGCTGGCCCGTGGCTGCGAGCGCGGCCAGCGTACGACCGTGGAAGCTGCCGAGCATGCTCACCACCTTGTGGCGTCCGCGCCCGCCGAACTTGCGGGCCAACTTGATGCCGGCTTCGTTGGCCTCGGCACCAGAGTTGCAAAAGAACACCTGTCCCCCGCCGCCGAGCAGTTCGTCGACGAGCACGGCCGCGCGAGTGGCGACCGGGTTGGCGAAGAAGTTGCTCACGTGCAAGAGCGTGTGGGCTTGCTCGGCGATCGCGTCGGCGATGCGCGGATGCGAGTGCCCGAGCGAGGTGACGGAGATGCCCGAGAGAAAGTCGAGATACCGCTTGCCGTTCACGTCCCAAAGTTGCGTGCCCTCGCCGCGCACGAACATCACCTGCGGGGCGCCGAAGACCGGCATGAACGGGCAGTAGTCGCGCGCGGCGGTGCGCGTAGCCTCGCCGAGCGCTGGCGATGATACGAACGCGTGCGACGAATTCTTCGTCATGATGCCGAGTCGGCGACGAACATCGTGCCGACCCCCGTGTCGGTGAGCAGTTCCAAGAGCGTCACATGCGCGAGGCGACCGTCGAGAATGTGCGCGGCGGCGACTCCGCCGTTCACCGCGTGCAGGCAGCTCTCGACTTTCGGCACCATTCCGCCCGTGATCACGCCATCGGCCACCAGCGCAGCCACCTGAGTGACGGTGAGGGTGGAGACGAGCGAATCGGCGTCGTTCGGGTCGCGCATCACGCCGGCGATGTCGGTGAGAAAGAGGATCTTGGTGGCCCGCAGCGCCACGGCGAGCGCGCTGGCGGCGGTGTCGGCGTTGATGTTGTACATCTGGCCCGTGCCGTCGGTGCCCACCGTCGCCACCACGGGCACGACGCCGTCGTCAAGCAGCCCGAGCACGGCGGCGGGGTTCACGCTCGTGACATCGCCGACGAACCCGAGCGCGGGATCGCGCTGCACGCAGGTGAAGAGCCCCATGTCGTGGCCCGAGACCCCGGCGGCGTCAGCCCCGCTTTTGTTGATCATCGACACGAGCATCGGGTTCACGGTGCCGAGCAGCACCATGCTCACGATCTCGATGGTCTCGGCGTCGGTCACGCGCAAGCCGTTGTGGAATGTCGGCTTCTTGCCGAGGCGATCCATGAGCGCGGAAATCTGCGGGCCGCCGCCGTGCACGACGACTGGCTTCATGCCGACGGTCTGCAGAAGGGCGATGTCGCGGGCGAACACCTCCATCGCATCCTCGGTCGACTCGGCGAGTGCGTTGCCGCCATATTTCACCACGATCACCTGTCCGGCGAATCGCTGCAGGTGCGGCAGCGCCTCGGAGAGCACGGCGGCGCGAGTCTTCGGGGCGATTCTCACGGATACATCCCGACTGCGCTGAGCCCGCTGGTTTCCGCGATGCCCAGCGCCACGTTGGCGGCTTGCACCGCGCCTCCGGCTGCGCCTTTGGTGAGGTTGTCGATCGCGCAGATCACCATCGCGGTGCCGGTGCGCTCGTCGAATCGCGCCGTGATGTGTGCGGCGTTCGAGCCGAGCGTCGCTTTGGTCGACGGCGACGTCGGGCGCACGACGACGAACGGCTCTCTCTTGTAGAACTTCGCGAGTGCAGCCAGCAACGACTGCGTCGTGGTCTTGGCGCCCGCTGCGGGTCTGGCGTAGCACGTGGCGAGAATGCCGCGGTTCATCGGCGCAAGATGCGGAGTAAAGAGCACGCGGGCCCCGGTGACCTGCTCGATCTCGGGCGTGTGGCGGTGGTCGAGCAACCCGTACGCGGTGAAGTCTTCGTTCACCGTGTTGAAGTGCGTGTTGGGCTTGGGCACGCGACCCGCACCCGACACGCCCGATGCCGCGTCGACGATGACGCCTTCGGCATCGATGAGACCGGCGCGCACCAGCGGCGTGAGCGCCAGCGACGCGGCAGTCACGTAGCAGCCCGGCGTCGCGATCAACGAGGCGGCGGCGAGTTGGTCGCGATACAGCTCCGGCAGTCCGTACACCGCGCGGGCGAGCAACTCGGGTTGGTCGTGCGAAAATCCGTACCATGTCGGGTACAGCGAGGCGTCCTTCAATCGATATGCAGCAGACAGATCGACGACCAGGCGCACCTTGTCGACTAACTGCGGTACGAGCGCCAGCGACGCCTCGTGCGGAAGCCCGAGGAACAACACGTCGCACTTCGCCGCCTCGGCAGGGTCGTACTCTGCGAAAACGAGCGATGGATACGCGGCCGCGAGCGACGGATACAACGATGACGCGAGCGTGCCGGCTTGCGAGTCCCCCGTGGCGTAGACGACGTCGAGCACCGGATGCGCCGCCAACAGCCGCAGCAACTCGGCACCGGTGTAGCCGGAGGCGCCGATGATCGCCGTGCGCAAAGTGCCTGAATTACCCATCCGTATTATCATACATGAGGCTGTATCTTTATTCACCATGGTTGCCGGGAATTCCCACAGGGTTCATTCCCCTGAAAATGCGCTGAATAGCCTCGGAACTTCATGACCGCAGTTCAGCCGTTTCCTTCGGATAAGTTCGCCGACGTGCTGGATGCCAACGTCAGGCATGTCGGCGGTTTCCACGACTCGGGCCTGTCAGGCTTCGCGCGCCGCGGCCTTGCCATCGTTACCTGCATCGACAGTCGTATCGACCCTTTGGCTGTGGTCGGCATGGCGGCGGGCGACGTGAAGATCATCCGCAATGCCGGCGCCAGAGTCACCGAGGACGTGCTGCGCACGCTCGTGCTCGCTTCGTATTTGCTCGGCGTGGAACGCGTGCTCTTGATGCCGCACACCGACTGCCGGATGGCCAAGGGCGATGAAGCCGAGATCCACCGGTTGATTGCCGAACGAAGCGGCGTCGACACGACCTCGATTCGTTTCGAGACCGTGGGCGATCAGGTGGCGCAACTTCGTGCTGACGTACGGGCCATCCGTGAATACACCCTTCTGTCCGACGGGCTTGTCGTTGGCGGAGCCGTTTACGACGTGCACAGCGGCACCTTGACGACCGTCGATTGCTGACGGTTCGGGCAGCGGCGACATCGTGACATCAGTTGCGGGTCGCCTGCTGGTCGCGACGCCGCCGATGAACGACCCCAACTTCGAGCGTTCGGTCATCTACATGCTGCGCCACGACGACGACGGCGCGTTCGGTCTCGTCATTTCCTACGCCACGGAGGTGACGACAGTCGACGGCGACGACTCCATCAACGAGTGGGTGGCCCGCGCGACCGCGCCGTGCGAATTCTTCGAAGGCGGACCCGTGCAGCGCGACCAGCTGCTCGGCATCGCGCGCTTCGCCGACGACGCGCCGCGTGACTGGGCGAGCGAGGTCGGCCACGGCATCCATACCGTGGACTTGAATAGCGACTCCGCGAACGCCCTCGATTGCGCTCGCCTGCGAATCTTCGTCGGCTACTCCGGTTGGGGTCCTGGTCAGCTCGACGGCGAAATCGCCGCCGCGCACTGGTTCGTCGTCGACTCTCAGGCCGACGACCCGTTCGACTCGCATCCCGACACGCTGTGGCGGCGCGTCCTGGAGCGCGACCCGACGCATCGCGACTGGGTGCGCAACTTTCCCGACGACCCCGAGATGAACTGAGTCGGTACGGTTGGGCTAGTGACCAGCGCCGCCGTGAACCCGCGTTATCGGCTGGATGACGAGTCGCTGATTTCGGCGGCAGTGCGCCAGATGAACTCCGAGGGCGTCTGCGTGTTGCCGGAGTTTCTTGCTTCGACCGCGGTTCGCGACATGGTCGCCGAGTGCGATGCGCTCGCCCCGCTCGCCCATCGCTCCGCACCGCGGCGGAATCCGTATCTCACACGAGCCGCATCAGGCGGTGCTCCGACCGCCGAGGCCGTGCTCTACGACTCGCTCGAGGTGCTCGCCTACGACCAGTTTCCGCCGACGAGCGTATTGCGACGGCTGTATGAGTCCGACGACCTCTTGCACCTCATTCGCCGCTGCCTCGGGCTCGATGCGTTGCACCGCTATGCCGACCCGTTCGGGGCGCTCAATGTCTCGATCATGCGCGACGGCGACGTGCTCGATTGGCACTTCGACATGACTGACTTCGTCGTGTCGATCGCGTTGCAGTCGTCGCAGTCGGGTGGCGAGTTCGAGAACGCGCCGCTCATCCGCGACTCGGGCGAGCACGCAATCGCGGCGTTGCTCGACGGCGACCGCTCGGCGGTGCGAGTCGAGCCGATGACGCCCGGCACGCTCATGCTCTTCAACGGCCGCCGGAGCATGCACCGCGTGAGCCCGATCGGCGGACCCACCCCTCGCTACGTCGCACTGCTCGCCTACGACACCAAACCGGGCACTGACTCGACCGACGAGCTGAAGTTGTCGCGCTACGGCCGGTTGCCCGAGCGGAGCCGAACATGACTGCGTTCGCAATCGAGATCGGTGAGGGTTTCTCCGGCGACGGTGCCAATGCGGCGCACATCAACACGGTGCTCGGGCTGCGCGACGGCCCCGTCGGCACGGCGTTCGCCACCGCACTCGCGCAACCGACCCCGGGCCACGTGCCGTTTCTCGCGGTATGGGCTCCGAACGTGCCGGTCGAGCCGCCGACGTTGTTCGTCAACAAGGCGACCATCGAAGGCGACCGCCACGGCACGCTCACGTGGGGTGCGGCACAAGCCGGGGTCGCCGCCGGCGTCACCGCGCACGTGGCCGACAGGTTCACGCGGGTCGAGCTCGCGCGATTGGCACTGATCGTGGCGGTGTGGGTGAACCCCGCCGCGAGCGACGACGACCTCGTGTATCGCAACAACCGTGCCGCCACGCTCGATGCGCTCGCGCGCGGCCGTGCCGCACTTGCCGACGACTCAACGATTCGCACCGACGACACCGTGTCGATATCGGCAATCGCCGAGCTCGCAGCCGGTCGTGCGCCGCGGAATCCGTATTTCACGCCCCGCGGCAGCTGAGCAACAACAGGCGCCGACTAGCGCGCGACGCCGAGTGCTTGGCAGAGCACGTCGATCTCCGCAAAGTGCATTTCCAGCAGGTCGTCGACGTCGGGCACCAAGTCGCGGCACGCGACGATGCCGAAGTCGAGGTTGTCGAGGTAGCTGTGCACCGTGATGTTGAGCCCCATGCCGTCGTTCACGATGGAGAGCGGCACGTAGTTCTCGAGCTGCGCGCCGCCGAGCCACAGCGGCGAGCGCGGCCCGGGCACGTTGGAGATCACGAGGTTCGTCGGCAACAGATTCGCGCGATCGGCCCAGCGCACGCGTGACGCGAGCCGAGACGCAGCCGTCGCAAGAACTGGCGACGTCGCTTGCGCACCTTGCGCGATGGCGTCGGCAGGAATCAACTCGAACTGCCGCTTGGCCTCGCCCATCGCCTCGCGGCACTTCGCGACGCGCTGCAGCGGATCTTCCACGTGCGTGGGCAGTTCGGCGACGATTGCCGACACCATGTTGGTCCACGGCACTTCTTCGGAGAAGGTGCGCAGCGACACCGGCACCAGCGCGCGCAGCGGCTCGGCAGGCAACGCATCGTGCTTCAGGAGGTATCTGCGAAGGGCACCCGTGCACACCGCCATCACCACGTCGTTCACGGTGACCCCGGCGACAGATTTCAGGGCCCGCACGGTGCCCAGCGACGACGTTCGCATCGCGATGCGCCGATGCGCGGTGATCGAGCGATTCCACGGCGTCGGCGGCGCGGGCGTGAGCGGCAGGCGCACGCGCTCGGCCGATGTCGGCGCGTCGGTGTCGGGCCGGCGGGTGACGGCACGAAGGGTCTTTCGCACCGTGCGAGTGATCTGGCTCACCGGGTCGATGCCCACCGAATCCACCAGGGCCTGGGCGAGGCGCAACTGCAGCCGCAGCGCGCGCACGGGGTTGACCGTCAGCTTGCCGAGTGCGCGGCGCAAGAGTTCGCCGTCGTCGGGTCGCTGCTCGAAGTTGATCGGTTCAGGCTGCGGAATCTCCGGCGGTTCGGCCGACTGGTCGGTGAGCATGTTGAGCAGTACCACACCTGCCCCGCCGTCGATCGCTGAATGGTGGAACTTGGTCATGAGCGCCCAGCGACCGTCGCGCAGTCCCTCGATCACATACACCTCCCACAACGGACGCGAGCGATCGAGTGCCCGCCCGAAAATGCGCGCAACTTGGTCCGTCAGCTGCGAGAGGTCGCCGGGCGGGGCGAGCCCGAGATGACGCACGTGGTAGGTGGCGTCGAAATCGTTGTCGCTCACCCAGTACGGATGATCGAGCCCGAACGGCACTGGATGGAGTTTCTCGTGCAGCGGCGCCACCTGCGAGGCGAGCCACGAGAAGCGCTGCAGCACCACTTTGTACGGATCGAAGTCGGGCGTCGGGCGGCTATAGAGCCCGAGCCCCGACACGTGCCCGAAGGTGGTCGGCGATTCGAGGTAGAGAAACGACGCATCGAGCCCCGTCAGTTGCCGCACGAGGTGAACGGTAGTGCCAATCGCGACGATCATCGGATGCCCATACACCGGCGTTGCTGTCAGTCGAAGGGCGACGGTGGCTACTGCACCGCGAGGCTGGCGCGAAACTCCGCGTCGGCGATGAATTCCTTCACGTGTGCGGAAGGCTCACTCAGCCGCTCGAGCGTGACGCCATGGATCTTGCCCGTGAATCGGTAGATGTGGGGATAGTCGCCCACCGCTGCCCCGCTGTCGAGACCGACATCGAACGTCTCGCCGCTGATGGAGAAGATCACCGGCACGGAGCGCTCGATCCGCACATGCCCCACGGCATCTCCGTCGATGCTCATCACGGTGTCACCTCCGGCCCCGAATCCACCGTCGTAGGCATGGTCGATCACCACGGTGTGGCGACCCGGTGGCAATTCGCGCGACGAGACCGCAACCGAATGCTCGTGCCCGAACCAGTTGTAGTGGTAGCGAGGCCTTCCGTCGCTGCCCACGTAGAGCGACCATCCGGCCATGTTGCCGCCTTGCGCCACGATGACACCTTCGCAACCCGAAGCGGGAACGCTGATGTCGGCGGTGATGCGGAACGAACAATTCTTCAGATTCACCACCGAACGTTCGGGCATCCGGAAATGCACGTCGGTGTAGGTCATTGTGGTGAGGTTGCCGAGCGCATCGGGTACCGCGAATGTCGGCCCGAACCCTTGGATTGGTTCCTTCAACGGATACACGTTGTTGCGACGTGCCTCGGCATCGAAGAGCCGCTGTAGTTCCTCCAGTTTTTTCGGATGTGCCTCGGCAAGATCGTCGCCTTGCGAAAAATCATTGCGGATGTCGTACAGCTCCCATTTTTCTTGCGGGCCGTCGAACGGAACGGAGTCGAATCGCTTCCAGGGCACACGACCGTGGTAACACGACGCGATCCAACCATCGTGATAGATCGCACGGTTGCCGAACATCTCGAAGTATTGGGTGTGATGATTCTCCGGAGCCGTTGCCGATGTCATGGTTGGCAACATCGAAACTCCGTCGATCGGCATTTGCGCGAGTCCGTTCACCGCGGCGGGCGCCTGGATACCGGCGGCCTCCAGCACGGTGGGAAAGATGTCGGTGACGTGATGGAAGTTGCTGCGCAGTGCGCCTTTGTCGACGATGCGCTTCGGCCACTGCACGGCCATGGCATTGCGAGTTCCCCCGAAGTGCGACGCCACTTGTTTCATCCACTGAAACGGAGCGTCGAGCGCCCAAGCCCAGGCCAGGTTGTAGTGGTTCTCGCACCGAGCCGTGCCGAAGTCGTCCATGTGTGCAAGGAGCCACTCCGGGTCCTCCGGTAGTCCGTTCTGAAACGACGGCGCGCTCCACGCGCCGTTCACGGTGCCTTCCGCGGATGCGCCGTTGTCACCCGTGATGTAGATGAAGAGCGTGTCGTCGGCGATTCCCATCTCGTCGAGCGAGCCCAACAGACGTCCGACCTGTTCGTCGGTATGCGCCATGAATCCGGCGAACACCTCCATCAGGCGCGCCGCCACCGGCTTGTACTTGTCGGGATACTCGACCCACGAGGGAATCTCGGATGGTCGTGGCGTCAGCGTGGTGCCCGCAGGAATGACGCCCAGCTCCAGCTGGCGCCGGTACACGCGCTCGCGCAACGCATCCCAGCCGTCATCGAACTTCCCCTTGAAACGTTCGATGTACGACGGCCACACATGGTGCGGACAATGCATCGCCCCAGTAGCGAGATACGCAAAGAACGGTCGATGCGGGTTCGATGCGCGTTGCAGACGGATCCAATCGATGGCACGCTCGGTGATGTCCTCGCTCATGTGGTAGTCGTCGCGGCCCTCGTACGGCATCACCGGCGTGGTCTGGTCGAACATCGGCGGCTCGTACTGGCTGGCTTCTGCGCTCAAGATTCCGTAGAAGCGCTCGAATCCCAAACCAGTTGGCCAGCGATCGAACGGCCCGGAGAGCGTTTGCTCATGGGCGGGCGTAATGTGCCACTTTCCGAATGCGCCGGTGGAGTACCCGTACTGGCGAAGAATCTCCACGAACGTGGCTGCCTCTTTCGGAATGATGCAGTCGTAACCAGGAAATGCACTTGCACCTTCGGGGATGTTGCCCATGTGCACTGCGTGGTGGTTTCTGCCCGTCAACATCGCAGCGCGCGTCGGCGAACACAGCGCGGTGGTATGAAACTGGTTGAAGCGCAGACCGTTCGCCGCAACACGGTCGAGTGCCGGAGTCGGAACCGGCCCGCCGAACGTGCCGCACGTTCCAAAGCCCACATCGTCGAGCAGCACCAACACGATGTTGGGCGCATCCGTTGAGGGCAGCGGCACTGCAGGTCGAGCCGGCACCGATTGATCGATGAGGCGGGACGTGGTGCCGGCGAAAGGAGCCGTTGGAAATGGCAGGCTCGGCCCGCCGGACTTCGTCACCACGACGTCAGCCCTGCAGACCGGCGTGGTCGAAGCATTTGCGGAACGCATCCACCACGGACGAGTCACCCGTAACTGCGACGTCGGCCGTCGACCACGGCTGCTTGGTCGACAAGATTCCGACCAGCGTGGCTCGCGTCATCGCGACTTCCACCGATGCGCCGGTGCCGTCGGTGGGAACCGCAACACAGTTGCGCAGCAGTAAGCCAGCCGACTCGCCATCGACAACAAAACGAACATGAGCCCGGAGCCCTTCGGCGCGGGCAGGATCGAGCAACACCCGGAGTGTGTGAATGAGATCGACTGCACTCGCGTGTGCAGTGGTGCGCGCACCAAAGGAGTGCTTCATGAAACGATCCATCGGGGTTTGCCCGTCGAGGTGTCGGGCACGAGTGATCGCCCAGTTGCGAATGTTCGCCGCTGGTGTTCGTTCGGCGATCAGGCGTAGACCCCGTGCCAGCAACTCCTTGTCGGCCGTGGTCGCGTCAGCGGAGCGCGCGAGCCATGTCGCCAACTCCACGCCCCAACGCACGTCGTGCGCATCGAAAGCCGCACTCGCCTGTTTGGCAACCTCGTCACGGCCACCAAAACCAGCGATCAACTTCGCGAATCGCTCCTGGGGCCACTCGGGAAACAACTTCGACTCTTCCCCGTCGAACCAGCCGCGGAGTCCGGCATAGATCTGTCGGACGTGATGTTCGCCAACGCCGTATCGCTCGCTGGTGAAATGGTCCTGGTCGTACAGCGCCGGCAGCGAAACTTTTGCTGCCACTTCGTCCATGGTCCAACCCTTGTTGATTGCCCGAACGGTCTGATCCCACAGGAACTGAATGGAGTCTCGATAACGCTCCGACGTTTCACGAATCCGTTCACGACCCGACAACGGCGGGCCGTGCGTGGCAATGAGGTGATCGGGTTCCCACGCAATAATGTTGTCGATCCCCGGAATCAACACTCGCGGATCGCGGTACTCCTCGCCGCGAATGGCGAACACGTTGAAGAGCACCGGCCACACGGTGTTGTGCACGCACGTCTGCAGGTTGGGAAAGAAGAAGTTGATCGAGTCGTCGCTGTCGCTCGGCGAAAATCGAACCTGCACTCGCTCACCGGCGATGGTGACCTCGCCGTGATCCGGCAACGGATTCGTGACCGGCAGGAACCCTGGAGTAGCCGGCGCATGCGCAGGATTGCGATACGAAAAGCCGAGCCCGACGTTCACCAGACCATCGGCGCCGTCGGTTGGCATCACGATGGCGAATTGTTCGACGAGACCGCGCCCATATGCAGGCGCTATCTCGCCGGAAGTTCGAGCCTTGTTCTCCGATATTCGTCGATGCCCGTAAATCGGCAACGGCTTCACATGGTTGCCTTCTTCGAGCACTGCTTGAGTCCCTTCCACATAGTGAAAGTGGGTGTAGACCACTGCCGCTATCGGTCGACTCGTGCGGGTTCGCAACTCCTTCAGCGCGAGCGCCATCTCCTGCACCGACTCGCCAGTATCGAATGCGATGATTCCATCCGGTGCATCGATGAACGTTTGATTCGACAACCCATTGCCGACGAAGCACCAAGCCCCGTGGCGAACTTCATAAAAGTTGCGCCGAAGCACGTCGCTTTGGGCGAGATGGTCGGCGTGAACTCGCGCGCCATTCGGCGCCACCACGGTGCGCTTGCCGTTTGGTTCGAAGCTGCGCGTTGTCATTTGGCGCCCCGTCGCACCCCAACATCGTGACACACCAGACGGTGGCGATTTTCAGCAGCTTGAGGCGACGTCGGGAATCGAATTCCACCCTGACTATGCCAGTTCGTGGGAATTGATCTCCCACTGGCGTCTTTCAGCCTGAATTCCCTGCCTCTTCGTCTTACGAAGTTCTACTCGTCACCCCAAAGAGTGATTCAATCCGTACCACGTCCTTACCAACGTCCCAGATCGGAGGTTGGCAGAGTGCGGGGTGGCGTAGGAGCGATCGGCAACCTACTATTTGGGCGTACCCCTGAAGCAGCTCAGCGTGTACGGATAGTCGACGGTCGCGTGGTAGTGGTACATCGACACGGTGGCTCCGTCCCAGGTGATCGAGTGCGTGTCGCCGTGACAAACGTCGAGGTCGGCGGTATACAACATGGCTCCGGTCGCTCCGTACGGGCCGTAGATGCCGAACCCGTCATTGGCGTAG
>Ga0233424_10001784_pt1 | contig 17310 bp, 15 predicted proteins | sample Watercolumn_Towu_FD_181011 | JGI IMG/M metagenome (GOLD analysis project Ga0233424, IMG submission 181011) | Freshwater microbial communities from Lake Towuti, South Sulawesi, Indonesia - Watercolumn_Towuti2014_125_MG | ecosystem: Environmental > Aquatic > Freshwater > Lake | place: Indonesia...
GCGTTGACTTTTCCTTTCCATATATTATTATTTTGATTAGTCAAAAATTCATGTGGTGGTTGATTCCTCTCGCCGCCGTGGCGCTCGCCGCCCTGATGCCCAGGTACGGAGTTGCTGCACGCGCGCGGGTCTACAGATCGGCTATAGCGAGGGAGCGCTCCGAGAACGCGTTGAAGCACCTCCTTCGTCAAGCCGGCGCCGGGCATTCCGCGTCATTTGCTTCGCTCAAGGGTGAATTGCGCCTGAGCGATCGCGCGCTGCTCGCGCTGACCGAGCGCCTGGAGGATGAGGGGCTGATTCAGAGCGACGGAACGCACCTGAAATTGACGGCACCGGGCGAGCGGCTAGCCCTGCACGTGCTGCGCGCGCATCGCCTGTGGGAGTCCTATCTTGCTCAGGAGCTTGGCGTGCCGGTCGATCTGGTCCACGCCCGGGCGGAACGGCATGAACACCGGCTGGACGCGCAGCAGCTCGATCGTCTGTCTGCGGCGATGGGTCACCCCGGCACCGATCCGCACGGCGATCCGATTCCGGGCCCGGACGGCCTGCTGCCCGACGCGCCGGGTACCGCTCTGAGCAGCTGGCCGCTGATGACACCCGGCCGCATCGTGCACCTGGAAGACGAACCGCCGCTCGCTTTTGCGCAACTCGTCGCCGAGGGGTTCAAGCTCGGTCAGATCGTGCGGGTTATCGAACGCCTCCCGTCGCGTCTGGTGCTGAGCGACGGTGAGCGCGAATTCCGTCTGGCGCCGATGCTGGCGGCAAACGTTCACGTCGTTGCCGCATCGAGCGAACCGGCGCGCGCGCTTGACGGCGTCATTCCGCTGAGCGACCTGCCGTCCGGGACGGTCGCCGATATCGTCGGGCTCGATTCGTCATTCCGCGGATTCGCGCGGCGCCGGCTGCTCGATCTCGGCTTCACGCCGGGAGCGCGCGTGCGCGGCGAGCTCGCCCCTTTTTCCGGCGATCCGCGCGCCTATCGCCTGCGCGGCACAACCATTGCGCTGCGGCGTGAACAGTCCGATCGGGTGTTGGTAAAGCCGCGGGCCGTGGAGGCGGCACCCTGATGGGCGCTACGCCGCAGGCCTGCGAAACCTGTCCGGTTCACGCCGAGATGGCACAACTCGGGACCGCCTCTGGCGGTTTCGATCACGTCATCGCCCTGGCCGGCAATCCGAACACTGGCAAGTCCACCCTCTTCAATGCGCTGACCGGCCTCCGTCAGCACACCGGCAACTGGCCGGGAAAGACCGTCACCCGTGCCGAAGGTGGATTCCAGTTCGCCGGCAGGCGCTACAAGCTCGTCGATCTGCCCGGCACCTACTCGCTGCTGTCAGCCTCGGACGATGAGGAAGTGGCGAGAAACTTCCTGCTGTTTGGCCGTCCCGACTGCACGGTGGTGGTCGTCGATGCCAGTGCGCTCGAACGCAACCTCTACCTCGTGCTGCAGGTGCTCGAGATCACCGACCGCGCGGTGGTGGCGGTGAACCTGATGGACGAAGCGAAGCGCCGTGGCATCGAGGTGGACAGCCGATCGCTGGCCCGCGATCTCGGAGTGCCGGTCGTGCCGATCGTCGCGCGCCGCGGTGAGAACGTCATGGCCCTGCTGCAGGAGGTCGCCAACGTCGTGTCCGGCGAGACGGCGACCCACCCGCTTCGCACCAAAGGCACGGAGGAGTTCGAGCGGGCCGTGATGCGGCTGGTGCCGATGATCGAGGCCGCTGCGCCGGGCGTGCCGAATGCCAGATGGATCGCGATTCGGCTGCTCGACGGTGACGCGTCGGTTGAAGAGGCGCTGACCAGCGGCCGTCTCGCCGAGCTCGTCCGCCGGCAGCAGGAGCCCGATCAACGGTTCAGCCGCACGATCGCGCTGCAGGGGGCGCAATGACGGCCGCAGATGGCTCAGATGGCAACAGCAGGCTCACATGACTGAACGCGTCATTACACCGGCTGACATCATCCGCGAAGCCGGCGCGCTGCGGCGCTCGCTGGCGGCGGGTTTCCGTGACGAGGTTGTCAACTCGCTGTACGGACAGGTGGCGCGTGTGGCTGGTCGTGCGGTGCACGATCGCCGCTCGCGCCGGCTGGAGCTCGATCAGCAGATCGATCGCATCGTCACGTCGCGGTGGCTCGGCCTGCCACTGATGCTGCTGATCCTCGCGGTGGTGTTCTGGTTGACGATCGTCGGCGCCAACGTGCCGTCGGCGATACTGGCCGCGGCGCTGTTCGCGATCGAGGACTGGGCGGCCGCGGCATTCACCAGCTGGGGCTCGCCGGTGTGGCTCACGGGGTTTCTCTGGCACGGGGTGTTTCGCGGGCTCGCCTGGGTCATCAGCGTGATGCTCCCGCCCATGGCGATCTTTTTTCCGATGTTCACCATTCTCGAGGATCTGGGCTATTTGCCGCGCGTGGCCTTCAACCTGGACTACCTGTTCAAGCGCGCCGGAGCCCACGGCAAGCAGGCGCTGTCGATGGCGATGGGTTTCGGCTGTAATGCGGCCGGCGTCATTGCCACGCGGGTCATCGATTCGCCGCGCGAACGGCTGGTGGCAATCCTCACCAACAACTTCGTGCCCTGCAATGGCCGCTTCCCCACGCTGATCATGCTCTCGACCGTGTTCGTCGCCGCGGCATTTCCAGCGGTGATGGCGTCGTTGGTCGCGGCCGGCTCGGTGGTGGCCATCGTCGTGGTCGGCGTGCTCTTCACGCTCGGCGTGTCGTACGCCTTGTCACACACCATCCTGCGCGGCGAAGCATCGGCGTTTACGCTCGAATTGCCGCCGTACCGCCGTCCCGGCCTGCTGCGGATCCTCTACACCTCGCTGATCGATCGCACCTTGTTCGTGCTGTGGCGCGCCATCCTCACCGCCGCGCCGGCCGGCGCGGTGATCTGGCTGCTGGCCAACATCACTGCCGGCGGCGCCAGCCTCGCCAGCCACGCGGCGCGCGCGCTCGACCCGCTCGGCTGGGCGATCGGCCTCGACGGTGTCATCCTGCTGGCCTACGTCATTGCCATTCCGGCCAACGAAATCGTGGTGCCGACGATGCTGATGGTCTACATGTCGCAAGGCATGATGACCGAGCTCGACTCGCTCGACGGGTTGCGGCGGCTGCTCGTCGAGCAGCACGGCTGGACGATGCTGACGGCCGTGAACCTGATGCTGTTTTCGCTGCTGCACAACCCCTGCGCCACGACCATCATCACGATCTACAAGGAGACGTTGAGCGCCAGATGGGCGGCGATCGGCGCGCTGATGCCGCTGGCGCTCGCCTTCGCCGTCACCTTCCTGACCGCGACCGCCGCTCGGCTGCTGTTCTGACCGTGACGCTCGACGCCGCGTTCGCGTCGCCGGAGTCCAAGCGCCGCCACGTCCGGCAACTGTTCGCCACGATTGCCGATCGCTACGACCTGATCACCAAGGTACTGTCGTACGGCCAGGATGCGGCCTGGAAGGCGAAGCTCGTGGCGCTGGCCGACGTGAGGACGGGCGACCGGGCCCTCGATCTCGCGGCCGGCACCTGTGACATCGCGTTTGCGATCGCGTCGCGAGGCGCGGTGGTTGTCGCCAGCGATATCACGCATCGCATGCTGCAGCTGGCTTCGGCCAAATCGACCGCCGCGTCATTGGTGACCGGCGACATGGGCAGTCTGCCGTTTCGATCCTGCTCATTCGATCTCGTCACCACCGGCTACGGCTTGCGCAACGTTCCCGAGCTCACCACGGCGATCGATGAGATCGCGCGCGTGCTCAGACCCGGCGGCCGGTTGCTGTCGCTGGACTTCAACAGACCCGAGAATGCGATTGTTCGCGCCGCCTATCTCGGATATCTCTTTGTGGCGGGATCGCTGCTGGGCTGGATCCTGCACCGCGATCCCGATACCTACCGCTACATCCCCGCATCCATCAAGCGCTATCCGGGCGCGCGCGGCGTGGCCGATCGGCTGGCGGCTCGCGGCTTCGACCACGTCACGGTGATTCCGCTGTTGTTCGGGCTGATGGCCATTCACGTCGCCCGGCGTTCCGGCCGATGAATTGTTCGGAGGGTGAGGCACCCGGTGCAGTGCTGCGCAGTTGCGACGCTTTTTGGGAAGCCGCGCACGCTTCGCACCTGAAGCACCCAGGCACTTGAGGCACCATAGGCACGTTAGCGAATGACATTAGTCGACTCACTGCTTTCGGCCATCGTTCGCGCAGACGGTGAAGTGCTTGTCCTGCACGGCGGCGAACGTCCGTACGTGGTCGTCGGCATGCGCACCGTCGCCATTTCGACGCACACGCTGACCGTCGTGCCATGACCGGGATGCTGGAGCAGTTGTTGCCGGCCGACGCTCGGGCGCGGCTGGCCGAGTCGGGCGCGGCCGAACACAGCCTGTCGCTCGATGGCGGCGAGCGGTTCGCGGTCGTCGCGGCGCGCGGCGGCGACGACATCTGGATCGAGATCCGCCGGCGTGGACGGCAGCACGTCGCCGAACCGAGGCGTTCCGCAAGGCGCCCGATCGCACCAGCCTGCTCGAGCATCTCAGGCGCGAAGGCATTGACACGTCGGCGGTCGAACGGCTGGCATCGGGCCAATAGGCCCAATAGGCCAACAGGACAATAGCTAATACAATCGACGTCATGCCAGACGTCGCGGTGGTTCGCAAGCGTGTGAAGTTTGCGATCGATCAGGCGCGGCGCGATCAGGCTGAGCGCCGCGAGCGCGTCGCTGAAGCGCAGAAGAACTACGCGACCTTCCTGTCCACCGCGGCAATCCCCGTCTTCCGGATGTTCGCCAACATCCTCAAGTCCGAAGGGCTCAACTTCGAAGTGATGACGCCCGTCGGCGGTGTGCGGCTCCAGTCCGAGCGCACCCGTGAAGATGCGATCGAGATGGAGCTGGACGCGACGGCCGATCCGCCGCAACCACTCGTGACGGTCACGCGCGTCCGCGGCAGCCGCGTCATTCAAAGCGACCGCACCATCAAGGGCAGCAATCCCCTCGTGCAGCTCACCGAAGACGATGTCATCGAGATGCTTTTCGAGGAACTTCGTCCCTGGTTGGAATAGCGCCTACGCGCCTGCGCCAGCTCCGGCGGCGTGCCGTCGTCCGAAGACCACGACCCTGAAACCACTACTGTCGGTGCAGGTATCGGGCGGCATTGTGTGGCGGTGCGCGCAGCGCAGCTGATTGACCGTCCGATCCCATCGCAAATCCCCGCGATGGCACACGAACTAATCGCGGGATGAGGTCCTCGCGCATCCGTGATTGCCTGTCCCGGAACACGTGATTCCTCAGGCGGAGCCGTGCGGGAAAGTATACTGCCCGGCATGAAGCTCGAAACGTTCGCGATGGAGCGAATGCAGTCCACCTACGAGAACCTCGTCGAGTTCAATCTGTCGGAGAGCGGTGTCCGTCCGTTGACCCCGCGTCAACTGATTGAGGACGCGGCAGGACTCGATGGACTCCTCGACCAGCCGCTGGTCTACACCCAATCGAACGGCACCATCGATCTTCGCGGGGCGATCGCATCGCTCTACCCCGGCGCGGGCCTCGATCACATCGAGGTCACTAACGGCGGCTCGGAGGCGAATTTCATCACCACCTTCAACCTGATCGAACCGGGTGACGAGGTGGTGATGCTGGTGCCGAACTACATGCAGACCTGGGGCCTGTCGCGCGCGTTCGGGGGCACGGTTCGTCAGTGGCCGCTGGTCGAAGATCACCACGCCGGCCGATGGCGGGCCGATCTCAATGCCCTCGAGCAGCTGGTGACCGCGCGTACTAAACTGATCGTGATCTGCAATCCGAACAACCCCACGGGGGCGCGCCTCACCACAACCGATCTCGACGGCATCGCGCGGATCGCCGACCGCCACGGCGCCTGGATCCTGTCGGACGAGGTCTATCGCGGCGCGGAAATCGACGGCCTGGAGACGGCGTCGATGTGGGGACGATCGCCGCGCGTCATCGTGACCAGCGGGCTGTCGAAGGCGTACGGATTGCCGGGATTACGCATCGGCTGGATCGTGGCGCCGCCGTCACTGCTCGCGTCGCTCTGGTCTTACCACGATTACGTGACCATTGCGCCGGGGGCGCTGAGCGATCGCCTGGCCCGGGTCGCGCTCCAACCGGAGCGCCGCAATCGCCTGCTCGAGCGGACGCGCGACATCCTGCGCCGCAACCTGCCGCTGATCGAAGCATGGCTGACGGAGGCGGGCGGCTTCCGCTGGATCAGACCCGAGGCGGGCGCCATCGTCTACGTGCATTACGACTACGACATCAACTCCACCGAGCTCGTGACGCGCCTGCGAGAAGAGCAGAGCGTGCTGGTGGTGCCCGGCGATCATTTCGGCATGGATCGGTACCTGCGCCTGGGCTTCGGCGAGCCACCGGAGTACAACCGCGCCGGTCTCGGTCGACTCAAGGCACTGCTGGCGTCGCTACCCTCCCGCCCGGAGGGGGTCGCACCGGGACGATGAATCGGCCCGAGCTGGCGTTCGTGCTGATCGGGTTCGGCAACGTCGCGCGGCGCTTCGTCCACCTGCTCGGCGAGACCGCCGATCGCCTGGACTTCAGCTGGAAGGTGGTCGGCGTCAGCACGCGCCATCACGGCAGCGTGGTCGATGCCGGCGGGATCGATCTGGACGCCGCGATCGCCGCCGTTGAAGGACAGCGGCCGCTCGATCGACTCGATCCGGCGCCGCGCGAGCGAAGCGGCATCGACGTCATCCGGCAGGTGGCGGACGCGATGGCCGATGACGCCGACGACGGCCGGCTGCTGTGCATCGAGACCACGGTCCTCGACATCGATTGCGGCGAGCCGGCCGTTTCACACGTCCGCGCCGCCCTCGAAGGCCGGGCGCACGTCGTCACCGCCAACAAAGGGCCGGCGGCGTTTGCCTATCACGAGCTCGAGGCGCTGGCGGAATCGGTTGATCGCGCCTTTCTGTTCGAGGGAGCGGTGATGGATGGCGTGCCGGTCTTCAACCTGGTGCACGAGACCATGCCGGCGATTGCGGTCGAGGGATTCCGCGGCGTGATCAACGCGACCTGCAATTTCATTTTGTCGGAGCTCGAGCGCGGCCTGGAATTCGACCGCGCGCTCGCCGACATGCAGGCCCGCGGCATTGCCGAAGCCGATCCCGCTCTCGACGTCGACGGCTGGGATGCGGCGGCCAAGACTGCGGCGCTGGTCAACGCGCTGATCGGCGGCGTCATGACGCCGCATCAGGTGCGGCGCACCGGCATTCGCGATGTCACGGCGTCGGACGCGCGCGACGCGCTCGGACGGAACAAGCGCATCCGACTGGTGGCGTCGGCCGAACGCAAGGGCGGTATGGTCACGGCGCGCGTCGAGCCCGAGCTGCTCGATCAGGACGACCCGCTGGCCGGGCTGGTTGACCTCAACAACGCGCTGTACTTGACGACCGATTTACTCGGCGAAGTCGGCATCGTTCAACGCGGCGGCAGCCTGACGCAGACGGCGTACGCACTGCTCAGCGACGTGTCGCGCATTTCACGAAGGGTTCGGGAATCGAGATGAGCGGACCGTTAGCAGGTTTCACGATTGTCGATCTGACCCGCGTGCTGTCGGGACCGTACTGCACCATGGTGCTGGCCGACCTGGGGGCGCGGGTCATCAAGGTCGAACATCCAGGCAAGGGCGACGACACGCGCCACTGGGGCCCGCCGTTCCTCGGCAAGGAGAGCGCCTACTTTCTGAGCATCAACCGCAACAAGGAGAGCGTGACGGTTGACTTCAAGCCGAGCGAAGGCCGCGTGGTGCTCGAGAGGCTGATCGCACAGGCCGACGTCTTCGTCGAGAACTTCCGGCCCGGCACCATTGATCGCGCCGGTCTCGGATGGGACGCGATGCACGCCAGATTCCCGCGGCTGGTCTATGCCTCGATCGCCGGCTACGGCCAGACCGGTCCGCGGCGCGACGAGGCCGGTTACGACGCGGTGATGCAGGCGGAGGGCGGTCTGATGAGCGTCACCGGCGATCCCGACCGGCCCGGTTACCGCCTCGGCGTCGCGATCACCGACATGGTCGCCGGACTGTATTGCGCGCAGGGCATCACCGCCGCGCTGCTCGCGCGCGAGCGGTCCGGCGTGGGCCAACGCGTCGACATTGGAATGCTCGATACGACGGCGGCGCTGCTGACCTACCAGGCGGCGAACTGGTTTGCGACCGGCAGGATTCCGCCGCGTCAGGGTAACCGGCACGCCACCATCGCGCCGTACGAGACCTTCACCACCATGGATGGCGACATTGTTATTGCGGTCGGCAACGACCAAACCTGGCGGAAGTTCTGTCCCGTCATCGGACTGCCCGAACTGGCCGCCGATCCGCGATTCAGCACCAACAAGGATCGCATGGAGCATTACGACGCCATGCGTCCGCCTATCGACGCGGCCTTCCGAACGAAGACCTCCGCGGAATGGATCGCCATCTTGAATGCGGCGGGGGTGGCCAACGGCGAAGTGCGCAACATCGGCCAGATGTTGAACGATCCGCAGCTCGAAGCCCGCGAGATGATCCGGACCTTGATGCACCCGACCGTGGGTGCGACCCGCGTGATCGGCGCGCCGATCAAATTGTCGGAAAACCAGGCGACGGTACGGACCCCGCCACCGGTGTTGGGCCAACATACCGACGCGGTGCTGGCGGAAATTGGTTACGACGAATCGGCGATCCGAGACCTGCGGGCCCGGGCGGTGATTTAGGGCTTGGGGCTGCGCTCATCGGACCTTCTACGGTCATGACGCGCACCGCGGTCCCTCGCCATGCAGGGATGGAGTGCATCCCTGCTGCCCATCCCAGGCAGCGCGATGAACTTCGAGAAACGAGATTCGCCCAACCTGTGAGTGACGCAGATGTCAATAGCTGCGTACCTGGCGAGCGGCATACGGCGCATTTCCTGCGCCCTCAAGCCCTCAAGCTCCAAGACCCAGAACCCAAGACCCTGCTAAAGTAAGACTCTTGCAGCCGGATATGGCGATTCCCACCTTCAGCACCGGCAGCGCGCCGTCGATTGTCGACCTGGTTGGCGACACGCCGCTCGTCAGGCTGCGCCGCATCGAACGCCGCGCGCCTGGCGTGGAGCTGTATGCGAAAGCCGAGTGGAAGAACCCTGGCGGCTCCGTGAAGGATCGGCCGGCACTGCGGATGATCCTGGAAGGCATCGCGTCAGGCCAGTTGACGCCCGGCAAGATCATCCTCGATGCCACGTCGGGCAACACCGGCATTGCCTACGCGATGATCGGCGCGGCGATGGACTACCGCGTGACGCTGTGCGTGCCCGAGAACGTCACACCGGAACGCAAGCGCATCCTGCGCGCCTACGGCGCGGAACTGGTGTTCACCAATCCGCTCGAAGGATCCGACGGTGCTATTCGCATGGCCCAGGAGATGAACGCCCGCCAACCGGACGAGTACTTCTACGCCGATCAGTACAACAACGCCTTCAACTGGCGCGCCCACTACGACACCACCGGGCCGGAGATCATCAGGCAGATCGGCTCGCGGATGACCCACTTTGTCGCCGGCCTCGGGACGAGCGGCACGTTTATCGGCGCCGGCCGCCGGCTGCGCGAGTACAACAGGAACATCGTGCTCGCCTCAGTGCAGCCGGATTCACCACTGCACGGCCTTGAAGGCCTCAAGCACATGGAGTCGGCGATCGTCCCGGGCATTTACGATGTGACGCTTGCCGACGAAGACCTGCGCGCCGGCACCGAGGAGTCGTATCAAATGACCCGCTGCCTCGCTCAGGAGGAGGGCCTGCTGGTCGGCATCTCCAGCGGCGCCAACCTGGCCGGCGCGTTGAAGCTCGCGCGCAAAGGCGCGGTGATGGTGGTGGTGTTCTGCGACGGCGGCGAGCGATATCTGTCCGAGCGATTCTGGGAGAATCCTCCGGAGGGCGCGTCGATCTGCGGCACCAACTGAGCCCGTCAGTGACGACAAGGTCCTTGACAACGATCATGATCAAACGACTATCCACGCGAATCCTGCTCGGGCTGTTGCTGGCGTCGAGCACCATCGTCGGGTCCGCGCAAACGCGGCCGGCGACGCCGTCAGCCGACATGCCGGTGATACGTTTCGAAAAGCTGACGTTGAAGAACGGTCTGGAGGTGATTCTCAGTCCGGATCGCCGTCTGCCGCTCGTCGCGGTCAACCTCTGGTATCACGTCGGACCGGCCAACGAGGAACCCGGCCGCACCGGGTTCGCGCACCTGTTCGAACATCTGATGTTCCAGGGCTCGAAGCACACGCCGCCCGACTCCCACTTCCGAATGCTCGAAGCGGCCGGCGCGACCGACATCAACGGCACGACCGACTACGACCGTACCAATTACTTCCAGACCGTCCCGGCCAACCAGCTGGAGCTGGCGCTGTGGATCGAGTCGGATCGCATGGGCTATCTCCTCGACACCGTCGACCAGGCAGCGCTGGCCAATCAGCAGGACGTGGTTCGCAACGAGCGTCGCCAGAGCCTCGAGAATCAGCCGTACGGTATTGCTGAGGAGGCGGTGGTGCAGTTGCTGGTGCCGAAGGGGCACCCGTACTACGGCTACGTCATCGGCTCGCACGAAGACATCCAGGCGGCGAAGCTCGAGGACGTGAAGCAGTTCTTCAAGCGCTATTACGCGCCCAACAACGCCAGCCTCGCGATCGTCGGCGACTTCGATCCGGCGCAGGCCCGGGCGTTGGTCGAGAAGTACTTCGGCACGCTGAAGCGCGGGCCCGACGTGCCGCCGATTACCGTCGAGACGCCGCGCCTCACGGCGGAGCGCCGCGCCGTCATCGAAGATCGCATCGAGCTGCCGCGGTTGTACATGGCGTGGCTGACGTCGCCGATCTTCAAGCCCGGCGACGCCGACGCCGATATCGCGGCGACCATCCTGGGCGGCGGGCGATCGAGCCGTCTCTACAAGAAGCTGGTCTACGAGCAGCAGATTGCGCAGGACGTCAGCGTGGCCCAGCAGTCGCTGATGCTCGGATCGCAGTTCCAGATCGCGGTCACGGCCCGGCCCGGCCGCACCCTCGAGGAAATCGAGAAGGCGGTCGACGCCGAGCTGCAGATGCTGAGGACGACGGCCCCCGAGCTGCGTGAGGTTGAACGGGCGCAGAACACCTTCGAGACTCGAATCATCACCGGGCTCGAATCACTTGGCGGCTTCGGCGGCGTGGCCGACCGGCTGAATTCCTATCACCATTTCCTGAAGACGCCGGACTATCTGCAGCAGGACCTCGGCCGCTATCGCGCGGTGACGCCGGCGAGCGTGCTGGCCTTTGCGAAGGCCCAGCTGACGCCCTCGTCGCGCGTCGTCGTGCATGTCGTCAAGGGCACGCCGAAGTTGTCGTCGCCGCCGACGCCTCCGGCGGCCGCGTCCGCGCCGGGACAGGGCGCCGAATCGATCAACGCCGACGAGCCGTGGCGGAAGAATCCGCCGCCCGCGCCGGCATCGCGCACCTACCTGCAGGTGCCGACGCCGGAATCGATCACGCTGCCGAACGGCCTGACGGTAATCCTGGCGTCGCGCCGCGGCCTGCCCGTGGTGGCCGCCAACCTGGTGATTCGGACCGGCAGCGACAGCAATCCCGTGGATGCCCCGGGGCTCGCCAACTTCACGGCGGCCATGCTGAGCCAGGGGACCGCATCGCGCTCCGCATTGCAGATCGCCGACGACCTTGCGCAGCTGGGCGCGACGCTGACGGCCACCAGCACCATGGATGCGTCGACGATCAGCACCCGATCCCTCAAGAAGAACTTTTCCGCGGCGCTCGAGCTGGCGGCCGACGTGGCGCTGCGTCCTGCGTTTCCCGCGGCCGAGGTCGATCGCCAGCGCGCGGTTCGGCTCGGACAGCTCGCCCAGCAGCGGGAGAATGCGCAGGCCCTGGCGGGGAAGATTGTCGCCCAGGTGTTGTATGGCGAGACGCATCCCTACGGTTTTACCGAGCTCGGCAGCGAGGCGTCGCTGAAAGCCGTCACCGCCGACCGGATGCGCGCGTTCTGGCAGCAGAACTTTGTCCCGAACAACGCGGCGCTGATTGTCGCCGGCAACATTTCGATGAGTGAGCTGCGTCCGCTTGCCGAGAAGGCGTTTGGCGGATGGACGCGCGGCACACCGGTTCGCCCCACACTCACCGTTCCGGCGCATGCCTCGTCGAAGGTCGTGATTGTCGATCGGCCGGGGGCGCCGCAGACCCAGCTGCGCGTGGCGATGATCGGCGCGGCCCGCTCGGCGCCGGATTTCCGGCCCGCGCAGGTGATGAACACCGCGCTGGGCGGGCTGTTCTCGAGCCGCATCAACATGAACCTGCGTGAGAAGAACGGCTACACCTACGGCGCCGGATCGCAGTTCGTGTTCCGCAAGGCGCCAGGGCCGTTCCAGGTCTCGACCGGCGTGCGGACCGACGTCACCGGCGCGGCGGCGGCGGAGATCCTCGCCGAGCTGCGCGGCATGGCTGCGGCGCCGATGCCGGCCGACGAGCTGCGGCTGGCGCAGGACTCGCTGGCCTACTCACTGCCCGGTGGGTTTGAAACCAGCGAGAGTACCGCGGCCAGCCTCTCGAACATCTATACCTACGATCTCGGCTTGAACTACTACGCGACGTATGCGGAGAGCGTCTATGCCGTGACACCGGCGCATGCGCTGTCGGCGGCGAAGAACTACCTGGCGCCTGAGCGCTTTGTGGTTGTCGCGATCGGCGATCGATCGAAGATCGAAGCCGAACTGAAGAAGCTGAACCTGCCCATCGAGATCCGCGATGCGGAGGGCAGGGTGGCCAAGTAGGGTGCGGCGGATGGGCGTGACGCTGACCGCAACCGTGGACGCCGCCGTGCGCGCGCATGGCCGCGAAGCCTTCCCGCACGAATGCTGCGGAGCGATGCTCGGGAAGGACGGGGTGGTCGAGGAGGCGTTCAGGCTGCCGAACACCACTGAAGAAGGGCCGCGGCGGCGCTTCCTGGTGAGGCCGGACGACTATCGCACAACCGAGCAGCGGGCCCGCGAGGCCGGGCTCGATCTGCTCGGCTTCTACCACTCGCATCCGGATCATCCGGCCAGACCGTCACAATACGATCTCGATCATGCATGGCCGTCGTTGTCCTACGTGATCGTGTCGGTGATGGCCGGCGAAGACACGTTGCTGACGTCGTGGCGATTGAAGGCCGATCGCTCGGCATTTGACGAGGAAGACGTCCACGTCACGAGATCACCAGATCACGAGATCACCAAATGACCAGGATCCTGATTCCAACCCCGCTGCGCCCCTTTACCGACAAGCTCGATGCCGTCGAGATGGACGGCGCGAACATCGGCGAGCTGCTGGCCAACCTCACCACCAAATACGCCGGTCTCAAGCAGCATCTCTACGCCGCCGACGGCAGGCTGCGCAGCTTCGTCAACATCTACGTCAATGACGATGACATTCGGTATCTGCAGAAGGAGCAGACGCCCCTCAAGGCGGGCGATACGGTGAGCATCATCCCGTCGGTCGCCGGCGGCGCGCCGGCCCAAGCGGAGGTGTTGCCCGAATTGAGCGGCGACGAGATCAAGCGCTACAGCCGCCACCTGATCATGCCGGAGGTCGGCGTCGAGGGACAGCGCCGGCTGAAGGCGGCCAAGGTGCTGTGCATCGGCGCCGGCGGGCTGGGATCGCCGGCGGCCATGTACCTGGCCGCGGCAGGCGTCGGCACCATCGGCATCGTCGATTTCGACGTCGTTGACTTCAGCAACCTGCAGCGCCAGATCATTCACGGCACGCCGGATGTGGGCCGGGCCAAGCTGGCGTCGGCCAAGGACCGCCTCGGCGCATTGAATCCCAACGTGCACATCGAGACGTATGAAGAGGCGCTCAGCTCGGAGAACGCGCTGCGCCTGTTCGCGCCGTACGACGTGATTCTCGACGGCACCGACAATTTCCCCACGCGCTACCTGGTGAACGATGCGTGCGTGCTGACCGGCAAGCCCAACGCCTACGGCAGCATCTTCCGGTTTGAAGGGCAAGCCTCGCTATTTGCGACCAAGGAAGGCCCCTGCTATCGCTGCCTGTATCCTGAGCCGCCACCGCCGGGGCTGGTGCCGAGCTGCGCCGAAGGCGGCGTGTTCGGCGTGTTGCCCGGGATCATCGGCGTGATCCAGGCTACCGAGACCATCAAACTGGTGCTCGGCGCAGGGGAGCCGCTGATCGGCCGCTTCCTGATCTACGACGCGTTGCGCATGCGATTTCGCGAGCTCAAGCTGCGCAAGGACGCCGATTGCCCGGTGTGCGGGACCCATCCGACGGTGACGACGCTGATCGACTACGAGCAGTTCTGCGGCGTGGCGCCGCACCAGATCGCCGCGGCAGCGCCGCCGGTGACCACTGCGGACGCGTTGACGTCACGCGAGCTGAAGGCCGAGCTCGATCGCGGCGAGCCGGTGGTGATCGTCGACGTGCGCGAGCCGCAGGAATACCAGATCAACCGCCTGCCCGGTTCAATGCTCATCCCGCTCGGCGACCTGCCGACACGCTACGTCGAGCTCGATCCGAACGCGAACCTCGTGATGCAGTGCAAGTCCGGCATGCGCAGCGCGAAGGCACAGGATTTCCTGCGCTCCAAGGGCTTTACGCGAGTTCGCAACCTCACGGGCGGCGTGCTCGGCTGGATCGACCAGGTCGACCCAACGCAGCCGAAGTACTAATCGACAGTTGGCGACAGTTGGGGGCTGGCCCCAACTGTCACTTTTGAGACCAAGTCTCAGGTTTGAATGACGACTTGCCCGGTCCGAGTTCGAAGCCTAAAATAGGACTATGGCGGTCGTATTTATGACTTTTCGACGCGATGACCGTTTCGGCCGAAATCTCGCTCAGGCCAAGGGCCGGAAATGCTGAGACTTTCCAAGAAATCCGACTACGCGCTCATTGCCATGAAGCATCTTGCCGCCCGCCTCGATGGGGGTGGGTCGGCGAGCGCGCGCGAGATTTCGGAGTCCTACGACATTCCGCTGGAGTTGCTGGCCAAGGTGCTGCAGCGCCTGGTCCGCGCCAAGCTGCTGGTATCGGTTCAGGGCACCCGGGGCGGTTATCGGCTGGGGCGCAACGCGGCGCTGATTTCGGTGGCGGACGTCATTCAGGCAGTGGACGGGCCGGTCACGGTCACGGCCTGCTCGCCGAACGATCACAACTGCGATCAGTTCACCAAGTGCAGCATTCGTGACCCGCTTTGGAAGATCAAGAACAAGATTCTCGATTCGCTGAACACGGTGAGCGTGGCGGAAATGGCCGCTGAAGCGGACGCGCCGCCACCCGCTTCAACGCACACGGTTTCAAGAATGGTGTTCATTCCGCCGATCGGAGAAAGCTGACCCCCGATGGCTCCACTGCCCGGTGGCCTGATTTACCTCGATCATCACGCGACGACGCCGGTGGATCCGCGAGTGCTCGAGGCCATGTTGCCGTTCTTTGCGGAGAAGTTCGGCAACGCCACGAGCAGGCAGCATCGGTTTGGATGGGAGGCGAACGACGCGGTCGAAAAGGCGCGTAAGCAGGTCGCGGCGCTGATCGGCGCCGGCAGCAAGGACATCGTTTTCACCAGCGGCGCCACCGAGGCTAACAACCTGGCGATCAAGGGGATGGCCAGGGCCGCCCTTCGACTCGCGGCCGCTCGCTCAGGGCATGCAGACGATGAAGGAAGCGTTGACGGGATTCGGAATCACGTTGACGGGATTCGGAATCACATCGTCACGATCGCGACTGAGCATAAGGCGGTACTGGATCCGATTGCGCGGCTCCAGAAGAGCGGCTGGCGCGTCACGGTATTGCCGGTGGGACGAGACGGACTCGTGGAGGTGAGTGCGGTCGCTGGCGCGATCACCGATCGCACGTTGCTCGTCAGCGTGATGGCCGCGAACAACGAGATTGGCGTGTTGCAGCCGATCAAGGAGATTGCCGCGGCGGCGCATGCCAGAGGCGCGCTGATGCACACCGACGCGGTGCAGGTGATTGGCAAGATGCCGTTCGATGTCGAGGCGCTGGACGTCGACCTCGCGTCGATCACGGCCCACAAGGTCTACGGGCCGAAAGGCGTGGGCGCGCTGTATGTGCGCAGAACACGGGTGGCGATCGAGGCCGAAGTCGACGGCGGTGGTCACGAGCGCGGGATGCGCTCAGGCACGCTGAACGTGCCTGGCATTGTCGGATTCGGGGCGGCGGCGGAACTGGCGCGGTCCGAAATGGCGGGAGAGGCGACACGCGTCGGCGCGCTGCGCGATCGATTGCTGGCAGCGCTGCGGTCGACGACCGGCGGCTTGACGGTGAATGGCGACATGGAGCGCCGGCTGCCGGGCAATCTGAACGTGAGTTTCGACGGCGTGGACGGCCAGACATTGCTGCTGGGGCTGGATGACGTCGCGGTGTCATCGGGCGCGGCGTGCACGCAAGCCGGGCCGTCTCACGTGCTGACGGCATTGGGCCACTCGACGGATCGGGCGTTGGCGTCGTTGAGGTTCGGCATTGGGCGTGCAACGACCGCGTCCGATGTTGACTACGCCGCCGCGAAGGTGGCCGATGTGGTGGCCCGTGTGAGAGTGACTGAGAGTGTTGCGAAATGATTGACATCACCGAGAGCGCCGCGCGCGTCATCAACAAGCAGCTGCTGAAGCAGTCCAAACCGGGCGGCGGGCTGCGCATTGCGATCAAGGCCGGCGGCTGTTCGGGCTTCAGCTACGTGTTTGCGTTCGAGCCTTCTGCGAAAGAGTCCGACGCAGTGTTCGAGGGATCGAACGGCGCGAAGGTGTTCATCGATTCGCGCAGCCTGACGCTGCTCGATGGCACGGTGCTGGATTTCGACGAGCACAACCTGATGGCCACGAGTTTCACGTTGACGAACCCGCACGCCAAATCGACGTGCGGTTGTGGAGAGAGTTTTTCGGCATGAGCACCGCTACCGAGCAAATCGAGAAACTGGCGAACACCGAATACAAGTACGGGTTCGTCACCGATGTCGAGCAGGACATCGCCCCGAAGGGACTGAACGAAGACATCGTTGGTTTGATCTCGTCAAAGAAAGGCGAGCCCGAGTGGCTGCTGGAGTGGCGGCTCAAGGCGTTCCGGGCGTGGCTCAAGATGGCCGAGCCGCACTGGCAGAACGTCAACTACGAGCCGATCGACTATCAGGGTACGAGCTACTATGCGGCGCCGAAGGAAAAGAAAAAGCTGAACAGCCTGGACGAGGTCGATCCGGAGATCCGCGCGACCTTTGACAAGCTCGGCATCCCGATCGAGGAACAGAAGCTGCTGTCGAACGTCGCCGTTGACGCGGTGTTCGACTCGGTGTC
>Ga0233424_10001785_pt1 | contig 17295 bp, 17 predicted proteins | sample Watercolumn_Towu_FD_181011 | JGI IMG/M metagenome (GOLD analysis project Ga0233424, IMG submission 181011) | Freshwater microbial communities from Lake Towuti, South Sulawesi, Indonesia - Watercolumn_Towuti2014_125_MG | ecosystem: Environmental > Aquatic > Freshwater > Lake | place: Indonesia...
CGATCAACCGGATCATCGACTTCTTCCCGCCCCACGAGCAACGGCAGGTGCGCATGGCGGTCGCGGGAGCGCTGCGGGGGATCGTGAGCCAGCGACTCGTCGAGTGCCGCGACGGCCAGGGCCGCATCCCCGCCGTCGAGGTCCTCGTGGCGACCGGTCGCGTGTTCGACAAGATCGTGAACGCCGATGAGACCCACGAGATCGACGAAATCATTGCCGACGGTGAGTACTACGGGATGCAGTCGTTCGACCAGGCGTTGCTCGCGCTCTACCTGCGGGGCGCCATCGAGTTGCGCGAAGCGCTCGCGGCCAGCAGCCGCCCCCACGACCTGCGCCTGCTGATCGAACAGCACACCCTCGCCCAAGCCGGTTGAGCGAGGCCCCGCGGTCTGTCGGCCGCGGTGGATGCCAGGGCCACTGGTTTCGCGAAAGAAGCCGTGGTTCTGGGGTGGCCGCGCCGGGCGGTGCGGCACGCACGCGGCGTCACCGCACCGCCGTTGGACGGCGCCTTCGGGGATCGGGGGGTCAGGCGCCGGGCGCGGGGATGGATGCGGACTCGGGGGTCGACCGCACGCTGACCCGGCGGGGCTTGGCGCTCTCGCGCAACGGGATCCGCAGCGTCAGCACACCGTGGTCGTACTCGGCGTCGAGGTGGTCGGTGTCGAGGTTCTCGCCAAGGAACATCCGCCGCGTCGCCCGGCCCATCGGCCGTTCCTGCACGAGATACTGGCGGCCCTCGACGCTGTCGCGCCGACGCTCGGCCTCGACGCGCAACTCGTTGCGCTCGACGGTGAGTTCGATGGTCGTCGGGTCGATCCCCGGCAGGTCCATCTGCAGGACGACCACGTCACCGTTGCGGTAGGCGTCGTAGGGCATCGGCATGGCCCGGCCGGCCTCTGTGGGCTCGAACCAGGTGCGAGCCAACCGGTCGAAATCACGGAAGGGGTCAGTACGCATGAGCATGGGGGCCTCACGTTGGGAACTCGGGCCGGTGGGACGACCACCGGCGCTGCGGTATCGGTACGGGCTGCTGACGGGGAACCAGGCGAGCTTGCACACAGAAATCTGTGCGCGTTGTTGTCAAGAAAACTGTCAGCCTCCGTGCAACCCAACTGAGGGCGCCATTGTCGTATTCCCGTCGAAGCGGTAATTCCAATCCGTCGGAGCGGGCTGCGACGGCGGCCATCGGCACGGCCGCGCGCGGATCGGGTCGGAACGGGCACCGGGCGGTTCGCGAGAATGCAGAGATGACCACCGTCCCCGAGCGTCTCGTCCCGTTGCTCGGGCCGGGTTCGGCCGTCCGGGAACTCGCCGCGATCCTCCAGGACTCCGGGCACGAGTGCTATCTGGTCGGGGGTCCCGTCCGCGACATGTTCCTGGACCGGCCGATCGGCGATCTCGACCTCACGACCGACGCGCCTCCCGAGACCGTCGAGCGACTCGTCCGCCCCTGGGCCGACCACGTCTGGCTCCAGGGCGCCCGCTTCGGCACCGTCGGCGCGGCGCGGGGCGGCGTCAGCTTCGAGATCACCACGTTCCGGGCCGACGTGTATCACCACGACAGCCGCAAGCCCGAGGTGCGATTCGGCGACGACATCCTCACGGACCTCGGCCGGCGTGACTTCACCATCAATGCGATGGCGCTGCGCCTGCCGGACCTCGCCCTCGTCGACCCCCACGACGGTTTGGCCGACGTATTGGCGCGACGCCTGCGTACCCCGCTGGCGGTCGACATCAGCTTCACCGACGATCCGCTGCGGATGCTGCGCGCCGCCCGCTTCGTCGCCCAACTGGGCGTCACCCCGTCGGACGAGGTGGTCGAGGCGATGGGCCGCCTGCGCGACCGGCTCGACATCGTCAGCGCCGAGCGCATCCGCGATGAACTCTGCAAGCTGCTCCTCGCGCCCGACCCGAGCGAGGGGCTGTGGCTGCTCGCCACCACGAAGCTGGCCGACGAGTTCTTCCCCGAACTCAACCTCATGTCGCTCGAACAGGACCCGATCCATCGCCACAAGGACGTGCTCGCGCACACGATCGCGGTCGTGGCGAACACCCGTCCGGAGCTGCGGGTCCGGCTCGCCGCGTTGTTCCACGACGTCGGCAAGCCGCGCACTCGCGGGTACAGCAGCAACGGGGTCACGTTCCATCACCACGAGGTCGTCGGCGCCCGCATGACCAAGGCGCGCATGACCGAGCTGCGGTTCGCGAACGACGTGATCGAAGACGTGACCAAGCTCGTGTACCTGCACCTGCGGTTCCACACCTACCGAATGGGCTGGACCGACTCGGCGGTTCGGCGCTACGCGCGTGACGCCGGCGATCTGCTCGACGACCTCAACCACCTCACGCGTTGCGACTGCACGACCCGCAACCAACGCAAGGCCGAACAACTCGCGCGCCGCATGGACGACCTCGAGGCGCGCATCGAAGAGTTGCGCGCCGCCGAGGAACTCGCGGCGATCCGCCCGCCGCTCGACGGGCGTCAGGTCATGGAGTTCCTCGGCATCGCTCCGGGACCGATTGTCGGTGAGGCGCTCGAGTTCCTGCTCGAGATCCGTCTCGACGAGGGCCCGATCGACGTCGACACGGCGTATGCGCACCTCGATACCTGGGCACGCGCACGCGGGATCGAGCCTGCAGGCGAACGCATCGCCGCTGCAAAGCCGCGTGAGTGACTGCGATGCGAGAGCCGCGTCATCGTCGGGGGCGGCGGAGTCGAACGGCGCGGGTCGTCGAGAGCTGTCGTTCCGTCGTGGAGTGAACGTGGTCGCGCGTCAGAGACCGAGTCGGCGGGCTCGCCAGATCACCGTCGTCGGGAGTGCGGGGCCGGGATCGGCCGAGGTCTCGGGTGCGAGTTCGAGCAAGTGGTCGACGTCGAACCCGGCGCGCGTGAACGCTGCGAACATGGCTGACAGCGGCCGTACGTACAGCGTGAAGGACTCGCCCATCCGCTCGACCGTGACCGGTCCGCCGTCGAGGTAGGACCGCACGAGTTCGATCCGCCCGAGGGGGAGCGGTCCGCCGCCGGCAGTCGCGTCGCGTGCGACACACAGCGCGAACGGATGCGGCATCGCGCACACGAACACGCCGTTCGGCCGCAACACCCGGTGCACCTGACGCAGGACCCGGTCGAGGTCGTCGACCTCGCCGAGCGCACCTGCGCTGAACGCCACGTCGACCGTCTCGGCTCGCAAGAACGCCAAGTCCGCCAGATCGCCACTGCGGACCTCGATGCGAACCTGCTCGATCTCGGCGAAGCGCCGGGCGCAGGCCGCGAGTTGCTCGGACGGTTCGATGGCGATTGCCTTGGCGCCCTGGTGGACCAGTGCCACCGCGTTGTGGCCGGTCCCGCAGCCGAGCTCGAGCACCCGCTTGCCTTCGAGTGTCCCGAGCAGCCGCAAGTCGCGCTCGGTTGCGAGATCGTCGCCGTAACGGATGACCCCGTCGGCCGGGCCTGCCTCGGCGCTCAACTTGCCGGCGATCCGGTCCCAGGCCGCGATGTTCGGCGACCCGCCGTGCGGCGATCCGGTGTGCGGCGGGTTGGTCATGGCGCCATTGTGCCCCCGGGGCGGCGTCCACCGCACCCCGCGCCGTGGACGGGGTGTCAGGATGAGGCGATGCGGGTCGATGTGCCGGTCTCCGTGCCCCGCACCGCCGGGAGAGCGTCCGAACTCGACGGGCTCCGCGCCCTCGCCACCGCGCTCGTGTTCGTGTACCACTTCGGGCTGTTCACGGTGCCGTGGCTGGCGTGGGGCGATCGTCTCGCGGCGCCGACGACGTGGGGGGCACGGATCATCCCGAACCTTCACGTCGGGGTCGAGATCTTCTTCGTGCTGTCGGGCGTGCTGATCTACGGGCCGTTCGTGCGGTCGCGCCTCGCGGCCACCCCGTCTCGCGGGCATGTCGGGCCGTCGTTGCGTCGCTACGCGCTGCGCCGCGCCGCGCGCATCTACCCGGCGTACTGGCTCGCCGTCGGCGTGTTCGTCGCCGCGGGCGACGTCCGCATCGATGGCGCGGCAGCGCTGGTGCAGCACCTGACGCTGACCCAGACCTATTTCGGCGTGCCCGAAGGGCAGGGCCTTGCGATCGCCTGGACGCTCGTCATCGAGGTCAGCTTCTACTGCTTCGTGCCGCTGTGGGCCTGGATCGTGCGCCGCTGGTCGGTGAGCACCGAGGTCGCCACGCTCGCAGCGATGACGGTCGCGGCGCACGGGTTGCGCTGGTTCCTGGAGTGGCACGACGTGTGGGCGCCCGTCACGGTGCTGCCGCCGGCGCTGGCCTCGCTCGCGCCCGGGATGATCCTGGCGATCGTGCTGGCGGCGCGCGACCGCGGTGACCCCGGCGCATCGCGGTTCGCCGCTCTCGTCGTGCGGTACCGCGTCGGCTGCTGGGTGCTGGCCGGAGTCGTCGCCTTCGTGCTCGTGCGCGTGAGCTACGCGTCGGTGATGTTCTCGATCCTCACCGGGTCGATGCGCGCCCGCCACGAGGTGCTCGCACCGACGATCGCAGTGCTCGTGGTCGCGCCCGTTGCGCTCGGCGGCGCGTCGGGACGAGGGTTTCGTTGGTTGCGAGCGCGCGGGGTCGTGGCGCTGGGGACGGTGAGCTACGGCGTCTACCTGTGGCACCACCCGCTCATGACGCAGCATCTCGACGTCGACGCCATCCGGGCCGGTTCGCGCTTCGACGCGCTGTTGGTGATGCTCGGACTCGGCGCAATTGTCGTCGGTATCGCGTCGCTGAGCTGGACCCGCCTCGAACGGCCCGTGCTCGAACTCGCGGAGCGTGTCTCGCGGCGGGGACGCCCGTCACACGAGGCGACGCCCCGCTGACCGGCGCCGCAGCCGCCTCTACACTCCCCTGGCGTGCGTCGCGAGATCGACTACGCGCTCGCCCGACGGGCCACGATCCGTGACTTCGAGCGCGGCCAGTTGCCCCGCACCGACCTGTGCGACGCCCATCCGGAGCTATTGCGCGCAGCCCGGCACCTCGGTTCCGAGACCGACACGTGCTGCCCGGTGTGCGGCGACGGCCACACGCGGCGGGTGCTCTACGCCTACGGCGACTCGCTGAAGACGGCCAACGGCCGGGCGCTCACGGGGACCGACGAACTCGACAAGCTGGCGACCCGTCACGACGAGTTCGCGTGCTACGTGGTCGAGGTGTGCGTCGAGTGTGGCTGGAACTACCTGCTGCGCACCTTCCTGGTCGGCCGCCGCCACGCCGGCTGACCAAACCCACCAATCCACCAATTGGCGCACAACTGGGGACATCGCGCAGTTCTGCGCCAAACGCCTGCGCCAAGAATTGCGGTGGTCACGTCGACTGTACCGAGGCGCGGCTTGCGGTTTATCGTTGCGAGTGCCGCCGGGAGCCACCCGTGCCCTGGACGGTGGAGACGCTGCCATGACCGTGATGACGGCACCGCTGATCGCGTCCCGCAAGGGGAGCGACCCGCCTCTCGTGATGATCACCGCCTACGACGCGCCTTCGGCGCGCGTGGTCGACGGCGCCGGCGCGGAGATGATCCTCGTCGGTGATTCGGTCGCGATGGTCGTGCTCGGATACGACGACACGCTCAAGGTCACGGTCGACGACATGTGTCATCACGTCGCCGCCGTGGCGCGTGCTCGTCCGAGCGCGTTGATCGTGGGCGACATGCCGTGGATGAGCTACCACGTATCGCGCGAGGACACCGTCCGCAACGCCGCTGCGCTCGTGCGCGCGGGCGCGGGATGCGTGAAGCTCGAGGGTGGCAAGAAGCGGGTCGACGCAGTGCGCGCGATCCTCGACATCGAGATCCCGGTGATGGGCCACATCGGCCTCACGCCCCAGTCGGTGCACGCGCTCGGCGGGTTCCGGGTCCAGGGCAAGCAACTCGACGCCGCTCGCGTCATCGTCGAGGACGCGGTCGCACTCGCCGATGCGGGGTGTTTCGCGATCGTGCTCGAAGCCGTCCCCGACGGCGTCGCGCGCATGGTCACCGACTCGGTGCCCGTGCCGACCATCGGGATCGGCGCCGGCCGCCACTGCGACGGGCAGGTACTCGTGTGGCACGACCTGCTGGGCTTCCAGGCACCCGACCGCAAGGCACCGAAGTTCGTGCGGCGCTACGCCGAACTCGAGACGGCCGCGACCGACGCCGTCCAGCGCTTCGTCGCCGATGTCCGCGAAGGCCGGTTCCCGAGCAGCGCCGAGACGTACCACATGGCCGACCACATGGCCGAGGGCCTCGGCTTGTATGGCGGCACGACGGCCGAACCGCAGCCGACCGCGCCGGCCGTGGCGCCCGTGGCGCCCGCGGCGTCGGCGACGGCCGGTACGGCCTCCTCGCCCGAGCCGGCAGACGCCTGAGTTTCTCGCTGGCGATCGTGCACCGCGGTTCGGTGTCGTCGCGTTCGCGCCTGCCGGGTCCAGCGGACTCGCCGCCGTGGGTGAGTTCTGACTGAGGCGGCACTGTCGGTCGGATCGGTCGTCGTCAGGGGCCCGGGTTCGAGGTAGAAGCCGTGGGGTGGGCTCGGGTGTGGCGGTGCGAGCCGTAGGGTCGCCGTATGTTCGGCCGCTGGCTCGCGCTCGTCGCCGCGGCCGGGGTGCTCTGGTCGGGTTGTACGCGCGACGACACCGAGAGCGATCGTCGGGCCGCAACGCCCACGACGGGGTCCGCGACACGTTCGCCCGACTCCCCGGGCCTCCCGGAAGTGGAGGCGCGTCGCCGAGCGCTCGAGGACGCGATCGCCGCAGGACTCGCGTCGGGGTTCGACCGCGCTCGGGTCGCTCTCGCTGATAGCTGCCTCGACGTGGAGATTGCCGACTCGGCCAGCGAGCGGGGCCGAGGCCTGATGGGGAGGGACGCGATCGGCGACGCCGACGGGATGCTGTTCGTCTGGGATCACGACGTCGACACGGGCTTCTTCATGTACGAGACGCGGATCCCGCTCACCATCGGTTGGTACCGCGCCGACGGGTCGCCGCTCGACCGCGCCGACATGGAGCCGTGCCCCGAGCGCGACCCGCAGGACTGTCCGGTGTACCGCGCCCGCGGCCGCTACCGGTACGCGCTCGAAGTCGATGCCGGGACACTCGGCACCGGGACACTCGGGGCTTGCGCCTGAGGCACGCGACAACCCGGCTGCGGCGCCCCACGCCGGACGATCGCTGCGACCCAGACCCGGGGTCCCAGAGGTGTTTGTCCGAGGGGGGTGTTACCGTCCGACCCGATAGGAACCGCGTCAGGGTGGTGCTGGTAGCGTCTCTCGGTCTTTCCGGGTGTCGCCGGCGGCAGCGCCTTCGGACGACCTCGACAATCCCATCCACCTACCTGCTCTCCGACGTGGCGCTGGTCCCCGACCGGCCTGGCGATCCGAGAGCCCGTCGCCACCGGGGCAACCGAGCGGCGGTCCGAAGGAGGAGGCCCATGCGGGCCTATGAAGTCATGGTCATCCTCGATGCGGATCTGGACGAGGAGACGGTCCGGGCCGACGTCGAAAAGTGGCTCGCCCTCATCGAGTCGAAGGGTGCCGAACGCGGCCACGTCGACTACTGGGGCAAGCGACGCTTCGCCTACGAGCTCAAGCACCGCTGGGAGGGCATCTACGTCGTCCTCCAAGCCAAAGCGGAGCCCGCGGCGATGGACGAGCTGCATCGGGTCCTCTCCCTCACAGACGAAGTGATCCGCCACAAGGTGTTGCGCATCCCCGAGTCGGTCTACGGGCCGCGCAAGGGTGCGAACGCCGCGGCGGATGCATAAAGGGAGAACCACACATGGCCAACAATCCGAACTCCATCACCGTCGTCGGCAACGTGACGCGCGATCCCGAGATGCGTTACACGCCGAGCGGCATCTCGCAGCTCACGCTCGGACTCGCCGTCAACCGCAGTTGGCGCAACCAGCAGACCAACGAGTGGGAGGAGCGCACCAGCTTCTTCGACATCGTGTGCTGGCGCGAACTCGCCGACAACGTCGGCGGCTCGATCAAGAAGGGCATGCGCGTGCTTGTCACGGGCCGGCTCGAACAGCGCAGCTGGGAGACCGACCAGGGTGAGAAGCGCTCCAAGGTCGAGATCGTCGCCGACGAGGTGGGTCCGAGCCTTCGCTTCGCGACCGCCGAAGTGCACCGCACCGAGCGGCGGGCGCCCAGCGACGGTGGCGCACCGATGGGCCAGCCCCCTGCGGCTGGTGGATACGACGACATGGGCGAAGAGCCCTTCTAGCAAGGCAGACGACAACCAGATGGCACGAGAACGACGCAAATCCCCTGCGGCCGACAAGCGGCGCGTCCAGAAGAAGAAGCAGTCGATCCTCAACAGCGAGCGCGTCGACTGGATCGACTACAAGGACGTCAACCTGCTGCGTCGCTTCATGTCCGAGCGTGCCAAGATCCGCGCCCGGCGAGTGAACGGCAACGACCAGCAACAGCAGGCCGCGGTGGCTCGTGCCATCAAGGTCGCGCGCGAGATGGCGCTGCTGCCCTACAGCGTGCGCCAGGTCACCCAACGTTCGAAGGGCAAGGGACGGGACCGCGGTGATCGTGGCGACCGCGGTGATCGTGGTGATCGTGGTGATCGTGGCGAGCGGACCGAGCGCGACAGCGAACTCACCGATGCCGAAGCCACCGAGGCGCTGGTCGACGACACCGCACTCGACGGGGCGGGCAACGGCGACGGCACGGGCGAGGACCAGGAACTCGCTGCGGTCGCGGCCGAGGGCGATCCGGCCGCTGGAGGGGACGCCTGATGAAGGTGGTGCTGCGCGACGACGTCGCCGATCTCGGCGTGAAGGGCGATCTCGTCGACGTCGCCGACGGGTACGCCCGTAACTACCTCGTCCCGCGCGGGCTGGCCCTGCGAGCGACCAAGGGTGTGGTCAAGCAGGCCGAGGCGATGCGACGCAACCGTGAGGCGCGCGACATCCGCGAGCGCGAGGGCGCCCAGGCGCTCGCGGCGCGGCTGGCGGGCACGTCGATCGAGATTCCGGCGCGTGCCGGAGAGGGCGGCAAGCTGTTCGGCTCGGTGACGGCCGCCGATATCGCCGAGGCGATCGGGCAGCGCCTCGGGATCGAGATCGATCGCCGGCTCGTCGACCTCGCCGAACCGATCAAGGAGATCGGCGAGCACACGGTCGTGCTTCGCCTGCACGCCCAGGTCAGCCCCGAGGTCGCGTTCGCCGTGGTCGAGGCCTGAGGCGCACCGCGCTCCCGGCGCCACCGCTCTCCACAGGAATCACCGCGCTTGTCCACAGCTCGGCGGAGCGGGGATCGGCCCGTGTGTGAACGTCGGGGTTCGCGCGTTGCGCGCGCCGCGCCGTGTTCCTCCTGGCTGGGCGGCCTCACCCGCGCGAACTTCGACCACGCTGAGTGAGCGTCCCACCGAGGCCGAAGACTCTGTGGATGATGAGCCGGTTATCCCCACATCATCCACAGCGAGACGGCCCGAAATCCCAGGGTTGTTCCCCTACCGATTCACAGGGCCAACGTGCTTTGCTCGTCGTCGAGGCGCGGTGGCCGACCGGCACGGTCGCGGGGTGAGGGGAAACATGGTTCAGTTCTTCGACGAGTCGCGCCGCGCCCCGGTCACCGGGGTCCGCAGCGACTCGACGGGCCGGATCCCTCCCCACAACGTCGAAGCCGAAGAGTCGCTGCTCGGCGCCATGATGCTCTCGCGCGACGCCATCATGTCGGCGATCGAGCACCACATCGACGCTCGCGACTTCTACAAGCCCGCGCACGGCCACATCTACGAGGCGGCCTTCGACCTGCATGCCCGCGGCGAACCCGTCGACCCGATCACGGTCTCCGAGGAGATGCGGCGCAAGGGCCTGCTCGACCCGATCGGTGGGCGCCCGACGCTGCTGCGGATCCAGGCCGCCACCCCGGCGTCGGCCAACGCGTCGCAGTACGCGCAGATCGTCAGCGAACTCGCACTCATGCGCCGCCTCATCGCAGTCGCGGGCGACATCGCCGAGATGGGTTACGGCGGCGGCGACGACGTCACGATGACGCTCGACCGCGCCGAGTCGATGGTGTTCGAGGTCTCCGAGCATCGCGTCGCCGACTCGCTCACCTCGCTGTACCCCGCGCTCGAGGCGACGATGGATCAGCTCGAGCAGCTCTACGACCGCGACTCGCACCTCGTCGGCGTGCCGACCGGCTATCGCGACCTCGACGAGATCTTGCTCGGACTGCAACGGTCGAACCTCGTGATCGTCGCCGCTCGTCCCGGTCAGGGCAAGACCTCGCTTGCGCTCGGCGCGGCGCTCCACTGCGCGCTCGAGGCGCGCAAGCCCGTGCTGTTCTTCAGCATGGAGATGAGCCACCTCGATCTCACGAAGCGGTTGCTCGCGTCCGAGGCGCGCATCGACTCCCGTGCGCTGCAGACCGGCCGCATCGCCGAGAACGAATGGCCGAAGCTCAACCAGGCCGTCGGCCGGCTCGCCGAGGCACCGTTCTTCATCGACGACAACCCGCATTGCACCGTCATGGAGATGCGCGCCAAGGCGCGCCGGACGCGCCAGCGCTACGGCGACCTCGGGCTGATCGTCGTCGACTACCTGCAACTCATGTCATCGAGCAAGCGGGTCGAGAGCCGCCAGGTCGAGGTCTCGGAGCTGTCGCGCGGCCTCAAGATCCTCGCCCGCGAACTCGACGTGCCCGTGATGTGCCTCGCCCAGCTCAACCGCCAGGTCGAGTACCGCAACGACAAGCGACCGCTCCTCGCCGACCTCCGCGAAAGCGGTTGCCTGACCGCCTCGACCAAGATCGTGCGAGCCGACACCAATCGCGAAGTCACGCTCGGCGAACTCGTTGCATCCGGGGCTCGGGACATTCCGATCTGGACACTCGACGACCGGTTCCGCCTCGTGAAGGGCAACTTGACCCACGCGTTCGCGAGCGGGATCAAAGACACGTTCCGACTGCGGCTCGCATCGGGGCGGACGGTCGAGGCGAGCGCGAACCACCCGTTCCTCACGATCGATGGGTGGCGCCCACTCGAACACCTCGCGCTCGGTGACCGTATCGCCGTTGCGCGTTCGCTCGACGCCGGCGCGTGTTCTGCTCCGCTCGACGACGACGAGTTGGTGCTCCTCGGGCATTTGATCGGCGACGGCTGCACGCTCGCGCGGCATGCGGTGCAGTACACGAGCAACGACGAACGCAACGTCGAGGTTGTCGTCGACGCGGCGCGACGCCGATTCGGTCTCGAGCCCGTCGTGCGTCGCGAACGACGCTGGTTCCAGGTGTACCTGCGCGCCGAGGGCGTCGGGCGCGGTCGGCGCAATCCGGTGGCGGCGTGGCTCGATTCGCTCGACGTGTTCGACCTCCGCTCGCACGAGAAGCGGATTCCCGAGCCGCTGTTCGGCGCGTCGGAGCAACAGATCGCCCTGTTCCTCCGGCACCTCTGGGCGACCGACGGGAGCATCACGCGCGCACGCAACGGAGGTTCCCGGATCTACTACGCAACGACAAGTGCGCAGCTGGCGACGGGCGTGCAGTCGCTACTGCTTCGGATCGGCATCCGTGCCCGGATACGTCAGGTCCAGCCGCGGCGCGGTCGTACCGGTTTCACGGTCGACGTCTCCGGTCGTGACGAACAGCTGCGATTCCTCACGACCGCTGGTTGTCACGGGCGCCGTGGTGACCTGATCGACGACCTCGTTGTCGAGCTGGGTGATCGCGTGCCGAACCCGAATGTCGACACGATCCCGCGGGCCATTTGGGACTACGTGAGTGGCAAGGTCATGCCCGAGCTCGGCGTCAGCGGCCGCGAACTCGCCGCGCGCCTAGGTATGTCGTATTGCGGCTCGACGCTCTATCGCCACGGCGTCGGCCGAGATCGCATGCTGAGGCTCGCCGAGGCTCTGCCCGACGCTCATCTGCGAGACCTCGCGACCTCCGACGTGTTCTGGGACGAGATCGTCGAGGTCGCCCCGCTCGGGCCACAACCCGTCTTCGACGCGACCGTTGCGCAGACCCACAACTTCTTGGCGAACGGCGTCGTCGCCCACAACTCGATCGAACAAGACGCGGACGTCGTGCTGTTCATCTACCGCGACGAGTACTACAACTCCGAGTCCGAACAGCGCGGCACGGCCGAGATCATCGTGGCCAAGCACCGCTCCGGTCCGACGGGTGTGGCGCGGCTGGCGTTCCTCGACAAGTACACGAAGTTCGCCAACATGGCACGGGAGTGACGGCGCGTGTTGCCGGACGCACGTGAAGGCGCGGTGCGCCTCGACCGGCATGCCGCGATCGTCGGTATCGGACAGACCCGTTTCGCCAAGGACATGGGTCGCGACGAACTCGATCTCGCGTGCGAGGCCGTACTGGCCGCGTGCGCCGACGCGGGCCTCGATCGGCGCGAGATCGACGGCGTAGCCAGCTTCCACGTCGAGCAGGTCGACGAGATCGACCTGGCGTACGCGCTGGGTTTCGAGCGACTGCGTTTCATGGCCCGCACTCCGTCGGGCGGCGGGGGTGCCGCGAGCGTGGTCGGCCTGGCTGCACTCGCGGTCGCGTCGGGCGCGGCGGGCGCGGTGGTCGCGTTCCGGGCCCGCAACCGATCGAAGTTTGCGGGCTACGGCGCCGACCCAAATCAGGGCGGGCGCCCCTGGGCCAAGGCCGGAACGCGACTCGCCGGCTACCAGCAGTGGCACCATCCCTTCGGTGTGGCCGCACCCGCGCAGGAGATGGCACTCATCGCGCAGCGCCACATGCACGTGTTCGGTACCCGTGCCGAGCACTTCGGCGCACAGGCCGTCGCCCAGCGATTCCACGCGAGCCGCAACCCCGACGCGCTCATGCGACGGGCGATCACGCTCGATGAATGGGCGGCGTCGCGCGTGATCGCCGAACCGATCCGGTTGTTCGACTGCTCACTCGAACACGACGGTGCAGTCGCGGTGCTCGTGACCGGTCGCGACCGCGCGGCCCACCTTCGCGCGCCGGTCGTCGAGGTCCTCGCGCACGGGCAGTGCGACGGTCCCATCCACACCGACCTCGGACGGTTCTTCGCCGAGACGGCCTTCTTCGGCGAGCGCACGAATGGAGCGCGGGCACTCGCGCCGCATCTGTTCGGCGTCGCCGGCATCGCGCCCTCCGAGGTCGACGCGGCGATGATCTTCGATCACTTCACGATGGCCGTGCCGATCTCGCTCGAGCAATACGGGTTCTGCCCGCTCGGCGAGGGCGGGCCGCTCGTCGCCGCGGGCACGACCCGTTGGCCCGACGGCGGGCTTCCCGTGAACACCCACGGCGGGAGCAACGGCGAGGCGTTCGTCCACGGCTTGAACCACGTCCCGGAAGCGGTGCGTCAACTACGGGGAACCGCGGTCAACCAGGTCGCGGGCGCGCGCCACGTCTTCGTCTGCGGTTCCATCACCGATCCGTCGGGCGCGCTGATCCTGCGGCGGGCCGACCCGTGAGCTCGGCTCGCGAACCCGACTGGCCGACACCAGCTTCGGGTGGCGCGGCGGCGGAGTTCTGGGCGTTCCTGCGCGCCGGCGAGTTGCGACTGCAGCGTTGCCGCGAGTGTCACGCGTACGCGCACCCCCCTGTGCCTGTGTGTGCCCGGTGTGGCTCGTTGCGCCGCGAGTGGGTCGCGGCGCAGCGCCGAGCCGAGGTGTGGTCGCGCACCACGGTGCATGCGCCGGTGCTGCCTGCGTTCGCCGACCGTGTGCCCTACGACGCGCTGGTGGTGCGGCTCGACGAAGGCGTCTTCATGGTCACGAACCCGACGCCCGTTGCCGAGCCGCTTCTGAGCTTGCTCGAGGTCGGCGACCGCGTCGAGATCGTGCTGCACGCCGTGACCGACGACCTCACCCTGCCCCTCGCCCGCCCGATCACACCAGCCCAACCGGCGTCATGAACGGCGAATAGTCGGCGTCTCATGACGCCAGAGTTGGTGTGGGGGTGCGCGTAGGGTGCCGCGCCCATGGTGGCCGCGACCCTGCTTGCGCTCGCGGCCGCGGCGTTGCACGCCGGGTGGAACCTCATCGTCAAGACGAGCGACGATCGCGAACTCGCGGCGTGGTGCCAGTTCGTCGCCGGCGCCGTGCTGTTCGCCCCGCTGTTCCTGTTCTTCGGGCTGCCGCCGGGTCCGGCGTGGCCGTTCCTTGCGCTGTCGGCGGTCGTCCACCTCATCTATGTCGAGGGGCTGGTGCGCGCCTATCACCACGGCGACTTCTCGTTCGCGTACCCGATCGCGCGCGGCGGTGGTGCGCTCAGCGGTGCGGTGCTCGGCGCGGTACTACTCGACGACGATCTCGGCCTCGCCGCATGGTGTGCGCTCGCGGTGGTAGCAGCCGGACTCATCTCGTTGGTACGCCCCGGCGCGACACGCGCCTCGATCGGCTGGGCGAGCTTCACCGCGCTCGTCATCGGCGGCTACACCGCGATCGACACCGCCGGCGTGAGAAGGTCCGGGGCCGCGGCAGGTGACCGCTTCGCCTACGGCGTCGCGTTGACGGTGTGTTCGGCGATGGCGTTGAGCCTCGTCGGCATCGGACGAGGCCGCGGCGGCGAGTTCGCGGCGGCGGTGCGCGCGCGCTGGGGGCTTGTGGTGTTGTCCGGATTATGCCTGACCGGTGCGTACTCCCTCGTGCTCGTCGCGGTGTCGATCGACGGAGTCGAACTGGGCTACGTCGCGACGCTGCGCGAGTCGTCGGTCGTACTCGGCGCGCTGGTGGGCTGGCTGTTCCTGAGGGAGCGGCTCGGCGCGGCGCGGCTCGCGTCGTCGTGCGTGGTCCTCGCCGGCATGATCTGGCTCATCGCCGTCGGCTGACCGTCCCGCAATCACACTCGGAATCAGAACAGCGTGAGGTCGACCGCGTCGCCGCGCAGGCGGGCGAGGTCGACCTCGATGCACACGATCCCCTTGCTCTCGGCGAACACCTTGGCTTGTGGCTTGAACCGCTGTGCGACGAACAGTCCACGGGTCGGGGCGAAACGGCTGTCGAGATCGAGCCGTTCCTGGTAGCGCAGCAACTGTTCGACGCCGGCGATCTCGCCAACGCGCTTGATCTCTACCGCGACGGTGCGACCGTGCGCGTCGGTGCACAGCAGGTCGACGGGTCCGATGTCGGTCGGATACTCGCGCTTCACGAGCACGAGATCCTCGCCCAGGACCTGAACTTGCGCGGCGAGCAGTTCTTGGAGTTGCGCTTCGACGCCGTCCTTCTCCAAGCCAGGATCGTCGCCGAGTTCGTGGTCGACGTCGGCGTACACGTCGAGCAACTCGATGACCAGCGTCTCACCCTTGGGAGTCGTGGCGGTGATGCGGTCGTCGCCGAATTCGATGGTGCACGGCGGGTTCATCCAGTTGAGGGGCTTGTACGCCTTGGCGTCGCTGTGCACCGCGATCGACCCGTCTGCCTTGAGCAACACGAGGCGCGTCGCCGGGGCAAGGCGCGCCCCCAGACGACCCCGATACTCGACCGAACACCGCGCCACGACGAGCCGCATCGGCGCGAAGTCTCGCACGCACGCGTCGCCGGATCGCGATCTTGCAGCGCCCTTCGTTAGCCTCTGCGCGACATGGACTTCTACTCCGACGTGCTCCGCAACCTCATCCTCGCTCTCGGCGGCGCGCTGTTCGTCGGCAACGTGATGGCGTTGCGCCACCGGTCGCGCGACGCCTCGGACGCCGCTCAACGAACCGTCGCGCGGGCGCGGCCCGGCTCACCCGTGCGCGGCTACCGCCGCGAGGAGGCGCTGACCGATCTTCCGCAGGCGCCGGTCGTGCGTTCGGTCGTCTACGCGGCGATCGGGTTGGTGATGGTGATCTGGTGGGTCGCGTCGGTGACCTCGGGCTGACGGACCGACCGCGCGGCCACGATCACGCGATGTCGAGCGGGACGAGCAACCCGTCGCGGTCGAGCAGGTAGAACGACACCGCGTGATCGGCTCGGGTGAGCCATTCGGGTGGGATCAGTGCCAGGAACCGCCCATCGATGCCGTCGGCGTCGAAGGTGAGCGCGGTCGCCGCCACGTTGCCGTCGAGCATCACGACGATCGTTGAGTTCGAGTCGGTGGCGGATACGTGGCCGACGATGAACGCGCCGACCGCACCGGCGTCGTCGCGACCGAACGAACCGTCGGTGGGGAATTCGAGGGTCACGGTCCGCGAGCGGTCGGTTGCCATCGGTCGATCGGCGATCGGCAGGCCGATCAAATCGCCGGCGGGTCCGGCGCGCAGGATCGTCAGGTCGTCGCCGCCCGCGGCAGGCAGGAGCGGTCCGAGCCCGAGCAACGTCTCGAGGTGGGCGCTGACGTCGAGGTCGACGAGGCGGTACTCGCCGAAGCTGACCGCACCGTAGGGATGTTGGAGTCGCGCGGCCTGGGGCAGGTGGGCGAGGTCGACGCCGTCGATGCCCCACGGGATCTCGACGGACGCGGCGGCGGCGATGGTCGGCATCACGTCGACGGCCTGGGCGGGCCGATCATCGATGAGCCCGGCTTCGAAGCCGCTTCCGCGGACGAAGAGCGGGACACCGACGACATCGGTCGCGCCGACGGGCCGCCAATCGCGAAACGGTGTGTTCGGATCGAGGCCGGCGCCATGGTCGGCGGTGACGATCACCAGTGCCTTGTCCCACAGACCCAGGCGATCGAGACGATCGATCATTGCCGAGACGAGTCCGTCGGTGTAGCGCGCTTGGAGCAAGAAGCGTTGCCGCGCGGCGAGAGCGGGGCCGGGATCGTCGAGCCAGGCGCCGTCGGCGAGTCCCACGAGGTAGAGGTCGTCGTCGGGGAAGCGGTAGCTCGTGCCCGTCGAGTCGAGGTGCCATGGGTGGTGCGGCAGCGTCAGGTGCAAGACGTTGAGTGCCGGCCGGGTGGCGTCGCCGTCGATGCGGTCGAGCCAGCCGGCGAAGCGGTCGGGCTGCACCGCGGGCAGGTGTTCGAGTACGCGATGGATCGTCGTCGGCGACACGGACTCGATCGCGACCGGCCCAACGGTCGTCGTGGTCGTGGTCGTCGTCACGGTCGCGAACTCACCCGGGTCGACCTGGGTCAGCGGTTCGATCTCGTGCAACGCGACCATCTTCGGATACTCGGAACGGACGCGCCGCAGCAAGGCGCGCAAAGGGTTGCCGCGCGTCGTGCGCCGCGACTTGCCGACGGTGTCATCACTCGCGTTCGCTGCCGTCGTCGTTGTCGGCGCGTTCGCCGGGTCGTCAGGATCGCAGCGATCGACGGCGCACAGCACGGTGACGAGTTCGGTGACGTTGAAGCGATAGGCGTTGCCCAAGAGGCGGAACATGCTGTCGGGATACGACGCTGCGATCGGAGGGGCACGGGTTTCGCT
>Ga0233424_10001786_pt1 | contig 17294 bp, 18 predicted proteins | sample Watercolumn_Towu_FD_181011 | JGI IMG/M metagenome (GOLD analysis project Ga0233424, IMG submission 181011) | Freshwater microbial communities from Lake Towuti, South Sulawesi, Indonesia - Watercolumn_Towuti2014_125_MG | ecosystem: Environmental > Aquatic > Freshwater > Lake | place: Indonesia...
GGTGTCGCGCCAGAAGGCGTAGAGCCCGCCCTCGCGGCGCGGCTGCCAGTCGGCCTGCTGGGTGTCGAAGTAGGCGGCGCAGACCTGGCTCACCTGGTGGGTGATGGCCTGGCGCCAGGACAGGCGCGCGCGGCCGCGCGGGTCGTCATCGAGCACGTCGATCAGCAGCGGCAGCTGCGCCACGCCCAGCGGCGCGGCCAGCGTGGCCACGGCCCGGGCGACATCCAGCCCCAGGCCGGCGGCGAGCGGATGGCGGGCCAGCGCTTCCTGCACATCCTCGGCGCGGATGCGGCCCGAGGCCCAGGCCTGCTGCAGCTGGGCCCGCGGCGGGAACACGCCGATGCCGCCCAGCACGGCCATGCGCGCGGCCACCTGGCGCACGCTCAGGCCGATGCGCTCCCAGTGGGGGTTGACGGCGATGGCGCGGTCCAGCGGCCAGGCCGGGGCGATGCTGCGGCAGGCTTGCGCGCAGGCGGCTTCCACGCGCTGGTTGAACGCGGCCTCGGATCGCGGCGCGGGGCCGCCATCGGCGCTGGCACCGGGGGCCATCGTGCGGGACAGGGGGCGGGAGGACGTCAGGGTGTTCATGGGCAATCGCTCCATCGAGCTCATTCAGCGGCCGGGGCGGTCCAGCGGGCGGGCCACAGCCGCAGCGCGGCGCGGGTGACGAATTCGTCGACATAGAAACCGGCATAGCTCCACCGGCGCCAGGCCGCCAGACCGGGGGCGCCGGTCTGCATTCGCACGAGGCAGAGGTAGAGCAGGGCCATGGCGGCCAGGGCCACGAGGCCGGCGTGGGCCTGGGGCGCGTCCGTCACGCCGAAGGGCAGCGCATGGCCCACGAGCGCGGCGAGCACCAGGGCTGTGACCATGCCGGCGCCGCTCAGCGTGCTGCGCAGAGCGCCCGGCGCCTGGGGCTCGGCCGCCGCCGGCCACCACAGCAGCGGGGCCCAGGCCAGGGCCAGCACGCCGCTCCACCACCAGGGCCAGGCCAGGCCGGGCAGCAGCAGGCCGGCGGCGGCCAGCACGGCGGCGATGACCAGCGCACTGAGCAGCGGCGCCAGCAGCAGGCTGGCCAGCGAGGCCGTTGCCGTGCCGCGCATCAGGCGCAGCCGGGTGTCTTCCACCACGCTGGAGGCCGACAGGAAGGCATGCGCCTTGTAGAGCGAGTGCCCGATCAGGTGCAGCAGGGCCAGGGTGTACAGGCCCAGGCCGCACTCCATCACCATGAAGCCCATCTGGGCCACGGTCGACCAGGCCAGGCGCACCTTGATGCTGATGCGCGTCAGCATCACGAGACCGGCCAGCACGGCGGTCGAGAGGCCGGCAGCCACCAGCAGCCAGCGCGCCACCGGCGCGGCTTCGATCAGCGGCGCGAAGCGGATCAGCACGAAGCCGCCGAGGTTGATGACGCCCGCATGCAGCAGGGCCGACACCGGCGTGGGCGCCTCCATGACCTGGATCAGCCAGCCATGCACCGGCAGCAGGGCCGTGCGCAGGATGACGGCCAGCGCCAGACAGACCGCGCTGGCCTGCAGGGCCGTGGAGGCCGGGCCGGCCGCCAGCGCCTCGTGCAGCGCGCTCAACGAGCCGGAGCCGACGTCCTGCCAGGCCAGCGCGGCGGCCACCACCAGCAGCCCATCGGCCAGGCGGTCGGCCACGCGCTTCTTGTGCGCGGCGAGCAGCGCGAAGGGCCGGTCGGCATAGAAGCAGAGCAGCGACTGCAGCGCCACGCCCACGCCCGCCCAGGCCAGCACCAGCGCCACCCAGTGGTCGGCCAGCAGCAGCAGGTGCACGGCCACCAGCACGCCGCCCAACGCGGCGGCGTAGCGCGGCTGGCCGGGCTCACCGTCCAGGTAGCGCGAGGAGAAGAAGGCGATCGTCGCCCCCAGGAACTGCACCAGCACCGCCATCCAGGCCCCGGCGGTGCTGAGCGCCAGGCCCGGCAGCACGGCCGTGGCGGCGTCCGCCGGTGACAGCAGCCGCAGGGCCCCGCTGGCCACCGCCGCCGCCAGGGCCGCGAGCGCGAGGCCGCGCAGGCGGCGCCACACCGGCCCGGGCTCGGCCGCCCGGCGCCAGGGCAGCGCGGCGGCCATGAGCAAGGCCGGCAGCAGGGCCAAGGCGGGCAAAAGCAGGCTGTCCAGGCTCATCGGGGGCACTCCATGTCGCAACGGGCGGCATGGTGCGCATCCGGGCTCGTTCTGTAAAATTCAATCTTCAGAACCGATCGAGCGATAAATCAGAATGATTCAGATCGAGCAGCTGAATTTCCACCACCTTTTCTACTTCTGGCGCGTGGCCAAGACCGGGCACCTGACGCAGGCCGCGCAGGAGCTGCACGTGTCGCAGTCGGCCCTGTCCAGCCAGATCCGCCAGCTGGAAGAGCGCCTGGGCGAGCCCCTGTTCGAGCGCAGCGGCCGCCGCCTGGTGCTGACCGACACCGGCCAGCTGGCGCTGTCCTATGCCGAGAACATCTTCGGCCTGGGGCGGGAGATGCTGGGCCGGCTGCAGGGCCGGGGCGACGGGGCCGTGCGCCTGCGCGTGGGCAGCGTGGCCACGCTGTCGCGCAACTACCTGGAGAACTGGATCCGGCCGCTGCTGGCCGAGCCGATGGTGACGCTGGCGCTGGAGTCCGGCCTGCTCGACGACCTGCTGCGCCGCCTGCTGGAGCACCAGCTGGACGTGGTGCTGGCCAACGAGGCCGTGCCCGCCAGCCCCGACCGGCCGCTGCACTGCCGCTTTCTCGGCAGCCAGCCGATCTCCCTCGTGGGCCCGGCGGCCGTCTGGCAGGGCCGCACGCTGCGCATGCCCGAAGACCTGGAAGGCCTGGAGCTCGCCCTGCCTGGCCCCCGCCATGCGCTGCGCGGTTCTTTTGATGCGCTGTGCGTTGCCGCCGGCGTGAGCCCCCGCCTGCGCGCCGAGGTGGACGACATGGCCATGCTGCGCCTGGTGGCCCGCGACAGCGGCTGGCTGACCGTGCTGCCCGAGGTGGTGGTGCAGGACGAGCTGCGCAGCGGCGTGCTGGTCACCGTGGGCCGCTCCACGCAGTTGCGCGAGAACTTCTATGCCATCACCACGCTGCACCGGCACCGCATGGAGCGGCTAGAACAGTTGCTGGCGCATGCGCCGGCGTTGACGGGGGGGTGAGGGCGGGTGGCTGGAGCGCGGAGTGGAGAGGACGGACGGGACGGGGCTTCAGGGGGCAGCCGGAGGGCTGCAAAAGGCTGAACTCGGTCGTTCGAGCATTGAGCCTCCAGTGACCGCTTCCGCGGGAAGCAGTCAAACCACCAAGACTGGGCAGGTCGGAAGCTCCGCCTCCGGAGCCGGCTGCTGGACCTGCGCCCGCATTCGGAGTGGTCGATTGGCCGCTGTTGCGCCCCAACCTTCGGAGAAAGGCGCTGCCGGTCGCAGTATCAAATCGGCCGGCTGCGCTTGATTAGCGATCTGGCCTCAGGGAGGTCCGACGGAATCTATTCGTTGGAGCCAATTCGCTGATGCGCGTCGGCGCCCTGTGGTGAGCAGCGCGATTCCTGTCATTCACATGGCGGTTCCTTAGTTGATCTTGGTCAACCGGGGGAGGGCCGGCATCGGGACAATTTCTGCCGATGTCTTCCGTCCCCCAGATCCTGCTCCAGGCCGAGGCCCTCGGCTGCGAGCGCAATGGGCGCTTGCTCTTCGGCTTGATCGATCTCGCGCTGTGCGCCGGAGAGGTGATCTGGCTGCGGGGTGGCAACGGGAGTGGCAAGACCACGCTCATTCGCGCGCTCGCCGGCCTGCACCGGCCAGCCACTGGCAGGGTCGCTCGTAGCGCCCCCCTGAAGTACGTCGGTCATGCCAGCGGGCTCAAGGCGGCGCTCACCGTCGAAGAAGGACTGCAGCTGGCCGCAAGGCTCGAAGGTGCCCGGCCAGATTCCGTGGCCCGCGCGCTCTCACACTTCGGGCTTGGCGGCCTCAAGCGCAGACGTAGTCTTCAGCTCAGTCAGGGGCAGCGTCGGCGCGCGGCTTTGGCGCCGCTGGCTCTGGGGCCGCAGGGCCGTGCGGTCTGGCTGCTCGACGAGCCCTTTGACGCCCTGGACGAAGAGGGTGTGCATGCGCTGGTGCGGTTGACCACCGAGCACCGGGCACGCGGTGGCGCCCTGCTCTTCACGTCCCATCAGGCGGTGCCGGCCTTGCAGGCCGCGCTGACCTTGCGCGAGCTGGCATTGGCATGAACGTCGCCTGGGTGCTCCTTCGGCGAGAGATGCAGCTGGTTGCCAGGCGGCCGGCAGACGTATTCCTGCCGCTCGGCTTCTACGCCGTGGCGGCCACGCTGTTTCCCCTGGGCATCGGGCCGGAACCGGAACTGCTGAAACAGGTCGCACCCGGCGTTTTGTGGATCGGCGCTCTTCTGGCCACCCTGCTGGCCTTGCCGCAGCTCTACGGCAGCGACTGGCAGGACGGCGCCCTGGACCAGCTCATGCTGCCGCCGCATGCCGTCTGGCGCCTGGTGCTGGTGAAGGCCTTGGCGCATTGGCTCTCGCAGGCGCTGCCTCTGTTGCTGGTGGCCCCGTTGCTCGCCTTGATGTTCGGCGTCGGGCCCGATGCCCTGCCTCTGTTGGCCCTGACGCTGCTGATGGGCACCCCTTGCCTGAGCTTGATCGGGGGGCTGGCAGCAGCGCTCACGCTGGGCGTGCGCAACGGCGCCTTGTTGAACCTGGTGATCGTGCTGCCACTGGTCGTTCCCACGCTCATCTTTGGGACCGGCGCCTTGTCTGCCCAGGCGGCGGGGCAGTCGGTGGAGGGGCATCTGTCCCTGTTGGCAGCCGTTGGCTTGCTGGCCCTGCTGATCGCGCCGCCGGCAACCGTTGCCGCATTGAGGATGGCCGTGCAATGAGCGTGTTATTCCAACTGGCAGCCCCCAAGCGCTTCGATGCCCTCGCGGCGGCGGCCTTGCCGTGGCTTTGGCTGGTCGCCCTGGCCCTGACCATCGCCGGGATGTACGTCGGCTTCGTGGTCGCCCCGACGGATGCGACCCAGGGCGAGGCCTATCGAATCATCTACATCCATGTCCCGGCGGCCTGGCTGTCCATGGTGCTCTATGTGGCCATGGCTTTCTGGGCCGTGACGGGATGGGTGTTCAAGACCCGCATGGCGTCCATGTTCGCCCGCGCCATTGCGCCAACGGGCGCCCTGTTCACGGTGCTTGCGCTCGTGAGCGGCGCGCTGTGGGGGCAGCCGACGTGGGGGACCTGGTGGGTCTGGGATGCGCGTCTCACCTCGGAGCTGCTGCTGCTGTTCCTCTACTTCGGATTCATGGCGCTCACGGCGTCCATGGAGGACAACGCCACGCGGGCGGACGCTGCGGGCGCCCTGTTGGCACTCGTCGGCACGGTCAACGTGCCGGTCATCTATTTCTCCGTCCGCTGGTGGAACACCTTGCACCAGGGCGCCAGCGTGAGCCTCACGGCCGCGCCCAAGATGGCCGAGGCCATGCTGCTGGGCATGCTGCTGATGAGCCTGGCCTGCTGGGTCTATGCCCTGGCCGTGGTGCTGCTGCGCTGCCGGGCGCTGATTTGCGAACAGGAATCGGATCGCCACTGGCTGCAGTCGCTGCATGCGCCGGTGGCACAGGAGTTGTCGACATGACGGACTGGCTGCAACTGGGGGGCTATGGAGGCTTTGTGTGGGGCTCCTTCGGGCTCGCGCTGGGCATCGCACTGGTCGAGCCCTGGCTCGCGTGGCGGCGCTTGCGTCGTGCGCGCCGAGCCCTGCAGGAGGACCGCACGTGAAGCCCCGTCACCGACGCATGGCCCTGGTGGCGGGCGTGCTTGCCGTGATGGGCGTGGTGGCCGCGCTGGTGGTCAATGCCATGCGCAGCAACCTGGTGTTTTTCTACACGCCCACGCAGGTTGCGCAGCACGAGGCGCCCGCCGGGCGCAGCTTTCGGCTGGGCGGGCTTGTGGTGCCCGGCAGCGTCCATCGTGACGGCGTGCAGGTGCGCTTCCAGATCACCGACGGGCCTCAGGCTGTGCCGGTGAGCTTCTCGGGGTCGCTGCCGGACCTGTTCAAGGAAGGCAAAGGCGTCGTGGCACAGGGCCGCCTCGACGCGGGGGTGTTCCACGCCCGCGAAGTGCTGGCCAAGCACGATGAAAACTACATGCCCCCCGAGGCGGCGCTGGCCCTCAAGGCTGCAGCCGCCAGTTCTTCACCGGCGGCACCGTGATTGTTGAACTCGGACATCTCGCGCTCTGGCTGGCACTCGGCGTGGCACTGATGCTGGCGTGGCGGCCCTGGCGTGCCCCGGATGCCGCCCTGCCGCTGGCGCAGGCACTCACCGGCTGGCTGGCCGCGCTGGTGCTGGCGGGCTACGGGGCCTTGACCTGGGCCTTTGTGCAGGCTGACTTTTCGGTGGCCTATGTGGCTCAGCACGCCCATCAGGCCCTGCCCTTGCCCTACCGGGTGGCGGCCGTGTGGGGCGGCCATGAGGGCTCGCTGCTGCTGTGGGTGGCATTGCTGGTGCTGTGGATGCTGTGCCTGCGCCGTGCCCAGCTGCCGGCACCCTTGCTGGCCCGCGTGCTGGCGGTGCTCGGGGCGCTGGCGGCGGGTTTCCTGCTGTTCCTGCTGCTCACCTCCAACCCCTTCGAGCGGATGCTGCCCGCGCTGCCCGACGGGCGAGACCTCAACCCGCTCCTGCAGGACCCCGGCATGGTGTTGCACCCGCCGCTGCTCTACATGGGCTACGTGGGGTTCTCCGTCGCGTTCGCGCTGGCGATGGCGGCACTCGCGGCAGGTGAACTGGACGCGCGCTGGGCCGGCTTTGCGCGCCCCTGGACCTTGGCGGCCTGGGGCTTCCTGACGGCGGGTATCGCACTGGGCAGCTGGTGGGCCTACACCGAGCTGGGCTGGGGCGGCTGGTGGTTCTGGGATCCGGTCGAGAACGCCTCTTTCATGCCGTGGCTGCTGGGCACGGCCCTGTTGCATGCGTTGGCCGTCACCGAGAAGCGCGGTGCCTTCAAGGCCTGGACGGCGCTGTTGGCGATTCTCGCGTTCTCGATGGCACTCTTGGGCACCTTCCTCGTGCGATCGGGCGTTTTGAGCTCGGTCCACGCGTTCGCGACGGACCCACAGCGCGGCTTGTTCATCCTCGGCTTCCTGGTGGCCGTCGTGGGCAGCTCGCTGGCCGTCTTCGCCAGCCGGGCGAGCCGGCTCGGGCTGGGTGCGCGCTTTCACTGGCGCAGCCGCGAGACCACCTTGCTGGCCGGCGGGTTGATGCTGGTCGTGGCCTGTGGTGCCGTGCTGCTGGGCACCTTGTACCCGCTGCTGCTGGATGCGCTCACGGGCCAGAAGCTGTCGGTCGGTCCACCCTATTTCGAGGCGGTTTTCGTGCCGCTGATGACGCCGATGGTGTTGTTGATGGGGGTGGGGCCGCTGGTGCGCTGGAAGGAAGCCGAGGCCGCCGAGCTGGCCCGGCGCCTGCGCCTGCCGCTGCTGCTGGCGCCGGTCGCCGCAGGCGTGCACGGCGTGCTGGTGGGGGCGCTCGGCGTGCTGCCGCTGCTGGGGCTGCTGCTGGCCTGGTGGGTGGCGGCCAGCGTGGTGGCCGCGCTGGCCCCGCAATGGCGGCAATGGCACCGCATGCCGCGCTGGCAATGGGGCATGCACGTGGCCCACCTGGGCGTGGCGGTGTTCATCGTTGGCGTGACGCTGGTGAGCAGCCTGCAACGCGAAGAAGACGTGAAGCTTGCCCCCGGCGGTCGCGCCGAAGCGGCCGGCTTGCCACTGCAACTGCTCCGCCTGGAGCGTGTGGAGGGGCCCAACTACAGCGGCGTGCGCGCCCAGCTGGAGGTGGTCGACCCGGCGGGCGAGGCGGTGCGCGTGCAGCCTGAGAAGCGCATCTACGCCACCAGCGAGATGCCGATGACCGAAGCCGGCATCGCGTCGAGCCTGTGGCGCGACATCTACGTCGCGCTGGGCGAGCCCGTGGATGGCGGCCAGGCCTGGCTGTTGCGGGTGTCCTGCAAGCCTTTCGTCAATTGGATCTGGGGCGGCTGCGTGCTGATGGCGCTGGGCGCTGCCTTGGCCCTGGGCCGCAGGCGAGTGCCATGAAGCGGCCTGCCCGTCTGCTGGTGCCCCTGGCGCTCTTCGCGCTGCTGGCGGTGTTGCTGGCCCGTGGCCTGCAGCTGAACCCGCGTGAGCTGCCATCGCCCCTAGTCGGCAAGCCCGTGCCCGTGCTGCAGCTGAACGCATTGGCGGGCAGCCCGCTGCTGGACGTTGCGGCGCTGCGCGACGGCCGGCCCACCTTGCTGACTGTGTGGGCGTCGTGGTGCGCTCCCTGCCGGGAGGAGCAGCCGGTGCTCATGGCCCTGTCGCGCCAGCAGCCGAGCCTGCGCCTGGTCGGGCTGGGCTACAAGGATGAACCGGCCGCCGCGCGCCGATGGCTGACAGAGGTCGGCAACCCGTTCCATGCGGTGGGGCTGGACCTGCAAGGCCAGGCGGGTATCGAGCTGGGCGTGTACGGCGTGCCGGAGAGCTTCCTGATCGACGGGCAGGGCCGCATCGTGTTCAAGCACGTCGGCCCGCTGACCGCGGCTGTCATTGAGACGCGGATCGTGCCGTTCCTGAAAGGGCTGAGGTCATGAGTCGGGCGATGAAGCTGGCCGTGATGGGCCTATGCATGCAGGCGTCGGCCGCGCTCGCCGCCGGAGCGCCGGGTGCCACTGAACTTGATGCACGCACCCAGGCACTGGCCGGCGAACTGCGGTGCCTCGTCTGTCAGAACCAGACGCTGGCCGATTCGCATGCACCGCTGGCGCTGGACCTCAAGGCCAAGGTGCGCGAGCAGCTCGCCGCCGGCCGCAGCGACGAGGAGGTGATGATCTACATGACGGACCGCTATGGCGACTTCGTGCGTTACCGCCCCCCGTTCAAGGCCAGCACCTGGCTGCTGTGGCTCGGGCCGGCCGCTTTGCTGGCGCTTGCGCTGGTGGCGTTCGCGCGCTTGATGCGTCGCCGAGCGACGCAGTCCGATGCCCAGTTCGAGGCCGACCCGCAGGAGCCCACCGATGCGTGACCCGCTGCAGCACCTGCCGCGCCTACGCCGCCTGAGGCAGGAACTTGCCGGCCTGCCCGCCGGTGCGGTGCCCGATGCGGCGCTGGCCCAGGCGCTGGCCGAGGCCGTGCGGGCCACGGCACCGCCGCCGCCCCTGCCATGGCGCCAGCGGGGGGCGATGCTGGCTTTTGCGCTGATAGTCGGTGCGGCCGGTTACGCGTGGAAGGGCACGCCAGCGGGCTGGAACCCGGCGCCCGCGCCTGACCCCGCAGCCCAGATGGTGCAGCGCCTGGCGCAGCGCCTGCAGGACAACCCGGGCGCGGCCACCGCGCAGGACTGGGCGCTGCTGGGGCGCTCCTACGCGGTGCTGGGCCAGGCCGAGCCCGGCATTGCGGCCTACCGCCGAGCGCTGGCTGCCGGGCAGTTGCTGGCCGCCGTGGCGCCCGAGATGCAGGCCGAGTGGCTGGCCGACCTGGCCGACCTGCTGGCCACGGCCCAGGGGGGGCGCCTCGACGGCGAGCCCGAGCGAACACTCGCACAGGCCCTCGCGCTGGACACCCGCCAACCCAAGGCGCTCGCGCTGACGGCCACGGCGGCCCAGCGGCGGGGTGACCTGGCGGCGGCGCGCCAGCTCTGGCAGCGCGTGCTGCAGGCGGCGCCGGCCGATCACCCGCTCCAGCGCAGCGCCCAACAGGCCCTGCTCGCACTGCCCAACCCGGCGAGCGGCGCCAGCGCCCCGCGCCTTTGAACATGACTTGACCTAACGCAAGGGATGGGCGAAAGCCGCGCGCCACACTGCCGAAGGCGAGAACAACAGCAGCACTGGCGGAGACAACGATGAGCATTCTGGGTGTGGTGGCGCGCTGCCGGCCGAGCGATCTGCCGCCTGTGGCGCGACGTCTCGCAGCTCTCGAAGGGGTCACGCTGACTCAGAACCCGGGAGATGGCCGCCTGGTGCTGGTCATCGAGGACTCGCCGTCCTCCACGGCCGCCGCGCGGCTGGGCGACCTGTCGCAATGGCCCGAGATGCTGGCCACCTCCCTCGTCTACGAGTACTCGGGCGAGGACTCTCCCGCGCCGGCCGCCCATTCACGTGCCGACTGGCGCCAGGACCTCAAGCACCTGGATGCCCCCGCCACGCTGGGGCAAAGCGCTCCCGCTTGAACTACTTCAAGGCGCAAGCGCCGGCTTGCGCCCACCATTGCCACCTATTGAACTGACGCTGATTTGGCGCAACCCGCAGGAGCCTCGAATGGAAGCCAACCGCCGCGATTTTCTGAGAACCCAGGCTGCTGCTGCCGCAGCGTCGGCTGCGGGCCTGCCCATCATGATCCAGCCGGCTCAGGCGGCCACGCCCGGCGCCGTGCGCTGGGACAAGGCGCCGTGCCGCTTCTGCGGCACCGGTTGCTCGGTGGTGGTGGGCGTGCAGGATGGAAAGGTGGTGGCCACCCAGGGCGACCCCGAATCGCCGGTCAACCGCGGCCTGAACTGCATCAAGGGCTATTTCCTGTCCAAGATCATGTACGGCAGCGACCGGCTGACCACGCCGCTGCTGCGCAAGAAGGACGGCCGCTACGACAAGAACGGCGACTTCACCCCGGTCAGCTGGGATGAGGCGTTCGACATCATGGCTGACAAGTGGAAGGACGCGCTCAAGAAACACGGCCCCGGGGCCATCGCGATGTTCGGCTCCGGCCAGTGGACGGTGTGGGAAGGCTATGCCGCGTCCAAGCTCTGGAAGGCGGGCTTCCGCTCCAACAACCTCGACCCGAATGCCCGCCACTGCATGGCCTCGGCCGTCGCCGGCTTCATGCGCACCTTCGGCATCGACGAGCCGATGGGCTGCTACGACGACATCGAGCAGGCCGATGCCTTCGTGCTGTGGGGCAGCAACATGGCGGAGATGCACCCCATCCTGTGGACACGTATCACCGACCGGCGCCTGTCCAACCCGAGCTGCAAGGTCGCGGTGCTGTCGACCTACGAGCACCGCAGCTACGACCTGGCAGACCAACCCATCATCTTCAAGCCGCAGACCGACCTGGCGATCCTGAACTACATCGCCAACTACATCATCAAGTCGGGCAAGGTGAACCAGGACTTCGTCAAGAAGCACTGCAACTTCAAGGTCGGCGAGACGGACATCGGCTACGGCCTGCGCCCGAACCATGCGCTCGAGAAGGACGCCAAGGCCAATGGTTACCCGGGGGCCGACGGCAAGCCCAAGGGCAGCCCGAACGATGCCAAGCCGATCAGCTTCGAGGAGTACGCCAAGTTCGTCTCGGAGTACACGGCCGAGAAGGTCAGTGCGCTGTCGGGCGTTCCCGTCAAGCAGCTGGAAGATCTGGCCAAGCTCTACGCCGACCCGAAGGTGCGCGTGATGTCCTTCTGGACCATGGGCTTCAACCAGCACACGCGCGGCACGTGGGCCAACAATATGGTCTACAACATCCACCTGCTGACCGGCAAGATCGCCAGCCCCGGCAACAGCCCGTTCAGCCTCACCGGCCAGCCCAGCGCCTGCGGCACGGCCCGCGAGGTGGGCACCTTCTCGCACCGCCTGCCGGCCGACATGGTGGTGACCAACCCTGAGCACCGCAAGCACACCGAAGAGATCTGGCAGCTGCCCGACGGCACCATCCCCGACAAGATCGGCCTGCATGCCGTGGCCATGGCCCGCGCGCTGAAGGACGGCAAGGTCAAGTGCTACTGGAACAGCACCAACAACAACATGCAGGCCGGCGCCAACATCAATGGCGAGCTGCTGCCGGGCTGGCGCAACCCCGAGGCCTTCGTGGTGGTCAGCGACGTCTACCCCAATGCCAGTGCGATGGCGGCCGATCTGATCCTGCCCTCGGCCATGTGGGTCGAGAAGGAAGGCGCCTTCGGCAACGCGGAACGCCGCACCCAGGTGTGGCGCCAACAGGTGAGCGCACCGGGCGACGCCCGCAGCGACCTGTGGCAGTACGTCGAGTTTTCCAAGCGCTTCAAGATGGAAGAGGTCTGGCCGGCAGAGCTGCTCGCCAAGAAGCCCGAATACAAGGGCAAGACCCTGTACGACGTGCTCTTCAAGAACGGCAAGGTCAACAAGTACCCGCTCGGCGACCTGACCAAGGTCAACGCCAAGTACATCCCGAACTACACGAACGACGAGTCCAAGGCCTTCGGCTTCTACTTGCAGAAGGGCCTGTTCGAGGAGTACGCCGAGTTCGGGCGCGGCCACGGTCACGACCTCGCCCCGTTCGACACCTACCACGAGGCCCGCGGCCTGCGCTGGCCGGTGGTGGACGGCAAGGAGACGCTGTGGCGTTTCCGTGAGGGCTACGACCCCTATGTAAAGCCGGGCGAAGGCGTGCGCTTCTACGGCCACAAGGACGGCAAGGCGGTCATCTTCGCCTTGCCCTACCAGCCTGCCGCTGAGAGCCCCGACAAGGAGTTCGATCTGTGGCTGTGCACGGGCCGCGTGCTGGAGCACTGGCACACCGGCACCATGACGCGCCGCGTGCCCGAGCTGCACCGCGCCGTGCCCGAGGCGCTGCTGTTCATGCACCCCGACGACGCCAAGGACCGCGGCCTGCAGCGCGGCATGCGGGTCAAGGTCGCTTCGCGCCGCGGCGAGGTGCAGTGCCAGATCGAGACCAAGGGACGCAACAAGGTGCCGCGCGGCCTCGTGTTCGTGCCCTTCTTCGACGAGGGGCGGCTCATCAACAAGCTCACGCTCGACGCCACCTGCCCGATCTCCAAGGAGACGGACTTCAAGAAGTGCGCCGTGAAGGTCGCGAAGGCCTGAGCACCATGGGCCTGTCGCGCAGGGCATTGCTGCAGGGCGCCTCCACGGCATGCACTGCCGGCCTCGTGGCCGGCGGTGCTGCCGTGGTTGCCTACCCGGCGCAGGCTCGCCCGGCCCAGGCCCTGCGCCCGCCCGGGGCGCTCGCGGAGCCGGCTTTCCTGTCGGCCTGTGTGCGCTGCGGACTGTGCGTGCGTGATTGCCCGCCGCAGAACCTGTCACTGAGCCGATGGGGTGACGGTCTGGCGCGCGATGTTGCCATCGGCACGCCGTATTTCGTAGCGCGCGACATCCCTTGCGAGATGTGTGAGGACCTGCCCTGCGTGAAGGCCTGCCCCACCGGCGCGCTGGACCCGGCGCTGGAGCGCATCGAGTCGGCCCGCATGGGCCTGGCCGTGCTCATCGACCAGGAAAACTGCCTGAACTTTCTCGGGCTGCGTTGCGACGTCTGCTACCGCGTCTGCCCCGTCATCGACCGGGCGATCACGCTGGAGAAGGTCAGCAACCCGCGCAGTGACCGCCACGCCATGCTGCTGCCCACCGTGCATGCCGAGGCCTGCACCGGCTGCGGCAAGTGCGAACACGGTTGCGTGCTGGACGTGCCCGCCATCAAGGTGCTGCCGCGCGCCCTGGCGCAGGCGCGGCCGGCCGAGCACTACCGTCGGGGCTGGGAGCAGGGCAACCGCGCCGAGCAGCCGCGTTTCGATTTGCCTGTGCAGCGCCTGCCCGAAGACGGCGGCGACGTGCGCGCCCTGCGCAACGGTGAGGCCCCGTACCGCACGGCCTCGGAGCCTGCGCGATGAGTGGTGCCGCCACCGTGCCCGCGGGCCGCAGCCTCTGGCTGCGCCAGCGCTTCCTCGTGCTGCGGCGGCTCAGCCAGCTGGCCGTGCTGGGGCTGTTCCTGCTTGGGCCGTGGGCCGGCATGTGGATCGTGAAGGGCAATCTCGCCAGCAGCCTGACGCTCGGCGTGCTGCCGCTCACCGACCCCTTCGTGCTGGCCCAGTCGTTGGCTGCAGGCCACCGGCCGGCTGCGGCGGCCGTGCTGGGCGTGTTGATCGTGCTGGCCTTTTACGGGCTGGTGGCGGGCCGGGCCTACTGCGCCTGGGTCTGCCCCGTGAACATCGCCACCGACACCGCGGCGTGGCTGCGCCGCCGCCTGCGCCTGGGCAACGGGCGGGTGCCGCCGCGCGCGCTGCGCCACGCCGTGCTGGTGGCCGTGCTGCTGGCCTGCGCGCTGACCGGCCAGGTCGTGTGGGAAGCGGTCAACCCCGTCACCCTCACCCAGCGTGCGTTCATCTTCGGCGGCGGCCTGGCCTGGACCGCCGTTGCCGCCGTGTTCGCCTACGACCTACTGGTGGCCCAGCGCGGCTGGTGCGGCCATGTCTGCCCCATGGGCGCGGCCTATGCACTGATCGGCAGCAAGCCACTGCTGCGCGTGCAGGCCGCGCGCCGCCAGGCCTGCGACGACTGCGGCGACTGCTATGCCGTCTGCCCCGAACCCCATGTGCTGGTGGCGCCCCTGAAGGCGAAGGCGGGCGCCGGCCCGCTGGTGGCCTCGCGCGACTGCACGCTCTGCGCGCGCTGCCTGGACGTATGCCACGCCGACGTCTTCACGCTCACGCACCGTTTTCACCCTGCTCCCAAAGATAGAGAGGCTGCGCCATGACCTTGCTGCACCGAGTCAACTTCCTTGCGCCGCTGATGCTGGCCCTGGCCCTCGTGGGCGTGAGCCCGGCGCGCGCCGTCGAAGCGCCCAAGGCTGCGGCGAGCGCGCCCGTCAAGCTCGACGGCCTGCGAGGCGGCACGCCGCTGAGCCAGGACAACGCGCCGGCCAATTACCGCCAGGAGCGCGACCATCCGGTGGGGGACCGCGATTTCGTGCAGCAGCCGCCGCTGATCCCGCACGGCATCAGCGGCTACCAGATCACCAAGAACTTCAACAAATGCATGGACTGCCACGCCTGGCAGAAGACCAAGGAGAGCGGCGCCACCAAGATCTCGGTCACGCACTTCAAGTCGCGTGATGGTGTCGAACTCGACAGCGTGAGCCCGCGTCGCTACTTCTGTACGCAGTGCCATGTGCCGCAGAGCGATGCCAAGCCGCTGGTGTCCAACACCTACGAACGTGCAAAGGGGATGAAGTGATGCGAGCCCTCATCAACCCCATCCTGCGCCTGGCGCAGGGCGTGGCCCAGCGGGCGCGGGCGCGGCCGCTGCTGTGGCTGAGCCTGATGTTCGCGGGCGGCATCATCTTCTGGGGCGGCTTCAACACCGCGCTGGAATGGACCAACCGCGAGGCGTTCTGCATCTCCTGCCACGAGATGAAGGAGAACGTCTTCGTGGAGTACCGCAACACCATCCACTACCAGAACCGCACCGGCGTGCGTGCCACCTGCCCGGACTGCCACGTGCCCAAGGAATGGGGCCCGAAGATGGTGCGCAAGATCCAGGCGTCCAACGAGGTGCTGCACAAGGTCCTGGGGTCGATCGACACGCCCGAGAAGTTCAATGCCAAGCGGGCGGTGCTGGCCCAGCATGAATGGGACCGCATGAAGCGCAACGACTCGCAAGAGTGCCGCAACTGCCACAACTTCACGTACATGGACTATGCCGAGCAGAACAGCCGTGCCGCCACGCGCCACCAGGTCGCGTTCACGGCGGGACAGACCTGCATCGACTGCCACAAGGGCATTGCGCACACGCTGCCCCCTATCGAGCAGCCCATTGGCGCACACAAGGCGGGCGAGGTGCAGCTGCCCCCGCCCAACGGGGCATCAGCTGCTGCGCGCGGCCATTGAGATGGCGCTGGCCGGGCAAGGCGTGACGCAGTCGCCGCAGCCGGTGCAGGCCTCGGCGTCTAGCACCGGTTGCGGCGAACCGCCGAGCCGGGGTGGGAAGCGGATGGCGCGAGCGTCGCAGTGGTCACCACAAATGCGGCAGTCGACGCCGCGTGAGGCGAGACAGCCGGGACCGATCTGCGCCACCGGGTCGGCCGGCGGTGGCGGACGGCCACGGAAGAAGGCACGGCGGGAAGGATCCATGGCGAGCATTGTTGGCGCTGTCGGCACCTCGCCGTTTGTCACGTGTCAAGTCAGCGGGTTCGCATGAAAGTCTTCGGCATTGCCGGCCGCTCCGGTATGGGCAAGACCAGCCTGCTTGAGCGTGTGGTGCCGGCGCTCACGGCCCAGGGGCTGCGGGTGTCTCTCGTCAAGCATTCGCACAAGGACATCGAGGTCGATCGGCCGGGCAAGGATAGCTATCGACTGCGGGAGGCCGGTTGCCAGGAGGTGATCCTGCTCGGGCGTACGCGTTGGGCCCTGATGCATGAACTGCGCGGTGATCCTGAGCCGACCCTACCCCAGCTGCTGGCGCATGTGCAGGCCTGTGACCTGGTGCTCGTCGAAGGGTTCAAGGCCGGGACCTTTCCGAAGCTGGAGGTCTGGCGCGAGGAGGTGGGCAAGCCCCCCTTGTGGCGCGACCGGGGGCCGGACCTTACGGCGATTGCCAGCGACAAGCCCTTGCCGGCGGACTGTCTGCTGCCCTACCTGCCGCTTCACGATCTGGGAGGACTGTGTGCGCACATCCTGGCGCATGCCGCACCGTTGGCGCGTGGATTTTGACTAGCCGGGCTCTGCGGGCTTGTCGCTTGTTGACGCAACTTGGCCCTGTGGAGGCCGGCCTGGGTCAACGGGGGCTGCGCAGCGGTCCGTTCGGGGCCAAGGCTGCCTCCGCTGCTGATGCCCCCAGCCGATCGGCGTAATGGCATGCGACCATCGCGATGCAGGCCAGCGCAAACGACAGGAAGTTGATTTGGCGCGGTACTGCCATGCTTATCAACGAGGCGCCCCGAACTGGGCAGAGGATCGCGCCATGTCCACCGATGCCTAATGCCGAGCGAAAGCCCGTGGAGCAGATGGCCAACCCGTAGACGGAACTTGCGCGGACCGAAATGAGCATGGTGGAGCAAACGAACCCGCTCAAGACTGGCCGCATCGACATGTGTTCAGCGGGGCGGGCCTGATTCGCAGGTCATCGAGGGGGCGCATCGCGGGCCGGCGAACACGGAGCATCCGGACCATCCCGCTGCCAGCGCCCGTCCGGCCGACGCGGTGGATGCCGTAGAGGACGTTCAGGTGAGCCGTGGGTCATGGTAATGACCCACCCTTCAGGCGTCACTGCAGAGAGCCTTTGAGCACCTGGTTTCAGCCGGCAAGTTCGATGGATTGCAGGACCTGTCAAGGGCGATCGGCGACAGTCGCAGAACCCCGAGATGTCACTGGGACGCCATGAGCGCAGCGAGCAGCATCGGGCGGACGCTCTTGCCGAAAGACCCGTCGGTGGGAGCCTGAACCAGCGGGCGCCTGGATGACCGCTACCGGCCCCTGATCGATCGCCAGACGGTCGCAGCCGAATGGCAGAGATCGCTGCAAAACAGCCATCGATTTGCCCCGCCCGCCCCTGTCGCCATCCCCTTCCGCCAGC
>Ga0233424_10001787_pt1 | contig 17285 bp, 14 predicted proteins | sample Watercolumn_Towu_FD_181011 | JGI IMG/M metagenome (GOLD analysis project Ga0233424, IMG submission 181011) | Freshwater microbial communities from Lake Towuti, South Sulawesi, Indonesia - Watercolumn_Towuti2014_125_MG | ecosystem: Environmental > Aquatic > Freshwater > Lake | place: Indonesia...
TCAGGGCCGGCTGCACCACCTCTGCCACGCCCTGATCGCCGGTGAAGACGATGCCGAGCACCCCGGAGAGGGCGGCGATGACGGCGCCGACCACGACGCCGAACCACGCTCCCCACGCGACCGTCCGTGCCAGCACTCGGCGCACCTGCTCCTCGTCACCGGCACCCAGCTCCTTGCCGATCAGCGCCTGCGCGGCGATCGCGAGCGCGTCGAGGGCGAAGGCCGCCGCCGAGAAGATGGTGAACACGATCTGCCACCCGGCGAGCTCCTCCGTGCCGATCCCGGTCGCCACGGCCACGGTGGCGAGCAGGGCGACGCGCAGGCTCACGGTGCGGAGGAACAGCCAGCCGCCCGACGTCGCGGTGTGGCGCAGGCCCTCCCGCTGGGCGCGCAACGAGGCGCTGTGCCGGGTCGCCAGCCGCCGGACGACGAGCGCGTACGCCGCGACCATGCCCCATTGCGCCGTCACCGTACCTGCCGCGGAGCCGGCGATGCCCCAGCCGAGGCCGTAGATGAAGAGCCAGTTCAGCAGAGCGTTCGCCGCGAAGCCGAGCCCCGCGATCCACAGCGGGGTCATGGTGTCCTGCATCCCGCGCAGCAGCCCGGTGGCCGCGAACACGATGAGCATCGCCGGGAGCCCCCACATCGAGATCACGAGGTACTCGTTCGCCTGTGCCGCGACCTCCGCGCTCGCGCCGAACAGGGAGACGAGCCAGGGGGACGAGACGGCGCCGACGACGGCGAGCACGGCACCCAGGCCGAGTGCGAGCCACATGCCGTTGATCCCGACCGAGACCGCCTCCCCCGGACGCCCGGCCCCGAACCGACGCGCGACCGCGGGAGTCGTGGAGTACGCGAGGAACACCATGAGGCCGACGATCGTCTGCAGCACGGCTCCGGCGATACCGAGCCCGGCGAGGGGGACGGTGCCGAGATGGCCGACGAGGGCGGCGTCGACGATGAGGAAGGCCGGCTCCGCGATGAGCGCACCGAGGGCGGGGACCGCCAGGCGCAGGATCTCGCGGTTCAGGGAGGTGCGGGCGGCCATCCTCCGAGCCTATGACCTGACGCCGACCCCCGAGACCGCCGGCCTCGACCGGACGTAGGGTGAGGGAGGAGCTCCCAGCGGACGGAGGCGCACCATGACGGATCCCCGGGAGGCGGCCGCGCGCTATCGAGCGCGGCAGCAGCAGGGCGGCAGTGCTGAAGACGACAGCGAAACCGGCACCCCGTCCGCGGCCGCGGCGGTCGATAGAGCCGCCTTCGTCGAATCCGCCATCCAGGTCGCCATCCGTCGCGGCGACTTCGACGATCTGCCGGGAGCCGGGAAGCCGCTCGAAGGGCTCGGCGACCACCACGACCCGGACTGGTGGATCCGTCGGAAGATCGAGACGGAGGGACTGACCGGGCTCGGCCCTCCCGCGATCCTGCTGCGCACCGAGGACCGGGAGCTCGACGCCCAGCTCGACCTCCTCGGCAGGGAATCCGACGTCCGCGAGGTGCTCGAGGACTTCAACCGCCGCGTGCGCGAGGCCCGGCGCCAGCTCCAGGGTGGACCTCCCGTCGTGACACCGCTGCGCGACGTCGACGCCGAGGTCGCCGCATGGGCGGAGCGCCGGGCCGCGCGGACACCGGTGCCCGAGACGTCACCCCGGCGCCGACGCTTCGGACGCCGACGCCGGGACTGAGGTCTTCTGGACACCGTGGGGGACCCCGGCCATAGGCTGGAGCGCATGACCGACGTGCTTCCCGCGGGCCTCGCGCTCGACGACCTCAGCCCCGACATCCGCCCGCAGGACGACCTCTATCGCCACGTGAATGGCGCCTGGATCGCTCGCACCGAGATCCCCGGGGACAAGGCGCGCTGGGGCTCCTTCCATCTGCTGGCCGAGCAGGCCGAGAAGGACGTCCGCGCGATCGTCGAGGAGTCGCAGGAGGCGGAGGAGGGCACCCTCGCCCGCAAGATCGGCGACCTCTTCGCGAGCTTCATGGACACCGACCGCATCGCCGCCGCCGGCGTGACCCCGCTGGCCGAGACGTTCGCCGAGATCGACGCGATCGACGGCATCCCGGCCTTCCTGCGCACCGTGGGCACCTACGACCGGGAGGGCCGGGCGGCGGTGATCGGCCTCTACGTCGACGGCGACCCCGGGAACCCGGAGCGCTACCTCCCGGTGCTCGTGCAGGCCGGGCTCTCGCTGCCGGACGAGAGCTACTTCCGACTCGACACCTTCGCGGAGACCCGCGCGGCGTACCGGGAGCACCTGGAGCGCCTGCTCGCCCTCGCCGGCGTGACCGATGCCGCGGCGCAGGCCGAACGCTCCATCGCGCTGGAGACCGAGCTCGCCGGACACCACTGGGACAACGTGCGCAGCCGTGACGCGGTGGCGACCTACAACCTCAAGACGTGGGACGAGCTGCAGGAACTCGCGGGCGTCGACCTCACTCCGTGGCGCGAAGCCGTGACGCCGACGAACCCGCAGGCGTTCGACGAGGTCGTCGTCGCGCAGCCGAGCTTCTTCGAGGGGCTGGGCGCTCTGCTCACGCCGGAGCGGCTGGACGACTGGAAGGCCTGGCTGCGTGCGAAGGTCGTGCACGCGGCGGCGCCCTACCTCACCGACGAGCTCGTGCAGGAGAACTTCTCGTTCTACGGCACCCTGCTCACCGGCGTCCCGACGCTCCGCGAGCGCTGGAAGCGCGGCGTCTCCGTCACCGAGGGGGCGCTGGGCGAGGCGATCGGCAAGGTCTACGTCGAGCGGCACTACCCGCCGACGGCGAAGGCGGCCATGGACGAGCTCGTCGCAAACCTCGTCGAGGCCTATCGGCAGAGCATCGAGACCCTGGAGTGGATGACCGCGGAGACCCGGCAGCGGGCGCTGGCGAAGCTGGACGCGTTCACCCCGAAGATCGGGCACCCCGAGGTGTGGCGCGACTACTCGGCCCTCGTGATCGACCGGACCGATCTCCTCGGCAACGTGCGCCGCGCGGCGATCTTCGAGCACGACCGCAACATCGACAAGGTCGGGAAGCCGATCGACCGCACCGAGTGGCACATGCCGCCGCAGATGGTGAACGCGTACTACAACCCCTCGATGAACGAGATCGTCTTCCCCGCGGCCATCCTCCAGTACCCGTTCTTCGACGCCGGGCGGGACGCGGCGGCGAACTACGGCGGGATCGGCGCGGTCATCGGGCACGAGATCGGCCACGGCTTCGACGACCAGGGCAGCCGATACGACGGCGAGGGGCGCCTGCAGGACTGGTGGACCGACGCGGATCGCGCGGCCTTCGAGGAGCGCACGAAGGCGCTCATCGCGCAGTACGACGCCCTCGTGCCGGAGGGGCTGGACGCCGAGCATCACGTGAACGGCGCCCTCACGATCGGAGAGAACATCGGCGATCTGGGCGGCCTCGGGATCGCGCTGAAGGCGTACGAGCTGTCGCTGCGGGCCGATCCGTCGGTGCCGGAGCGCGTCGAAGGGCCGGTCATCGACGGCTACACCGGGGTGCAGCGGCTGCTCCTGTCCTGGGCGCAGGTCTGGCAGCAGAAGAGCCGCGAGGCCGAGACCCTGCGTCTGCTGACGATCGATCCGCATTCGCCGAACGAGTTCCGGTGCAACCAGATCGTCCGCAACATCGACGCGTTCTACGAGGCCCTCGGGGTCACCGAGAACGACGCCCTGTGGCTGCCGGAGTCGTCACGGGTGACCATCTGGTGACGAACCTCCGGACTCTGTGAGGTGTGCCCCGGCGGTGGGGTTACGATATCCCTGCCGCCGGGGCGCCCTTCCCGGATGCGCAGTATCCCTCCCCCTCCTGAAGGACCACGCGTGGGTGCGACCGACCCTGGTGACGCGTTCCGGAACCCCTCGGCTCCCGGAGCGTCCGGGAGTGCGCCTGAGTCGTCCCGCGGTCGGCGTTCGCAGCGGCCGGGAGCCCGTCGGCTGCCCCGCCGCGTGGCCGTCGGCCGGCGGTCGTTCACGTCGACGCTGAAGGCTCTCGAAGGCCTCGCGAACTCCGGGGCGCAGGTGTCCGTGCACGTGGTCGACCTCGACTCCCATGTGCACGTGCTGGCGGGAGACGACCACGTCACCATGCCCGTCGCCGGCCTCGGTGTGGTCCCGCTGCTCATCGAGGTGGCGGCGGCGTTCGAGTCCGGTGCCCTCGACCCTCTCGAGATCGTGGAGCGCACGAGCGTCGAGGCCGTGGAGAGCTCCGGGCTGTGGCGGCACCTGCGGGCCCCGGCGCTGCCGCTGGAAGACCTCGCCGTGCTGGCCGCGACCGCCGGCGATCCGATCGCCGTGAACATCCTGCTGGAGAAGGTGGGGCACGACCGGGTGCGGGAGCGCATCGAGGGCTTGGGTCTGCGACGCACCGCCCTGCTCGACCGGTTCCGCGACCGCCGCGGTCCGGACGACGCCCCGCAGGTCGCGGTGGGGTCGGCACGCGAGCTCGCCGGGCTGTTCTCCGCGCTCGTGAACTCTCAGGTCGTGGATGCCGCCGTTAGCGCCCAGGTCTCGGAGTGGCTCAGCCTCAATCAGGACCTCAGCCTCGTGGCCGCCTCGACCGGGCTCGACCCCTTCGCACACGAGCACGACGCGCACGGCCTGCTGTTCGTGAACAAGACCGGGCGCGACCGGGGAGTGCGCGCCGAGGCGGGGGTGCTCGCGGGGCCGCGCGCCGGGGTCGCCTACTCGATGATCGTGTGCTTCGACGACCTGTCGATCAGCCACCGTCTCCGCGCGCACGACGCCTTCCGCGTGCTCGGCGTCGAACTCATGGAGTACACGCACTGACCCCCTGACCCCGCGCGAACAGGCATCCGCGCGCGATCAGGCTTCCAGAGCGACAACGAGCCTGATGTCCCGCGCTCGCCTGACCTCGCTTGTTCCCCTGTTTCCACGTCCCCTGGATCCCGCGCGCGAACGCAGACATTCGCGTCGCATCAGGCTTTCGGGGGCGCAACTGCCTGATGTCGCGCGAGAGCCTGCTGTCGCGCGCTCGCCTGATGTCGCGCGAGAGCCTGATGTCGCGCGAGAGCCTGATGTCGCGCGAGAGCCTGATCGTGCGACGCGCGGGCTAGCATCGGGGCATGCCTCATGCCTGGACCCCGCACCGCCGCGACGACGGCGAGCTGCTCGGCTGGATCCGTCCGGAGGGCGAGGACTGGATCGCCGTCGATGTCCTCGGGCGCAGGGTCTTCGGCCCCGGCGAGTGGCTCGACGCGGAGGCCGCGCTGGAGGAGCACGGCATCGCCTGGCTCGCCGATCCGTGGATGCTCGAGGGGGAGGGTGACCGCCCGCTTCGGGTGCGCATCCTCGAAGTCACGCCGGACGAAGAGGGCACGCCGGGGCGCATCGTCGTGAAGGTCGACGACTTCGGGGACATGACCCGACCCGCGACCGCGCGGTTCACCCTGCCGTGGCCGCTTCCCGCCCGGCTGCGGCCACCGCGTGCCGACGACCCGGATCCGCGCACGATCTCCCGCTGACCCTCCGCCGCAGGTCGCAGATCCGCTGCAGGTCGCACGTTCTGCATCCCTGCGACCTCGATGCGAATCCACGACCGCCGAACGGGTCAGCGCAGCGAGGGGTGCGGCTCCTCGGCGCGTCGTCGCGGGATGAACAGGGACAGGACCACGGCCAGGATGCCAGCGGCGATCGCGAGCCAGAAGCAGACCTCGAACGCGGCCCGCGTCGGCACGGCCACGCCGCCGACGTCCACGCTCATCGCCGCGAGTACCCCGCCCATCACGGCCGAGGCCGTGGAGGTGCCCACGGAGCGGAACAGCGCGTTGAGGCCGTTCGACGCCCCGGTCTCGTTCGCGGGCACGGAGCGCATGATGATCATGGGCATCGCGGCGAAGGTGAACCCGATGCCGACGCCGATGAAGATGTTGGCGACGAAGATGTGCCACACCTCGGTCGACCACAGCAGCACGAAGACGTAGGCGAGGACGATCGCGATGGCCCCGACGGTGAAGAGCGGCCGCGGCCCCACGGTGCGCTCAAGCCACCCGGACAGGGGCGAGATCACCATCATGACCAGACCCGCCGGCATGATCACGAGGGAGGCCGCCACCATGTCGAGCCCGAATCCGGCGCCGCCCACTGCCGGCATCTCCAGCATCTGCGGGAACGTGACGTTCGAGGCGAACAGGGCGAAGCCCATGCCGATGGCGGCGATGTTGGTGAAGAGGACGGCGGGCCGGGCGGCGACGCGCAGGTCGAGCAGCGGATCGTCCGTGCGCAGCTGGTACCAGCCCCACAGCAGCAGCACCGCGACGCCGCCGATCACGCAGACGAGCGTGAGCGGCGCCGTCCAGCCCCACTCGGCGCCGCGCGACACGAACAGCAGCAGACCGGTGAGGCCGATCGCGAGTCCGATGGCCCCGAGCACGTCGAGCCGACCGGGGGAGCGGAGCACGTCCTCCGGCACCACGGCGAGCACCAGGAGCAGCCCGAGGACTCCGAGGGCGGCGGCGAGCCAGAACAGCATGTGCCAGTCGGCGTTCTCGGCGAGCAGCGCGGCGACGGGCATGCCGATCGCCCCGCCGACGCCCATGGTGGCGCTCATCAGGGCCACCGCGGTGCCGAGGCGTTCGGGTGGCAGCACGTCGCGCATGATCGCGATTCCGAGGGGCACGACGCCGGTCACGGCCCCCTGGAGGGCACGGCCGATGATGACGCCGACGATGGATCCGGAGAGCGCGGCGATGATCGAGCCCGCGATGAGGATCGCGAGGAGCACGATGACGACGCGGCGCTTGCCGTACATGTCGCCGAGACGGCCGGAGATCGGGGTCGCGACGGCGGCCACGAGCAGGGTGATCGTCACCACCCAGGTGGTGTCCTCACGGGAGGAGTTCAGCAGCTGCGGAAGCTCGGCCTGCAGCGGCACGACGAGCGTGAACATGAACGAGGAGCACAGACCCGCGAACGCGAGCACCGCGATGATCGCCCACCGCGGAGGGGTACGGGAGAGGCGTTTCCTGGCTCTGTCGTCGTTCGCACCCACCGGCTCAGGCTATCGGCGATCCCGGAGGGGAGGGGCCGATGTGGTTGCATGGCCGGATGACCGACGACATCGCGCCCGCGCAGCACCCCGCCGACTCCGCGTACCACCGCCGGCTCCCGATCGGCGAGGTGCTCGACGCCTCGGCGCTCGCGGAGGGTCTGCCGTGGGCGTTCGAGAGCGTCACGATGCGACCGCTGGAGCCGATGCTCGTGCCGGAGAAGCCCCGCGCCGGCGAGCACGACCCGGCCGCGTGCGGTCACTGCGGTCCGAGCGTGCACACCATCTGGCACGACGACCTCTGGCAGGTGCGTGCCGGGTGGGACGTCGGCGGTCTGCCCTTCATCGGCGGCGTCGCACCGCGCGAACACTGGCTCCTGGAGAACGCGCCGCAGGACGTGCTCGCCGCGCTCGGGCCGCTGATGCAGCGCGTGTCCGAGGCGGTCAAGAGCATCCCCGGCGTCGCCCGCTGTCACTTCGGGCGCTGGAACGACGGCTCCGCGCACATGCACATGTGGGCGCTCGCCCGACCGGCCGGGATGATGCAGGGCCGCGGCGCGGTGCTCGCGTTCTGGGACGGGATCCTGCCGCCGCTGCCGGCGGAGATGGCCGAGGACCACCTCCGCATCGTCGCGGAGGCGCTCGCCGCGGGCGGGGGCGAGGCGTTCCCGTACCGCTGAGCCGGGTCGGTTTCCGCGAACGGGCGGAGGAGGGGCAGACTGGGATCGTGCGAACCATCCGCGATCTCGACACCGTTGAACTGATCCTCGACGCCCAGAGCCTGCTCGACTCCATCCGGGGCCCGCAGCGCGTGGTGGACGCCGGGACCCTCCGTGCCCTGCAGCAGTCGGGCAACTACGTCGTCGGCTTCTTCGACGACGAAGGCGACGAGGAGCGCATGGTCGGCGCCTCGATCGCCTTCTTCGGCGAACCGGCCCGCCGCGCCATGCACTCGCACATCACGGCTCTGCTGCCCGAGTACCGGGGGCGCGGATGGGGCCGGGAGCTCAAGGAGCACCAGCGGCAGTGGGCGTTCTCCCGCGACGTCGGGCGCATCACCTGGACCTTCGACCCGCTGGTCGCCCGCAACGCGCACTTCTTCCTCACCGTCCTCGGCGCGCGCGCCACGGGCTACTCGGTGAACCGGTACGGCATCTTCGGCGGCGGCGACGCGGGCGACGAGAGCGACCGCCTCGACGTCGAGTGGGCCCTCGCGGACATCGCCAAGCCGCCGGCGAAGGACGCCGTCGTGGAGACGCTGGAGATCCCAGACGACATCGAGGGCATGAGGGAGTCCGACCCCGCGGCCGCGCACGAGTGGCGGCTGCGGCTGCGCGCGCAGATGGAGGGCCTGCTCGGCAGCGGCCTCCACATCGCGGGCTTCGAGACCGGCCGGGGCTACCTCTTCACCGCGTGATCGCCGGGGCCGTCACCGCACGCCCCGCATGAGCCGCAGCACGGGCTTCACGCTCAGCAGTAGGCCGATGCCGACGAGGATCGCGATGCCGCCGAGGATCGAGAAGTACGGCACCTCGTTCTCCGGATCGTAGAACTTCACGAGCTCGCCCGAGATGGCGGTGCCGAGGGCGATCGACAGGAAGAACAGCGCGACCATCTGCGTGTGGAACACGGCCGGGGCGAGCTTCGTCGTCACCGACAGCCCCACGGGCGAGAGCAGCAGCTCGGCGACCGTGAACACGAAGAGGATGCCGACGATCGCGAGCAGCGGCGTCGAGTTCGCACCGCCGCCGGAGAACGGCAGGAACAGCAGGAACGCGGAGCCCATGATGATGGCGGCCAGTCCGAACTTGACGGGGGTCGACGGCTGGCGCTTCCCCAGCTTGGTCCAGATCGCCGCGAACACCCCGGACAGGATGATGATGAACACCGGGTTGATGGACTGCACCCACGACACCGGCATCTCCCACCCGAACAGGTCGCGGTCGAGTCGCTTGTCGGAGTAGATCGTCAGCACCGTGAACTGCTGCTGGTACAGCGACCAGAACGCGACGCTCGTGAGGAACAGCGGCAGGAACCCCCAGACCCGCGAGCGCTCGGTGGCATCGATGCGGCGGCTGCCGAGGATCACCGCGAAGTAGGCGACCGCGGCGACCACGGTGACCGCGATCACGATGGTGGCGAGGTTGTCGGCCTGGATGACTCCGGTCAGCACGAGCACCGCGATCACGACGACCGCACCGACCGCGATGCCGGCGACGAGCGGGTAGCGCGCGCGGGGGAGCGGGTTCGGCACCTCGCGCGCGGAGGCGGGCAGGCCGCGGCGGCCGAACGAGTACTGCACGAGACCCAGCGTCATGCCGAGGGCGGCGAGGCCGAACCCCCAGTGGAAGCCCAGGGTCGACTGGAGCAGTCCGGTGAGGATCGGACCGAGGAAGGCGCCGAGGTTGATGCCGAGGTAGAACAGCGAGAACCCGGCGTCGCGTCGTTCGTCGTCGGGACGGTACAGCGTCCCCACGACCGACGTGGCGTTGGCCTTCAGACCGCCCGAGCCCAGGGCCACGAGCACGAGTCCGACCCCGACGCCGACGAACCCCGGCAGGAGTGCGAGGGCGAGGTGGCCCGAGACGATGACGATGGCGCTGACGAACAGCACCCGCTCGGAGCCGAACAGTCGATCGGCGAGCCAGGCCCCGAGGATCGTGGACAGGTACACCGAGCCGCCGTACGCGCCGACGATCCCGCCCGCCACCGCTTCCGGGAGGCCGAGGCCGCCATCGGCCACCGAGAAGTACAGGTAGATGAGCAGGATGCCCTGCATGCCGTAGAAGCTGAAGCGCTCCCACATCTCCACGCCGAAGATGTGCACGAGCGACCACGGCTGTCCGAAGAAGCGGGTGTCCTCGTCCCGGGAGGCGGGCGGCTGCGCGGTGGTGCTCATGCGTGGGACGGTACTCCTCCCGCGGGTCCCGCGGCCAGGGGTTGCGCTCAGGCCCCGGATAGAATGGGGGTGCCCGTGCTCACGGGCATTCTCCGCATCCGACCATTGGAGCCACCGTGGCCGAACAGTCCCGCCTCGACAAGGTCATCGCCCTCGCCCGCCACCGCGGTTTCGTCTTCCAGGCGGGTGAGATCTACGGCGGTTCCCGGTCGGCCTGGGACTACGGACCCCTCGGCACCGAGCTGAAGGAGAACATCCGGCGGCAGTGGTGGCAGACCTTCGTGCGCGGCCGCGGCGACATGGTCGGCCTCGACTCCAGCATCATCCTGCCGAAGCGCGTGTGGGAGGCCTCGGGTCACGTCGCGACCTTCACCGACCCGCTCGTCGAGTGCCTGCAGTGCCACAAGCGCTTCCGTGCCGACAACCTCATCGAGGACTTCGAGGCGCGCAAGGGCCGCAAGGCCGAGAACGGTCTCGCCGACATCCCCTGCCCGAACTGCGGCACCAAGGGGCAGTACACCGAGCCGAAGGCCTTCTCCGGTCTGGTGAAGACGTACCTCGGCGTCGTCGATGACGAGTCCGGCCTCTACTATCTGCGCCCCGAGACCGCGCAGGGCATCTTCGTGAACTTCTCGAACGTGCTCACCGCGAGCCGCAAGAAGCCGCCGTTCGGCATCGGCCAGGTCGGCAAGGCGTTCCGGAACGAGATCACCCCCGGCAACTTCATCTTCCGCACCCGCGAGTTCGAGCAGATGGAGATCGAGTTCTTCACGCCGCCCGCCGAGGCGCCGCAGTGGTTCGACCACTGGGTCGAGGCGTGCTGGAACTGGTTCATCGACCTCGGCATCGACCCGGAGAACATGCGCCAGTTCGACGTGCCGGAGGAGGACCGCGCGCACTACTCGGCCGGCACCATCGACGTCGAATACCGCTTCGGCTTCGCAGGCAAGGAGTGGGGCGAGCTCATGGGCGTCGCCAACCGCACCGACTACGACCTCTCCAGCCACAGCGAGGCCTCCGGCCAGAGCCTGACCTACTTCGACCAGGCCACGGGCGAGCGCTATACGCCGTACGTGATCGAGCCGTCCTTCGGCCTCACCCGCGCGATGATGGCCTTCCTCGTCGACGCGTACGTCGAGGAGCAGGTGCCCAACGCCAAGGGCGGCACCGACACCCGCACCGTGCTCAAGCTCGACCCGCGCCTGGCTCCGGTCAAGGCGGCGGTGCTCCCGCTGTCGCGCAACGAGAACCTGTCGCCGCTCGCCCGCGAGGTCGCCGACACGCTCCGCGGCTCGTGGGCCGTCGACTTCGACGACGCCGGTGCGATCGGCCGCCGCTACCGCCGCCAGGACGAGATCGGCACGCCGTTCTGCGTCACGGTCGACTTCGACTCGCTCGACGACCGTGCCGTGACCGTGCGCGACCGCGACACCATGGCGCAGGAGCGCGTCCCGATCGACGAGCTGCACGCCTACCTGACGGAGCGCCTCCGCGGCGCCTGACATGACGGCACCGGGGGGAGCCGGCGCACGGGGAGAAGCCTCGCCCGTGCGTCCGGTCGCGGCCATCGTGCTCGGGGCGCTCGCCGTGTCATGGATGATCCTCACGGTGCTCGACCTGCGGGAGAACGACGGCGCCGGGCCCATCATCGCGATGTTCGGCATCCCGGCGCTCGCGGCGGCGGTCATCATCCAGATCGTGATGACGCGGCTGGGGGACCGGAAACGCGTGCCGAACGCCGTGTTCTGGTGGGTTCTCGCGGTGCTGCCGCTGGGCACCCTGGCGGGCTTCGTCGTCGCGATCCTCCGCGACCCCGACTACTTCATCGCCGACGAAGGCCCCTGGATGCTCCTCTGGGTGCCGGTCTTCATCGTCGTGGGGCTGCTGCTCGGGGCCCTCGTCTGGTTCTTCTTCGTGTTCCCCCTCGTCTCGATCATGACCGTGATCCGCTTGATCGCGCGCGGGGAGGCGAAGCCCGGCGCCCTCATCATGCCGATCGTGCTGCTGAGCCTGGGCGTGCTGAGCATCGTGGGCGGACTCTCGATCGACACCGACAGCAGCGGTCGCGCGTCGTGGGGCTCCATCATCGCCGCGTTCCTCGGCCTCCCCGGGAACTACGAGGTGATCTGGGAGCCCGGCCTCTGGATCGTCCGCGGCATCGTCCTCGCGATCATCCTCCTCTTCGCCCTCCCCCGCCTCTCCTCCCGCCCCCGCCATTGACGCTGAGACCCCGGGTCCTCGCCGAGACCCCGGGTTGCATGCGGGCACACGTCGGGGTCTCGGCGAGAAAACGGGGTCTGGCGGGCGCTGAGCGACCCTGCTATGGTCGCTCCTCGTGGGTACTCTGATTCGCTAGATCGGGACGCCGCGTCGAGAGATCCTCTCCGCGGTGGGTCCTGAGCGAACGCGCCCGACTCCGGGTGCGGTCGAGGTTCCTGTTCCCCGCGTCATCGACGCAGATCCCGGCGGTGCGCGCGCGCCGCTGGAGAGGACCCCTCATGTTCCCTGTACTCTCGACCCCTTCCGAGTCCTCGGCCCGCGCTCATCGCGAGTGCGCGCTGCAGGCCGCCTCCGTCCGCTTCGCCGACCGACTCGTCCTGGACCGGATCGACCTCGTCGTCGCCCCCACCGACCGCCTCGCCGTCATCGGCGACAACGGCGCGGGGAAGTCGACGCTGCTCGATCTGCTCGCAGGTTCTCTCGCGCCGACGTCCGGGGAGGTCCGGATCGACCTTCCCGGCGGGATCGCGCACGCCCGGCAGAATCCGGTGTTCGCGGAGGGAGCGACGGTGGCCGACGCCATCGACGAGCTCCTCGGCGACCTCCGCGCGCTGGAGCGCGAACTCGGCCATGCCTACGACCTCCTCGCCGCCGTGACCCCTTCCGAGCGTGCGCAGCAGATGACCGCCGTGGCCCTGTTGCAGGACCGTTTCGAGTCCCGCGGCGGATACGAGGTCGACCATCGCATCGACACCGCCCTCGAACAGCTCGGGCTGGGCGGGCTGGACCGCGCGCGACCGGTGGCCGCGCTGTCGGGCGGAGAGCGGGCGCGGCTCGCTCTCGCGGTCGCCCTCTCTTCCGGAGCCGAGCTGCTGCTCCTCGACGAGCCCACGAACGACCTCGACGACCGGGCGCTGACCTGGCTCGAGGAGCGTCTCGCGGCGCACCGGGGAGCGCTGGTGGTCGTGACGCACGACCGTGACTTCCTGGACCGTTTCGCGACGGCTGTCGTGCAGGTGGAGGACGGACGGATCCGGCGCTACGGCGATGGCTACGCCGGCTTCCTGCGGGCGCGCGAGGCGGAACGCCGAGCGGCGGCTGCGCGCCACGAGGAGTGGAAGGCCGAGGTCGCCCGCACCGAGGCCCTGCTCGCCGCCAACACGTTCCGGCTGCAGTCGATCCCGCGCAAGCTCGAACTCGACGGTTTCGGTCATGGCGCGTTCCGGGCGCGGAGCCGCGACCACGGTGCCGTCGGACGCATCCGCATGGCGAAGGAGAGGTTGTCGCGGCTGCGGGAGAACCCATGCCCGGCGCCGCCCGAGCCGCTGCGGTTCGTGGTCGCGGCAGAGGATCGGGCACCGCTCGACGACCCGCTCCTGACCCTCGATGCCGTCTCCCTCCGCGCACCGGGACGACGGCTCGACGTGTCGCAGTGGACGATCGAGGCCGGTTCGCGGTGGCTCATGACCGGGCCGAACGGAGCCGGGAAGACGACACTCCTCCGCCTCCTCGCCGGCGAGCTCCTCCCCGCATCCGGGACGCTCGTCCGCGGGGACGGGCTGCGGATCGCGTTCCTCAGGCAGGAGGTCGACGCGCGCCTGCGGGGTTCCGCCGTCGAGGTGTTCGCGGCTCGGACCGGGACGCCGCCGGTGGACGCACAGGATGCTCTCCTGGCTCATGGACTCTTCCGCGGGTCGGAGGTGGAGCGCGACGTGCGGGCTCTTTCCGTCGGGCAGCGTCGGCGGCTGGATCTCGCGGTGGCCCTGGCGTCGCCGTTCGATCTGCTGCTGCTCGATGAGCCGACGAACCACCTCGATCCCGAGCTCGTGGAGCAGCTCGAGGGCGCCCTCGTCGACCATCCTGCCGCCGTCGTCACGGTGACGCACGACCGGCGGTGGCGTCGTCACGCGGCGGACGCACGGCGCGTGCAGGTTGAAGAGGGGGTGGCCACCGCCTGAGACCCCGCCTTCCCGCCGAGACCCCGGGCTCCGCACGTCCGCACGCCGGGGTTTCGGCGGGAACCCGGGGTCTCGGCGACAGGACGAGAGCTACGACGTGACCGTCAGGTGCATGCGCGCGTCGCCGCGGACTCGACCCAGGCGTCCACCCCGTCGAGGAGGTAGATCGTGGTCGCGGCCTTCCGGGGGGCGAAGCTCAGAATGCCGCTGTCGCCCTCCGTCCCGGTGGGATAGCGGTAGTGGCAGGAGCCGAACCTGATGATCGACCCCCAGGTCTGCGGCTCGCGCCCGGTGATGTCCTGCAGGAGAGCGGTCAGCGTCTCCGCATCACGGCGACGCACGGCCGGGGAGGAGCGGGCGATCAGCCCCGCGACGTCGTCCCCCGTCGGCTGCACTACTTCGCCGCCTTCGCCGCGGCCTTCATCGCCTTCTTGTACTCGCGCACCTTCGTCAGCGACTCCGGCGACACGATGTCGGCGACGCTGCGGTACGACCCGTCCTCGCCGTAGGGTGCCGAGGCCTCTCGCCAGCCTTCGCCGGTGAACCCGTACTGCTTGCCGAGGAGGGCGAGGAAGATCTTCGCCTTCTGCTCACCGAAGCCGGGAAGGGCCTTGAGCCGTCTGAGTACCTCGGCACCGCTCGGCTGGGCCCCTGAGCCTGTCGACGGGCGCGTCCACAGGGCGGCGGCGTCCCCGTCCCAGTCGTCGACGAGCGCCTGGCACAGCGTCTGCACCCGCGTCGCCATGGAGCCCGGGAACCGGTGCACCGCGGGGGTCTGCCGGAACGCCTCCAGGAACTCCTCCGGTGCCATCCCCGCGATCGCCGTAGCATCCGCGGCTCCCGTCCGCTGCTCGATCTTGAGCGGCCCGGTGAACGCGGTCTCCATGGGGATCTGCTGGTCCAGCAGCATGCCGATCAGCAGAGCCGTCGGGTTCTCGGTCAGCAGGGCGTCGGCGGCGGTGTCTCCGGTGATGTGAAGGGCCATGAGTCCCATCCTCTCTCACTACGGGGTGGCGGATTCGCAGATGCAGAGCTGGGTCGAGGAGCCCGCCCCGAAGAGGCTGCCATCCCAGCTGCCGAAGCGCTCGACCAGTCGGAGTCCGGCATGCGCAAGGAGTACCGGCAGTTCCTGGGGGAAGATGCTCCGCACCTCGATGGACACCGTCTGGAAGTCGGGCTCGGAATCCGTCGAGAAGTACCAGGTGCCGCGCGTCACCTGAGCGGCGGCATCGTAGGCGTCCGCGACGTCCACGCGGACGTCGCCGCGGTCGGGATCGGCGAATGTCGTGCGCGGGCGCCGGACGCCGTCGGCGTCAGCCAGGAGCCGCACGTCGGGATGGAAGACGTCGAAAGCGAACCGTCCGCCGGGCGCGAGGTGCCGCCGTGCCGCGCGGAAGCACTGCACAATGTCGTCAGCCTCGTGCAGGTGCAGCAGAGCGTTGCCCGCGATGAAGATGAGGTCGAACTCGTCGCCCAGGTCGAAGTCGCGCATGTCGCCGTGCTGCCACTCGACGGACACGCCGCGCTCATCAGCCTTCTGACGCGCCACATCCAGCATGTCGAGCGACAGGTCGAGGCCGACGCTCGGGTGCCCGTCGGCCGCGATCGGGATCAGCTTCTGACCTGTTCCGCATCCGAGCTCGAGCACACGACCGCCCACGCCGTCGGCTTCGGCACGGTAGAAATCCACGGCTGCCTCGCTCGTCGGAAACAGGAGGTCGTACAGCCTCGCGTCCGAGTACAGATCCTGTGTCATTCGCACCTCCTCGTGCCCCACGCTCTCACAGCGCGGATCCTCCCGCAGCCCATGGTTCTCGCGGTCCGGTCCATCAGCATGTCGACCTGCAGCACCAGCGGCTTTCGTTCCGCAGGCGTCGGGGCGGTGTCTCCGGTGATGTGGAGGACAGCGCCTCCCATCTCGCTCACACGGGATCAGGCTGTGGCGGCGTCCTCGACGGCGTCCGCGGCAGGGGTGATCCCGTACAGCGTCGACAGCGCGGCGGCGAACTCGTCCGCGCGACCGGCGGCGGCGAGCTCATGAGCCCGCACGGTCGGCGTGTGCAGCAGCACGCCCGAGAGGTGCCGCAGGGCCTGCTCGACCTTGCCGTCCTCGTCGCCACGCGCACGCGCACGATCGATCTCGCGCTCCAGCAGTTCGAAGATGTGCGAGCGGAAGGCGACGACCGACGGGGTCACGCTCTGGCGGGCACCGACCACGTGGAAGGTCTCCGCGGCTTCGCGGACGACGCTCCGGGCGGCGTCCGTCGCCTGCAGCTCCTCCAGCGGAGCGTGCAGGCGGATGGTCTCAAGGTCGAGCAGCGCGACGCCCTCCAGTGCGGCCACGGCCGGGTCGACGTTCCGCGGCATGCCGAGGTCGACCACCAGCCGGCTCGGGACCCCGGTGGTGCCGCTGGTCGCGGCGACGGGGCAGCCCGCGGCGGCGAGGCCGACCGGGAGCTGCAGGTGCTCCGGGCCGAGCACGGGCTCGGTCGCGGTGGTGCAGGTGATCAGCAGCGTGGAGTGCGCCGCCGTGCGGGCGTACTCCTCGGCCGGCACCGGGCGGATGTCGTGCTTGGCTGCGAAGATCTCCGCGCGGCCGGACGGGGAGTAGACGGAGATGTCGACGGCTCCGCGCTCGCGCAGGGTCGCGAGGGTGACCGCCGCGTAGGCGCCCGTGCCGACCAGCAGCACGCGCTCGGCGGACCAGTCGGCGATGCGGCTGTCGGCGAGCTCCAGCGCGAGGCGCACGAGCGAGCGACCGGCGCGGCCCAGGGCGGTGACGTTCTTGACCTTGCGCTGCGCCTGGCTGGCGCGCTGGAACAGCCGCTCGAGCTCGGGGGAGGTGGTGCCGTCCTTCCGGGCGGACTTGAGCGCCCGACGGACCTGGCCGGCGATCTCGCCCTCACCGGAGACGACGGACTCGAGGCCCGAGGCGACGGAGAACAGGTGCTCGGCGACGCGGCGGCCGGAGTGCACGGCATAGGCGCCGTCGAGATCGGCGGCGGAGATGCCGGTCGCGGACTCGACCGCCTCGATCACGGCTTCCACGCCGATGGCGCCGGCCGCTGTCACCGGCTCGTCCATCTCCACGTACGCCTCGAAGCGGTTGCACGTCGCCAGGACCACGGCACCCTGCACGCACGGCGCCATGCCCACGATGGTGGGAGCGACGTCGTCGGGGGTGCGGCTCAGGC
>Ga0233424_10001789_pt1 | contig 17265 bp, 13 predicted proteins | sample Watercolumn_Towu_FD_181011 | JGI IMG/M metagenome (GOLD analysis project Ga0233424, IMG submission 181011) | Freshwater microbial communities from Lake Towuti, South Sulawesi, Indonesia - Watercolumn_Towuti2014_125_MG | ecosystem: Environmental > Aquatic > Freshwater > Lake | place: Indonesia...
ACCCACCAATGGCGCGAGTATCCAAGCTGGCCGCCGCCTGAGAGGAAGCCACTCGCTTTCTATCTGCGTCCGAAGGGACGCCTGACGACGCAGGTCCCACAAGATGAACAACCGAGCTTTGACGAATATGTAAGCGATCCCGCGCGGCCGGTGCCGTACTACGACAAGATCGGCACGACGATGGCGCCCGAATACATGTGTGCCGATCAGCGATTTGCCTCGCGCCGGCCGGAAGTGCTCGTCTATGAAACCGAACCGCTCAAGCAGGCCATAACGTTGGCAGGCCCGATCGAAGTCAAGCTGCATGTCTCGACGACCGGCGCCGATGCCGATTGGATCATCAAGGTTATCGACGTCTATCCGAACGACTATCCCGATCCGTCGCCGAACCCGACGAGCGTCAAGATGGGCGGCTACCAGCAACTTGTCCGCGGCGAAGTGATGCGCGGGCGATTCCGCAACTCGCTAGTGATGCCGGAGCCTTTCGAGCCCGGCAAAGCGACAAGCGTCTCGTTCACCCTTCCCGACGTTTGCCACACGTTTCGACCAGGACACAAGATCATGGTCCACGTGCACAGCACCTGGTTCCCGCTCGTCGAACGCAATCCGCAGACCTTCGTGGACATCGGCCGCGCAAGAGCGTCGGACTACCAACGAGCGACGCAGCGGGTCTATCACACGAAAGCGATGGCGTCGCAACTTGTAGCGCAAGTGATGCAATGAGCGGTTGCCGTGATTGGATTGGCGGTATCACTCCTCATTAGACTTGACGCGCAAACCTCTCCTTACCCGCCCGGCAACGCTTCGAAGGCGGGCGATTCGAGAACCGGTGTGCCCTCCCAAACCTTTATCGTGCCATCGCAGCAAGCGGTCGCCAGGCGCCGCCCGTCGGGGCTAAACGCAACCGCGTAATGCGTGCCATTATTTCCCGGCGCGGACCATACTTCGAGGCCGGTTGTCATATTCGAGAGCTTGACTTCAGCAGGGCCGGTTTTTTTCTCCCATGGCCCTCCGACGGATGCCAATCGCTTGCCATCGGGACTGAAACTCAGGGTCCAGGCGCAGCCCGTGTGTCCGTAGAAGGTGTGAACGACCTCCCATGACTGCGTATTCCAAACGCGCACGAATCCTGTGATGTTCTTGCTTGCATAGAAGTAGCCCATGGCCAGAGCAAGAAGTTTGCCGTCCGGACTGAAGGCCGCGTCCCACACGCCTGCCGAGAAATCCTGGCATGGAATGACAAGCTCTCCGGAATCGACGTTCCACACGTGCAGGGAACCGCGAAGGTCGGCTCGGGGCAGACTGTCGGATATCTCCTGATAGCTCGTGCCTGCCACGACGTAGGAGCCGCTTGGATTGAGAGCGACACAGGACGCACGTTCGCGTGAAAGGTCGAACGTCTTGAAGGGCTTGCCGCCGCCGGCATCCCAGACCGCGACGCGCGACGGCTTGATGGAAAATCCGCCAGCGACGCGCCGGCCATCGCGGCTGAACGAGTATCCCGCATAGCGCGGAGCAGAAGGGCGAATTAAGTTAATCCCGACTTCGGTTTTGGCATCAACGATCTTCGCTGCCTCGATGCCGGCAATGCGGTCATCAGTGGACCAGGCGATTCGTGGCTCCCCACGAGCGATTTCGCGAACTTTCTTGTCTGTCAAGAGGTCCCAGATCATTCCGCTACCCGACCAACGTTGCACCGCCAGGCGCCGACCGTCTGGACTAAATGCAAGTCCCCCCGGCTGGCTGATGCGCGCTGCAATCGTCCGCGCTTCCTTCGGCAGGTCGCTCCATACCATCACGACGCGCCCTTCCGTTCCGGTGCAGATGCGCGCGCCATCGGAACTGAACGCCACACCCCGGGCCACATCGTCGGCCTGAAGAGTTGCCAGCGCCTTGCCCGTCCCCGCGTCCCAGGTGTTGATCGTGTGAATCAAGTTCGACACGGCGAGGCGCGAGCCATCGGGGCTGAATGCTGCGTGACTGGCCAGGACGCCTGGTGCTTCAAAGGTGACGGCATTAACTGCGCCGGCGAGCGGCGTGATCGAGATCGACGAGCGATTGGAATTGAAGATCGTTCGCACAACTGCCACGAAGTTGCCATCCGGGCTCAGTGCCATGTTGTGCAGATATTGTGGGTCGGGGCGGGACCCCAGGATGACTGGCTTGACACTCCGATACGGTTCGCCGTTCTCCGCGTTCCAGAATTCGACCCGGCAATTGCAGGCGCTGGCAACATGATTAGTCGGAAAGAACGCGATACATCGTACGTCGTCGTTGTGCTTCCTGCATTCAGTGACCATCGTCCCCTTGTGCGCATCCCAGACTCGCGCAGTCTTGTCACGGCGCCGCTGGCAATCAGCTTTCCATCGCGGCTGAAGGCGACGCAATTCACGATCGCGCTGTGCCCCTCCATCGTCAACAAGAGTTCGCCCGACGTGGCCCAAACTCGGACCGTCTTGTCCGCACTGGCCGTCGCGACGCGCTTGCTATCCTGGCTGAAAGCAACGGCCGTGACGCGGTCGGTATGCCCTCGCAGCGTGAATCGTTCCTTTCCAGTTTGGAGGTCCCACAGCTTGACCGTGCGATCGGCACTTGCGGATGCAAGCAGCGAATCGTCCGGACTGAAGGCGACCGCGGTCACCGCGCTGGAATGCCCGCGCAGCCGTGATTTCTCGCCGTTGTATTTTCGCCACAGATGATGCCATTCCCAGCCGCGCAGGTCCTCTTGCTCGGGGGTTTCCGGGACAACGCTCCGCAGAAGCTGCATGACGCGTCCAGGTTGCCCCTCTTGCTCGGCGCGTTGCGCCAATGTCATGCGCGAGTCGTACAGATACCGCCGCGCTTTCTTCTCTTCCTCATGAGCGCGGCCGCGCTGCTTCTCGGCTTCGGTCTTTTGCACCTGCACCTGGCCGAGCGACTTCTTCAGTTCCTCGGCGGTCGATTCAAGCTTCTTGTTGGCTGATTCGAGCTTGCCATTCGCTTCTTCCAGGTCCTGGTTGTAGGACTGGGCGACACCGATGCCGACGATGGCGACGAGGGCAATGATGCTCATTACGACGAGGGCCGACGGTGCGGGATGGCGGCGCACCCACTTCACCGTGCGCTCGACGCCGCCTGTGCGGCGTGCGGTAATCGGCTCGCCCGCCAACCAACGCTCGATGTCCTCGGCGAGTGCATCGGCCGAGCGGTAGCGTCGAGTAGGATCCTTTTCGAGGCACTTCAGGCAGATCGTTTCCAGGTCCTGATCGATATCACGGTGCAGCGCGCTGGGCCGCGCCGGCTCGGACTCCTGAAGGAGGCGCAGCGTGTCAAGCGGGTTCTCGCCTTGGAACGGCGGACGGCCTGCCAGCAATTCGTAGAAAATCGCGCCGAGGCCGTACACGTCGATCGCTGTCGTGAGCAGTTTGTCGCCGCGTGCCTGCTCGGGCGCCATGTAGCTGGGGGTGCCGATGATCGCACCGGTGTGCGTCATGCCGCTGTCGCCTTCGACCTTGCGCGCGAGGCCGAAATCGGTGACGTGCGGCTCACCCGCACGATCGACCAAGATATTTCCCGGCTTCAAATCGCGATGCAGGATGCCGCGCTGATGGGCGTGATGGACGGCGCGCGCGACCTTGACGAGGAGCGTCGCTGCTTCGCGTTGCGCCGGCCTGACCGTGCCGCGTTTTGCCAGACTTGGGCCGTCGATCAGCTTCATGCTGAAGAAATGCTGGCCATCGTGCTCGCCGACTTCGTGGATCGGCACAATGTGCGGATGATCGAGGTTTGCCGCTGCCTCGGCTTCCTGGCGAAAGCGCTGCACATCGGTCGGCGAGGCGAACTGTCCTGCGAGGATCATCTTGAGCGCGACAGGCCGGTTGAGGCTTACCTGGCGGGCCTTGTAGACGACGCCCATCCCGCCGCGGGCGACCTCGGCCAACAGCTCATAATCGCCGAAATATCGCACGCGCTGGGGTGCATTGATGGTTGCCGACGCACCGATCGTCTCGGCGCTGATTTGCGCCTCCTTGAGCCAATTCGGGTCGAACTCGGCAAAACGATCGCGATAAGCCTCTGCGGGAATCACCGTGCCGCGCTGACGCCGATAGTAGACGTCGAGCAGGATCAATTCGCGCAATACGTCCCCTTTTTCTGTGGCGCTCAGGTCGGCGAGGAAGTCTTCGACGCGCGGCTCGGCGCCGGATTTCCATGCGGCCTCGAATCGCGTGCAGATCAGGTCTACTTTCAGCGCCATGGATAATGGCAATTCATGTTCTGAACTCATAAGGCGAACTCTTTCTCCCAGTGGCCACGGATCAAAGCGAGTTTGCGTTCGACCGTGCGCGGCGCACACTGGCGCTGGCCGGCGATCTCCTCGTTGGTGAACCCTTCCATCTTCTGCATCGCAATGGCGCGCAGTTCCTCATCTCCCAGCAAATCCAGTAAGCGCTGGCAATTCTCGGCCAGCTCTGCCGCGATTTCCGGCGTAGGCTCCGCGGAGACAATGTTCGCCAGTTCATCGACAGCGTCCACGTTCTTGTCCCCGCCTCGCTTGAGGCGATGCTCGTCGCGCACAAGGTGGCTTGCCTTTCGTGCCGTCATTACAACGAGCAGCTTCCAGAGGTTGTCGCGATCCTGCAAGGCTGGAAATCGGCCCTCTTTCAAGCCACGGCAAAAGCTGTCGAAGGCACTCAGCGCAACGTCCTCCTCGTCCGCGACGCGCAGCCGTACGCTGGTCAACTTGCGCCGCGCCAATCCCACCAGCTTTGCGAAATAACGCTCCCAGATCGGTTGAGCGGCCGCTCCGTCGCCGGCCTGAAGCTGTCCAATCCAGCGCGTGATCGATCCGTCGGATGACATGGGCTGTCTGTCCTTTGGGGAAACGGATGTGTTGTCAGGTGTAGAGAACATTCTAGTTGAATCGACGAGCCTTTGTGCCGCTTACCCATGGATGCCCAACCTTTCGATTTGTCCGACATTTTTCTTGCAACGATGTCGGGTAAAAGCGTCGGACGGGCATCCATGAGTGAAGCGGTGCTGAACGACTCAACCAATGAAAGGAAATGCAAATGGTCGCTTTCACCTGCGCGGAAATGGCCGAAAAGCGTTTTTCAATCGATGGCGTATTCGAAGACGATGCGACGCTATTGCACCTGGGTGCCCGGCACTGTGCAATCGGCACGGCGCGACGCCTCATCAGCCTGGACAACGGCGATGGCAGCACGATCGAAAGCGATCGACTCGTCGAAAGCACTTCCTGGGAGCTTTAGAGACCGGCTTTGCCAGGCGATGCCGGATTGGAGCCGTTGGCCAGACGATCGGCACGCACCTGCCGGCAATCGTAGATGAACAGCCGGCCGACCTGGGTCATGTAAAGCCCGTCAAAGCCTTGCTCGATGACGACGAAATCGATGTTCGGCTCCTGGCAGAGCCTTACGAGATCGTCGGAGGTAACGCCGGTCTGGTCGACGTCGATCTGGAACATGCGGGCAACGCAGGCAATGTCGCCGTCGGTGAGATCACCCGCGCGCTTGCGATAGCGTGCGACTTCGAAGGGTGCAATCAGGTTGCCGCGCCGCCGCCCCTCCATCGCCATCTCGCGGCGGAACATGTGGTTTCCTGCTTGCCACCAGTCGAAATAGCACTGCGAACGCAGATCGAGCCAGACGTAATCGAGACAGCCGAGGTTGCAGTACACCGTGGGCAATCGCTTGGTGTCGGCATGGTGCTCCTCCAGCACGTCGCGCACGCGCGCCAGGTCGCCGCGATACGTGGTGCAGTGGTCCTGATAGTACGCCGTCTCGGGGATCGCGAAGACGCCGAGCTGCACGATCAGGGCGGCGCTCGTTAGCCAGGCAGCGTGCAATCTGGGGAGGCGATCGATGGCAAGCTTCACCACGATCGCCGTGCTTGCGACGGCCATCACGACGGGGCCGAGGTTGGCGAGGTAGACTTCGATGTTGTCGCGCAATTCCGGCTGCCTCAGCCACAGGCGGTCCCAGCCCGACGTCAGCAGGAGCGCCTTGTAGCCGAACCACGCGATGCTGCCGATGACGATGCTGAGCTGAAGGCTGTGAATCAGCCACCGGGGGTCGTTGGGCTCCCTGCTCATGCCACGGATCACGAGGACAACGATGGGAAGTACGAACGCGGCGAAAAGGCCTTCGACGAGCAAACCGTCGTTCCAGCACAGGCAAGCCAGCAACCGGCACGCGGCAAACTGTACGCGCCAGTCGGCGTTTTGGGCCCACTCGACCCACAGCCAGACGGCGAATGCCAGGTGCAGGAAGCCAAGCACCCACATGACGCGGTAGGGTTGCCCTTGCAGCAGGAGCGCGTAAGGGAGTCGCTCGGCCAGGGCCGCGCCGGCAAGACCGACGAGCGTGACGAGCATGAGGACCGCGACGAAGCGAGCCTTGTCCGCATCGACGTGGCGAAACTTCGCCCAGACCAAGACCGCGGCGGCGAGCTGGTATCCCAGGAAGGCGTAGTCGCGCAACGACCATTCGGAGGGAAAGTTGAAGGAACTGGCCGACAAGATCGCTTGCCGCCAGGCGTCATCCATCGTGCCGAAACAGCGCGTGGCCAGTGGTTCGTAGCAGAGCACCCCTGCAACGATGGCAGTCACACCGGCAAGAGCGCCGAGAAATATCCGAACGCCCAGGTGCTTCCACGCGATGTACGCGCTCCAAATCAGGATGCCACCCAATGCCATGAGCGGGTGAATCGCCGTGGCGCCGACCACGAGCGCCAATGCGGCAATCGGCCTGCCGCGCAACATCCAGTCGATGCCGATCAGCACGAAGGCGCTGGCGACCATGCGCGGCGTAACGAACGTCTCCTGGATGTTGAGGATCTGATGTCCGCCATACGAGATCGAGATGGCCATGCTGGCGATCAGCGACAGCGCCAAGGCGGTGCGGTTTGGGATGAGCGTCTGCACGAGCCGCATCATGCCGAAGATCAGCAGCGACTTGCCGACCACGTAGATGACGAAAAATGCCGCGTGCACGCCGAGCAATGCGACCAGCGGCCCGGCGAGGCGTGAGAACAGCGAATATTGGTCCTGCGAGCCATAGCGAAAGAAAAGGTCGTCGGCATACGTGCCCCCTTCGACGTGGTTGAGCACCTGCACGCTGTAGAGCCGGGCATCGTGCGTGATCCCGGCATAGGGCCGGGCGATCGTGTTCACGGCCAGGAGGACGGCGAACAGCAGCCAGGGACGATCGGCCAGGCGAGCGAGTGCATCGCGAGCCTGAGTAATCCAATCGGAGGGGAAGCGTGCGTTGAGCATGGGGGATGGTCCAATTCAACCTGAAGCCGCCGGCCTCCTGGGCTAGGCCCAGAAAACCGGCGGCTCGGTGGATCGCACGTTGTTACGCAGACTGCTGTGCCGGCTCCTTCGTTTCGGCTTCATGCTTTTTGAACAGCAGATACTTTCGGCTCAGGAAGTTCCATGCAAAGGCCAGGGCGACAGCGCCCCCCTTGGCAAACTCGACAGGAGCGTTGGCCCACTCGTGAGCGACAAGCATGACCAGCCAGGTGATGCCGAGTCCGACCAGCGACAGGATCGTGAATGCGACAAAGCCGAGCGCATCGTTCTTGACCGAAGTCGAGAAGACCCACCAAGAGCAGAGGACGTATTGCAGCACCCCACCGGCCAGATAGCCGATGATCGCCGACGGGATCGCGGGCATGTCGAATACGCGCACGCACAATTCGAGGATGCCGAAATCGACGGCGAGCGCCAGGACTGACACCGCCAGCGCACGCGGCACCTGCAGGAAGATGCTCTCGACCGGTCCGGCGACAAGCTGTTTCAGTTTGTTAATCACTTGGGGAACCTCGCTGGGTGAAACGCACAAGCCCCAGGATGAGCGCAGCGATTCCTGAGGGTCGAACCGCCAGACAGGCAACTATAGGTCAGAATTTGGCGTGAGGCGGCAAAAAGGTGTTCAGTTCGGCAGCGGACGTTTGACGCCCTTGGCGCGGAGTTGTTCGAGGCGCTCGGCGATTTCGACTTGATTCGGTTCCTTGGCCAGCACGCGCTCGTACAGGACGAACGCCCGGTCCGGCATCCCTTGAATTTCGTTGATGATGGCCAACTCCGTCAACGCCCGGCGATTGTCCGGCTCCAGCGAAAGCGCTTCCTGCAGACGGGCCTGTGCTTGCGGATAGGCTCGCTGCTGCCGCAAGCGCCAGGCGTCGGCGACGATAGCGTCGGCCGGCGGCGGAGATTGAAGCAGCCACTCGTCCACGCTCCGATTCGCCTCGACCGCCCGGCCCGTGCGATGCTGCAAGGCGATCAGGGCCAGGCGTGCGTCGCCGTGCTTGCTGTCGAGCTGCAGGCAATAGGCGTAATGCTGCTCGGCCTTCTTGAAATCGCCGAGCCGATCGTAGCACTGGGCGGCATTGAAAAGAAGCACCGGATCGTTGGGGTGGAGCGTGAGGGCGTAATCGAAGCTGTCGAGCGCGTCTCGATAGTTGCCGCGCGCGAACAGCTGGACGCCGTCGTCGTTGAACAAACGCCAGCGGTCGTCGCCGGTCGTCGTGCAACCGGCGACGCTGATGAGCAGAACGGCTGCGAGTAGAAGCCAGGCCCGAGCCATGACGGTCGATCCTCCGGCCAAGGGAATAGCGTGAACGCCTGGAAAAGGAAAGGCAAACTTTGTGAAGCGAGGGAAGTTGCGAGGGGAAGGAAAGCAGTTAGCCCGCTGCGCAAGCAAGGTATTCTCCTTCCTTGCTCGCGCAGCGGGCTAACGGGGAAATGCCTATTTGCTCGCTGGCGCCGGCGCAGGGCCTTTAGCCTTGGTGTTGACGAGGCGGGCAATCTGCGATTTCTTGCGCGACGCCATGTTGCGGTGAATGACGTTTCGCGCCGCGGCCTTGTCGAGCTTCTTGACCGCGACGGTGACTTCCTTCTTGAGCTGGTCCACGCTGGCATCCTTGTCGCCGGCGATTTCAAAGACGGCCTTGAGCTGCTTCTTGAGCTGCTTCTTGACGGCCCGGTTGTGATCGCGACGCTTGGCCGTTTGCCGCATTCGTTTCTTGGCACTCTTCAGATGAGGCATCGTAGATCCTTGCTTTCAAATCGGGATTTTCGGAACTATCACTGTATCAATGGCCAAGTTGCCTGGCAACCTGCAGGCCTGATGTCTGTTGCGGATTGTTCGCTCCATCCTCCTAGCACTCGCGAAGCTCCGAAGCCAATTAGTTAGCATGTACTAGCTAATGTCATTGCCCTGGTCTTGATCGGGGTGTGCGAAACCGTCCCACACGTAGGCCCATTCGTGCCTGGAAATCTTGGCCATCGGGGCGAAGTGCTCAGTCACTCGCACAAGCAGCGGCTTTTTCGACGGTAGGGTTGGGCCGGCACCGTCGATCTCGTTTGCCATCATGAAGTACAAATCGCATGGGGTGCGACCAATCGCGTCCGCTCGCGCTCCGGCTGTAATTAATAATGTCCGCAAATCGATATTTCGACGCTCGAATGCCAGAAACAAGAAGCCGAACCACATGGGATCGAGCCAATTGCGCTGCGCCGACTCACTTGGCCCTAAATCCCACTTCGTCCATGAATGCGAGATCGATGCGACAGCTTTGTCCCGCGAATGGACCAATGACAAATCGAGGATCCAAAGCGGCGGCTCATCGAGCATCTCGATTTGTTGGTCCGCCCATGCGACCCATTCGCGCTCATCGGCAAACCCACTATCAATCGCTGCCCACCAGATGAGCAGCGAGTTATCAGCGTTGGCGTCCATGCCTGGCATCTTACTCGACCCTAACGCCCCTCATACGGGAAATTGCTGTTCGCAAGATACCCGATCTGCATCTTGGAGCGGAGCGCATTCGCGGCGACGGACCAGGTGGCCGGGCTGGCGACGACGACCTCCGTGCGGGCGTCCACGTGGCCGTCGAGGAACGCGACGTTGGCGGCGCCGGAATGGCGGAAGTGCGTCGTCGGTTGCGGGCCGCCGCTGTTGGGGCCGTTGACGAACGACGTCGCGGGCGCGGCAATCGTATACGATTCCTGAACGCTCGGCGATGCCCCGGTCGCGCCGCCGATGAGGGCCGAGTCCGAGAAGGCGAATGCCTCCGAACTCGATTCGAAGTCGGCAAACCGCTTCGTGTACGCGACCGGCGCCGAGAAATTGGGCGACACCCAATAGACGCCGCCCAGGCAGCGGTTGTAGCCGTAACCCCCCGTGACGCCGTTGTAGATCTGCTTGATGTCTCCGGGCGGAATGGATGGGCACTTGACGACGGCGGTGACGTTCTCGTAGTAGGGGGTGAGGTGTCCTTTCGTCGGATCGATGTTGTTGGACGGATCGACCAGGCCGAACCAGTACGTGGTGCTGTAGGGCCAATTCGACGGGTTCGGCGTCGTGTAGTTGGGCGGAAACATCTTGAAGGCGCCGTGATAGTTGTTCGCGGCCAGGGTGAGCTGCTTGAGGTTGTTGGCGCACTGCAGGCGCGCGGCAGCCTCGCGAACCTTTTGCACGGCGGGCACCAGCAGCGCAATCAGGATCGCGATGATGGCGATGACGACGAGCAATTCGATGAGGGTGAACGCATTTCGCAGACGACGCACAGCATGTCCTTTCTGCCAGGCTCGGGCAGGATCGGTTTCGGACACGCATGCGGCGGGACGGAGGGCGGCCTGTCCACGCGGCAGCTCGGGTCCGAAGCTCCGGGTGACGAAAAGACAGGCAGGTCTTCTGGCTCTCGGCTCATCGCGGCTAACCGGAACCTTCCCGGACGCATAGCATCCAGTGGCATTCCGGCAGCCTGGCCGATCACAGCGGCGGCCCCGCAACGGATTCGCACCGTTTTCCCTATTCGCCCGAGCAACTTACCCAGGCACCTGTCCAACGCCTCTCGTTTTAGCGTTTGCAGGTCCATCGTCCACGGCACTATTGGAGGTGCAGATTCCATGGGCGCCAAACGGCGACGGAGCCGAGCGCTGAAGCAATAGCGCACCAGGCCACGCCAGTACGGCGCACGCCATCTAAATTCATGGACGTCGCGAAAGAGTTTGGAAATGCCACGCAGACTATGATCTGGTGGGCTCGCTGGTGCCCCAAGTTCTTTTAGTCATTGAGCAACTTGGCGAGGAGGCCCGGCACGCGGTCCCTCAATGGTGTCGTCTCCATGCCGCTGGCCCAGTGGACGCCGACGATGTTCCCCTCGGCTCCGGAATCGATTCGGCCCTTATCGTCAAGCACAACCCAGGTGCCGTCTGCAAGCGTGAGCAGCTGGCAAAGTTCCTTGCCCGTGGTCGTGTTCCAGATTCTAGTCGTGCCATCGAGGCTGCCGGTCACCAGTCGCTTGCCGTCGGCGGCAAGCGCGACTGAAGTAACTGCTTCGGTATGTCCTTTGAACACGCGGATCGTTTTGCCTGTGGCCAACTCTTCAAGCCGAACCGTTCGATCTCCGCCGCCGGTGGCAAGCCACTTACCATCACGCGACAGCGCGAGGCAATAAATGGCGTCGGTATGGCTTTTGAAAGTGCGGATATGCTTGGCGGTTTGCGCCTCCCATAATCTGGCCGTGCCGTCGAAGCTGGCGCTGACGAGCCATTTGCCGTCCTCGGAGAGATCCACCGCGGCAACAACGTACTCATGTCCTTTGAACTCGCGGAGAACTTTGCCAGATTTCATGTCCCACAAGAGCAGCTTCTTATTCCAGCCTGCGGTGGCGAGCCAATTGCAGTCATGCGAAACGGTCACGGCCCGCACCCCGGCCATTTGTTCGAACAGACCGGCCCTGGTTCGGGTATCCAGGTTAAAGACACGGGTACCAAAGTTCCACTCGGGATCGGAAGAGTACACGCCCGTGCCCCCGGTTCCGGCCGCCAGCCATCTGCCATCATGCGATAGGGTAACCGCAATGACCATGCCTGAGTTGCCCAGGAATTTGTTCAGCTCCTTGCCGGTGTCGGCATCCCAGAGACGAACAAATTTATCTTCGCCACCCGATGCAACCCATTTGCCGTCGCGCGAAATGGCCGCGCTGGTGACCGTGCCCTCGTGCCCTTTGAAGACGCGCACCTGCTTCCCGGCGGTCAGGTCCCACATCTGGGCTGTCCTGGGCCCCTTGGCGAACTGGTTGCCACTGGCGGTGACGAGGCGTTTGCCGTCATCGGAAAGTGACACGGCATTGACACTTTCGAGCATGCCGGCAAAGACGCGCACCAATTTGCCCGAGGCAACCTCCCACATGCGGGCGGAGACATTCGCCCCATCCGCGGAATCGTCGGTGGCGAATAACCATTTGCCGTCCTGCGACACGGTCACACCGTGAGAATAGAGGTGATTTACGGGGAAAGTGCGAACTTTCTTGCCGGCGGCAATATTCCACATTTGCACATTTTTGGCCCAGAAGGAATTGACAAAGAGCCATTTGCCGTCTGCTGAAATAGTGCAATTCGAAGAATTGATGTCTTTGGCTTCGAAATCTCGGATGGATTTGCCGTTGTCTGCGTCCCAAATCACGACGCGATCGTCGGTGCCGACGGTGATAAGGTGCTTGCCTTCGGTCCTCAATGCCATCTGTTCGATCCAGGTCCGCCGTTCATCTTCAATCTTCCCATTATGCGGCTGAAACTCACGGAGTTGCTTGCCGGTAGTCACATCCCAAACGCGGATACGGTCGTCGGCGGTGAATAGCCGATTGCCGTCAGACGATAGCGCAACGGCAGTGACGCGGCCGTTTTCGATGGCTGGATGACGAAAGGCGCGAACCCGCTTTCCCGTTGCCGTATTCCACACACAGGCCGTATGGTCGCTGCCGCCGGTCGCGAGCAGTTTGCTATCGGATGACATGCTCAGACACGTCACCGTGCCTTCGTGCTTGAAACCCTGCACCTGTTCACCGGTGGCCACGTTCCAAAGCCGGGTCGAAGCGTCCAGCAAACGAACGGTGTCGTTGGCCTCATCGATTTCCAGGTTGCCTAGACCGCTGCATGTGGCAAGCCATTTGCCGTCGTCGGAAAACACCATCGCATTGATGAAGTCGCGATGGCCGTGGAAGGTGCGGACTTGTCGGCCGGTGGACGTTTCCCAGAGCGTCGGCGTCCCATCATGACCGGCCGTCACCAGCCATTTGCCGTCCTTTGTAACCGCCATGGTGTAAGCAATGTCGGCGTGTCCTTTTTGCAGGATTAGTTTTCGCGCTTCAGCAGCAGGAGCCTTTTCCTGGCTATGGGCGGGCAGGTAGAGTTGTGTGGTTGCAGCAACAAGGCCTAGCATTGCCAAATCGGAAACGATGCGGCGCATGAGAACCTCCTTGCGATCAAGCGGCCCGACACTTTCGGCTGCAACATTAATTAGCGGATGGGCAAGTGTTGTGTCAACGATTTTCGCCGCTCACTGCACCCACACGGTCGTGGCGTCGACGCGGCGAGCTATTGTTCTCCCTTGAACACAAGCGGCCCTCCAACGATACCTGCCGCACATTCGGCACATTCGGCACAACCGGCCGCGATTTTGAAGAATCGGACGAAAAAGACTCATGGTAAATTTTGCGTTGTGGGTAAGCGGGGTAATACTGGTATGTCGTGAGGTTACTCATGACCAGATCGAGGTAGTGACTGGGTGGTACTCGCGTTGAGCTACCGCCTCGCGCTGGGAGTCGCTACCTCGATTTTTTTCTTTTCTCTCCCCCCACCAAAAACGTCCCCAACTCGTTTCGCGGCAATGCTCGCTTGCGGTTTCGCGCGCGAGATCGCACGCGGCAAATCGATTACTTCCCCACGACAGTGACGCTCAACTCGCCTGACGCATAACGGGCGCGCAGCACCTTCTTGTCGAATTTGCCGACGCTGGTCTTGGGCACTTCCGCTATGATCGCCCAGCGTTCCGGCAGCCACCAGCGCACCACGCGCGCGGCCAGGAAGGACTGGACATCGGACAACTTTGCACCGCTTCCCGCCTTCAAGACAATGCATGCCAGCGGTCTCTCGTCCCAGCGGTCATCGGGCACGGCAATGACGGCGGCCTCGATCACGTCGGGATGGGCCATGATGTGGTTTTCCAGCTCGACCGAGGAGACCCATTCGCCGCCGGACTTGACGACGTCCTTGGCGCGGTCGGTGATCTGAATGTAGCCGAGCGGATCGACGGCGCCGACGTCGCCGGTTCGCAGCCAGCCATCGTTGAACTTCTCGGGAGCATCATCTTTGTAGTAGCTTGCCGTCACCCACGGGCCGCGGATTTCGATCTCGCCGATGGCCACGCCGTCCCACGGCAGGACCTTGCCCTGATCGACGATGCGCAGCTCGATGCCATGAAGGATACGGCCCGTCTTCGTCCGCCAGTTGATGTCTTCTTCGAGATCGCAGGCTCTGGGCGGATGGGAAATCGCGGCGAGCGGGCCGGTTTCCGTCATGCCCCAGATTTGCACGAGCCGGGCGCCGTGGCGCTTCTGCATCCGCTCGATCAGGCTGCGCGGCACCGCCGACCCGCCGCTGATTGCGAGTCGCAACGACGACCAGTCGAACGGCTTGGTCTCGGCAAAGCGCACGAGATCGTTCCAGATCGTCGGCACCGCGCCGGCGAAGGTTGGCCGCGTTAGCTCGATCAATCGGCTCAGCGGCTCCGACTGCACGAATCTCCCCGGCAGGATGAGATCGCAGCCCACCCACCAACCCGCGTGCGGAATGCCCCACGCATTGGCATGAAACATCGACGGCAAGACGAGTGCGCGATCGAGCGGGTTCAAGCCAAACCCCGACGCCGACGCGCAGGCCAGCGAGTGCAGATAGATCGAGCGATGCGAATAGACGACGCCTTTGGGATTGCCGGTCGTGCCGCTGGTGTAGCACATGGCCGCCGCGGATGCCTCCTCGACATCGGGCCACTGCATTTCTCTCCTCTCCCCTCCGGGGGAGAGGGGCTGGGGGTGAGGGGGCCGCATTTCTCCCCTCTCCCCACCGGGGGAGGGGGGCTGGGGGTGAGGGGGCCGCATTTCTCCCCTCTCCCCACCGGGGGAGGGGGGCTGGGGGTGAGGGGGCGACCCTTCGCCCGCGAGCAATTCCTCATACGAGTGCGCCTTGCCCGGAAATGCCGCCGCGTTGCCGATGACGATGAAATGCCGCACGCACGTCAGCTTGTCGAGGATCGGCGCCAGGAGCGGAATGAGCGCTTCCTCGACGATCACGACGCGGTTCTCGGCGTGATTGACGATGTAGCTGATCTGATCGGGATAGAGGCGGATGTTGAGCGTGTGCAGCACCGCCCCCATGCACGGCACCGCGAAATAGGCCTCGACGTGCTCCTGACAGTTCCAGCAAAAGGTGCCGACGCGCTCGCCCGGCTGCACGCCGAGTCGGGCAAGCGCGGCGGCGAGGCGATGCACGCGCCGCGCCAGGTCGCCGAAGCGAATGCGCCGCACGCCGGCGCCGTCGAAGGTGAGCACCTCGCGGTCCGCGTGCAGAGACGCGCCGTGCTTGAACAGCGTCTGCACCGTGAGCGGGCTGTGCTGCATCGTGCTCTGCATGTGGATTCCGAATTGCCGCTTGCGGCTTAGCGCTCGTGGGATCCGTTCAACGGCGCATTCCCGCGAGCGCTAAGCCGCAAGCGGCGAAGAGTTGTTACTTTTCCAGCCCAAACATGTCGCGCAGACCGCCGACGATGTGGTCCTGGAAACGCGGATCGTTCCACACCTCCGGGCGATGGCCGAGCGCGGTGTAAAAGACGCGGCCCTTGCCATAGCTGTGCACCCAGGGGAGAGCGTTGTCGCTGTCGGTGCGTTTGCCGAGTCCCTTGACGGAATCCATGTCGAGCTTCATGAGGACGTGCCCCTTCTCGCGCGAATAGGGGGCGCGGTACTGATAGATCTCGTCGTCGATGAAGAAGGAGTCGCCCAGGTGCTTCGTGGCGGGATGCTTCTGGTCCTCGACGATGACGCGCACCTTTTGCGTCCAGGGATGGCTCGTGAACCAGGCGCCGATGAGGCCCTCGTACTCTTTCCATTTGTAGAACGTGTCGGTGGCGCAATGGCTGCCGCCGAAGCCTTTGCCGTTCTTGACGAACCCGAGCAGGTCCGATTTCTGAGCGTCCGACAGCGGCAGTTCGCCGGTCGTGTAGAAGAAGACGGCGACATAGTCCTTGAGCAGGTCGCCGGTGATTTCCGCGCGCGAGTTCTGCGAGCAGACGACGGAGAAGCCGTGCTTTTCACCAAGGGCCATGAAGGTCGTCTCGACGAGGCACGGGCGGGCGATGGCGAGGACCTTGTCCCCCTTCTTGATTTCGAGCGGCTTCTCGAGTCGCCCCTGGTATTTCACCGCGACCTTCTTGTCCTTGTTCAAGGTGACCTCAAGGCCGTCCATCTTGGGGAAATCATCGAGACTCGCATCTTTGGCGACGATCGTGTATTGGCGAGCCGACACGGGATGCGGGAAGCCTTTCGATTCGGTGATGAGCAGCAGGCGTTTGCCCTTCGTTCCGGCCTTGTCTTGCAGGCTAACCGCAGTGGATCCAGTGGGGAGAGGAGAGGCAGAAGCCGCCTTCGCCTTGGCTTCGGTCTTGATCTGAACGCGGCGAAACTCGAATTTGCCGGTCTCCGCTTGCAGGCCGATGCCCCCCTTGGCGGGGACCTTCATGTCTTCGATGAATTCGCCGTTGCAAAGGCAATGGGCGACGGGCCCGGAGCTGATATTGATGTTGGCCGCCGGGACAGGTTTGCCGTTCAGGGTCGCTGTCAAGACGCCGTCCTTCACGTTGACGCTCAGTTGATCGGTCGCGGCGAGCGGCTTGTTGTTGTAGGTGATGACCTTGTTGCGGACGCTGATCTCGAGGGCGTTCCAGTCGTCGTCCTTGAACTTCTTGAGCTGCTTCTGCTCGCCGCGGCGAATGTAGTCGCGCACCTGGAGCTGAGGACCTCGCACATACACGCCGCTGTCGGCCTTGAGCGACGCGCGGAACTCGAGCTTGAGGACGAATTCCTGGTCGAACTCTTCGGTCGTGTAAAGGTCCTTGATGCCTTTGCCGACGTCGGCGACGATGATGCCGTCCTTGACGAAGAAGCGCTTGTCGCTCGTCTCGGTGGCGCCGTCGAGCTTGTCCTTGGAACCTTTGTAGACCCAGCCCGTCAGGTCCTTGCCGTTGAACAGGCTGCGGAATCCCGGATCGGGCTTCCAGTCGTCTTGAGCGCGAACGGCCGGCAGCGCGACGAACAGCGCGACGCCGAGGACTGCGAAAAATCTCTTCATGCGAATCTCCTTTGAGCAGGTGAAGCGGCTTGATGGCTGCGAAACGAATTCATGGCAGGCAAGGGGTACGA
>Ga0233424_10001791_pt1 | contig 17260 bp, 8 predicted proteins | sample Watercolumn_Towu_FD_181011 | JGI IMG/M metagenome (GOLD analysis project Ga0233424, IMG submission 181011) | Freshwater microbial communities from Lake Towuti, South Sulawesi, Indonesia - Watercolumn_Towuti2014_125_MG | ecosystem: Environmental > Aquatic > Freshwater > Lake | place: Indonesia...
TCAGCACGGCCGCTGCCCGGCAAAACGTCCAGGGCGCTTCGCGCCACTGTTGTCGAGCAACCTCGATCAACCGCGTCGCCAGCGGCGCGCACCAGGCGGCCATTGCAGCGGCACAGAGAATCACGCCCGCGCCGTGACCGATCCAGGAGACGGCGATCATGATCGAGCCGCCGACGAGTATCCGCCAAACCGCGGCGCTACAGCCGTAGACGGTCACCACGGCCCCGCGCCAGCCTACCGTGGCAGGGGCATCTTGCCCGCCCGTGGCAGGGGCATCTTGCCCCTGACATCCATCTTGCCCCCGACGTCGCGTGGCAGGGGCATCTTGCCCGCCCGTGGCAGGGGCATCTTGCCCCTGACATCCATCTTGCCCCCGACGTCGCGTGACAGGGGCATCATGCCCGCCCGTGGCAGGGGCATCTTGCCCCTGACATCCATCTTGCCCCCGACGTCGCGTGACAGGGGCATCATGCCCGCCCGTGGCAGGGGCATCTTGCCCCTGACATCCATCTTGCCCCCGACGTCGCGTGACAGGGGCATCATGCCCGCCCGTGGCGGGGGCATCTTGCCCCCGACATCCGTCTTGCCCCCGACAGTCCCATCGCGACGGTTTGCTCTCGTACCCCCAGAACAACCAGCCCAGGATCGACCTCCAACGTCGCTCACCCTCCGCCGCGAGGTTCGGGATCTCGAGCCAGTCGGCAAGGATAAAATATCCGTCCAGTCGCATCAGCGGATTGGAATTGAACACGACGGTTGTGATTCCCGCCATCACAATCACGTTGCGCAGGAAGTGTGCCCAGGGCAGTCGATCGGCATACAGCCACACGAACGTCAGTACGGCGGCGATGACCAGTTCCACATACATCCCCGCAGCGGCCACATGAATCCGCCGCCACTTCGCCGCGAATCGCCAGCAGCAGCTGACATCGACGAATGCGGCGGGTGTCAGAAACGCGAGAACGACTCCCATCTCGCCGACTTGGCCTCCGTAGCGTTTCGCCGCCAACCCATGCGCCAGTTCGTGGGCCGATTTGAGCAGGATCCAGGCGAGTCCAAGCCCGATCCAGTCGGCCGGAGACTGCACGGTCAGACCATGTCGTGCGAACCGCTGCCAATGTGTGACAATCACGACCAATGCCGCGGTGATCAGCGTCAATCCGGCCAGCGTTGCCCAGGGTGAAAAAAACCAACCCAGGTACCGGGCCAATCCGGCCAGAAATCGATCCGGCCGGCAGAGCGGCAGTTTGATCCAGAAAGGGTTCAGCCGGCTCCATCGCGATGCCCGAGCCGCGCCCGGATCCGCGATTCGGTCTATCGATCGGCCGTTGCATGCATCACCGGGCAGATCGACCAGCCGCGCCAGGCCGTTCTGCAACGCCCAGAGGTACGTCTGTTGTGATTCCTGCAAGGAAAGCGCGTCGCGTCCCAGGGCTCTTGCGGACAGCGTGAGCGCCTGGGCGAATGTCGTGCGGCCGTCCAGGAGCGAAAGCAGCACATATTCCGCGTGACCGATCCGATAATAGCGTCCCCTGCCCGTCGCATCCACGTGGTAGTAGGTTCGGCCATGCTGGACGATCGGTGTCCAATGCAGATTATCGTTCAGCCTGGCTTTCGACGTAGCCAGATCGATCGTCCCGTCGTCGAGGTAGTTGGTCACGGTTCACCAGCCGAGCCAGGAGACGAGAGCGCCCAGCGGTTTGCGGAGCAGATTCCAGGCCAGCGTGGAGCGGCCGGACGTGATTCGGGCGTTGCCACGCATGCCGGGTCGCAGCTCTCCACCGTCGTTATCGATGCGAAGTTCGGCCACGAAAACATTAACGTTGTCGCGCATTTCGGACCGCGGCTGCACGCGTTCGACAATGCCTGCGCGACGCGTGAACGGCGAGGCGTCGAGATAGAAGTTGACCGGCATTCCAGCCTCCACCTCTCCGACGTCGCGCGATTCGACGAGCAATTCCACGACCATGGCATCGAGCGGCGCGATCTCGAACAGTTTCTGGCCGGCGTCCAGCGGCACTCCTTCGGATTTCTTCAGGTCTCCTTTGACGACGATGCCGTCGATCGGACTGCGGATTTGAAGCTGCTGTTCGCGGTGTTCGAGCAGCTCCATGCGCAGGCGGAGCTTTTCCATTTCCAGTCGGGCAAGTTCGGCTTTACCGGAGTCATGTGTCGCCATATGCCCCGCGCGTTCCTTTTCCGCGCGATGCAGTGCGGCGCGCACGCCGGCCAGTTCCCAGCGGATCTCCCGGCCATCCATCGAAGCCAGAACCTGTCCCGCCTGGACCATGTCGCCCGGTTCGACGAGCGACTCTTCCAGAGGCCCTTGGAACGGGGCCGCGACATGCCGTCGCACCACCGGTTCGATCGAGCAGGCGCAGTCAACATGCAACGGAAGTGGGATCGCGGCCGCTCCGGCGAGTATCGCCGTCGTCCCGGCCAGCGCAATGGCTCGATGCCCGCGCAGCCATCGTCGACCGCATTGAATGGCCCTTTCCAATCGGCCGCATTCGGCGCGCAGCTGCAGGCGCAATGCGGCGGCGACCAATGTCTCGGCGGCCCGCACAAAACCGACGATCGATGATTCACTTTCCAGGCGCTGCGGGAGTACGATCATCCATGCGCCGTGGATCTGCCCCGGTTCGTCGCGAAACAGGCCGCTGATAAGAGTGCCGGCCGACTGCGACTCGGCAAACCGACGCTGCGCGATCAGAGCGTGGCGTGCGTGCGGATCGGACGTCGGCCAGCAGGCAGGTTCTCGACGCGCGATCACTTCCTGCAGCGCCGCCTGCGCGAGTTTCATTGGCTCGCTGTCGGCCTGGAAATCTTCCCGATCCGATACGGCCGTGACGGCACAGGGCTGTCGATCGTCCCGGCGCAAACCGACGACGACGCGCGTCGCCCCCAGGTACTCGGACACCGCAACCGACAGCAGCCGGCAGGCCGACTCGGGCGAATCGGCAAGTTGGATCCGCGCGACGATCTCCAGCAAGGCAGCGGCGCGGGCCGGTCGATCCGATCCGACGATCGCCCCGCTTTGCGACCGCTCTGGAATGTCGAGTCGCAAATCGCTCGCCCCGCGGACGCAGGGCGTGATCGTCGAGGGGAGCGAGGCCGTCATACGGCATTCACACTTATTTCGTGAAGGCGATGGGGGAACCCGGCGCGGCCTCGTCAGCCGCCGGCAGCAGGCGGCAATGCACGCCGGCTGGAATCGACTCGTCGGGGTTTGCGAGCCGCACGCGCATCCGGACCGTCCCGCTTTGCACGTCGGCCACCGGCGAAACAAATTCGACTTCGCCGGAATTACGCCCGCGGATACTCAAGTCCAACGCGACGGTCTGGCCCTTGTGGAACTTGCGAGCCATGTTGACCGGAACGGAAAATGTGACGGCCAGCGGATCCAGCTGGGCCAGTTTCACCACCACGGCGTCGCTGGGCGAGACAAATTCGCCCGGCTTCTTCAGTGTACGGGTGACGACACCGTCCAGCGGCGCGCGGACACACCGTTGACGAATCTGTGCTTCGATTCGGCGTACTTCGCAAGACTTTACGAACAACTCCTCACGCACGGCTTTGACCCGCGCGGCAAGGACTTTCTTCTGGGTCGCGGCGCGCCCCACCTCGAGCGCACTGGCATGGTTCTGTTCCAGCAGCTGTTCAAGTTTGGCCAACAGGTCCGTCTGCAACTCTAGATCGGCTTCCGCCGACTGCAGCCGGCCCTGTGATTCCGCTTCAGCCTTGACGACTTCCAGGGCGGCGCGGATTACGGAGTCGTCCAGTTGCGCTACGGGTTGTCCTGCCACGACGCGATCTCCCTCGTCGACGCTGATCTGCGTCAAGACACCCATTTCGGCTGCCGCGACCTCGACCACTCGATACGGTTCCGTAAACCCTTCCAGCGGTTCTTCCTTGCTTGGCGATGAATTGGGGCCAGCGGTGGACGGCCCCGCGGCGGAAAAAGAACCGCCGGCGGCGACCGTCAACAACACGGCGAGAAGAAACGGCGTCAGGAATCGCCGTTGCCTGAAGCTCGGCAGGCTCTCCGCGCTTCGATTCCGTTGTCCGAACCGCACGCTGCGATTTGACTTGGCCATGGGCTGCTCCTGTCCAGGTTCGAGACGCTGCGTGGATCCCGGGTTCCGCGTCAACGATTGAAGCGCGGAGCCCTGCGGCTGCGACCCGTGTCAACCAACCCTAGCTCAGGATCGTTCCCGTGTTGCGGCGAAGAGAGAATCGCGCGAATGGTCGCGATGCATTAAGGCGGCGCGAGCCGCATAATCGGCACGCTCGGCGGCACGCTGAATCCGCCCGATCGGACCGGAACAATCCCGGATCAGCTCGCCGCCCGGTCCCGCGAAGCGCGTGACATACTCGCAGAACCAATGCCCGTATCGGCGCAGCACGGGATCGTCCGCGGAGAGGAAACTCTGGCAGGAACCTGGGTCGCCCTGGCGGGCGCAACGGCCGATCAGCTGTCGCGTAATCCGAGCCGACTCGTGGCAGTCGGCGACAATCACGTGCAGTCCACCCTTCTCGGCGACGCCCGGTCCGAGTCGAATGTCGGTTCCCCGGCCAGCCAGATTCGTGGCGATTGTCACCGCTCCAGCCAAGCCGGCCTGGGCGATGATCTCGGCTTCCCGCCGGTCCTGGCGTCCGTTGAGCAACTGGTGTACGACGCCGGCCTCGCGGCAGCTTTGCGCCAGGTATTCGCTATCGGCGATACTGCGCGTGCCCACCAGCACCGGGCGTCCGGCCGCACGCAACTCGATCACGCTTTGCATTATCGCTTGAAATTTGACCGACATGTTGACGAACGTCCGCGTCGGCCAGATCAACCTCCGGCATGGCCGTCGCGGCGGCACGATGACCACCTGGAGCCCGTAGGTGTGCCGCAACTCGGCTTCGCAGCCGGCCGCCGTACCGGTGGCGCCGGCGAGGTGTTCGTACAGCCGAAAGAACCGCTGGCGTGTCAGCTGCGCGAGCGACTCTCGGTCCGCAGTAATCGCCACGCCTTCCTTGGCTTCCACCGCCTGGTGCAGTCCATTTCGCCACGCGCGGTCTGCGAAAATTCTTCCCGTTCCCGCGTCGACGATGCGGACCCGCCCGTCGACCACCACATAATGGACGTCGCGCCGCATCAACTGCTCGGCGTGCAGTGCCTGTTCCACATATTCAGACCATGTGCGGACAAGCGATTCAACAGGAACATGAAGGTCGGAATGATGGATCCGTTGTTGGCCGGCGGATGTCAAGCGAACGGTTTGACTCCACGCGTCGATTTGATAGTCTTCCCCGGCGCGTAACAGCGCCGCGACGTTGCGCGCCGCCTGATGGACGACGACGTCACGCGCCTGCTGATCGCTCGCCAGGCTAAGCACCAAAGGAGAAACGGCGTCGTCCAGCAGCACATTGTCGACTTCATCCACGATCGCTGAAGCCAGGGAACGCTGAACGACCTCGTGGTCCACCCCCGCCCGACCACCGAGCAGATTCCATACACGCTGGCCGGCCGGCAACCGGCTTTGCTCGCGCAAGACGAGCTGATCGCGTAAATAGTCAAAACCGAATTCGTACGCGGTGCCGTAGCAGATATCAAGACGGTAGGCGTCACGCTTGCGCTCGATGTCTGGCTCCTCCGGCAGCAAGCCGACGCCGACACCCAGGATTGCCAGAGGAATCCGCGCTAATTGACTGTCGCGGTCGGCAAGGTAAGCGTTGGGTGTGACGACATGCACACCTCGTCCGGACAGCGCGCTCAAACAGGCGGCGGCCGCACAGGCTAGCGTCTTGCCTTCCCCGGTCTGCATCTCGACCACGGCGTTGCCGAGCATTCCGGCACCGGCCCAGATCTGTTCGTCGTGAAGCTCGACGTTCAGAGTCCGGCGCACCGCTTCGGTAAACAGCGACAGCCCTTCGATCATCGCCGGATACTCGATCGGCCCTGGTGCCAGTCCGGTCCGAAGCAGATCGGCAGCGGCCCGCAAGTCGGTATCCGCCGCCGATCGCAACTGTTGAGTGCGCCGGTGAATCCGTTCCAGCAGGCGTTCTCGATTCGGGGCGACGGATTTTGAAGGAACCGTCCAGGCCAATCGATTTGCCAAACGCAGCGTCCACGCCTGGGGCTCATCCGGGACGAGATGGGAATCGGTAGAAGGAACGCTCACGGCAAGCCTCAACGATTCGGGTCAGCCGGGTGTGGCTGTTCCGATTCTGGCAGTGACGACTCGCCGAATTGCACCGCTGGCATGTCGGCGCTCACCTGCGGGATCAGTCGGAGCAGCGTTCCCATCTCGCGTTTCATCCGTACGATCGCCATTGCGTAATTCACTTGCGCCCGCACCAGTGCCGATTCCTCTTCGGTCAAGCGAACCTGCGAATCGAGCAGATTCGAGAGCAGGAAGGCGGCCGAGTCATCCACCCCGGGAATCTTGCTCCAACGCTCAAAGAGATGCCGGACCTCGTTCTCCGTGGCCGTCATCGACTGATAGCGACTCAGCACTTCCCGGTACGCGGTCTTCACTTCGCGCACCGCGACTTCCGTCGAAGTCAGTGCCTGCTGCGTGGTCAGGCGGAATCGGGCCAACTCCCGGTTCATCTCCAAGTGCCGCTGTTGCTGACGGGCACAAGCCGCACGATTGCCCCAGGGCATCTCGAAAACGAATCCCAGCGCGTAGCCTGGCCGGCCCTCAGCGAACTGCTTGCCGAACGCGGAAACGATATCGCTTTCCGGCGCCAGTCCCGCCACATAGGTGCTGGCGATCAAGTCCAGTTTCGGCAGCACCTGCCGCTGCATCACACCCAGCCGCACGGCGGAGCCGCGCACCGAACGAATGGTCTGGGAAATGTCGGGCCGGTGCAACAACGCCGTGTGCAGTGAATCCTCCATGGAGATTTCGAGCGGCGCATCGAGCGGGAGATCCACGGGAGTGAGCTCCTTGCCGCCCAGATAGACCAGCTCCGGAGAATTCACGAGCAACGTCAGTTGGGACTGCGCGTTGCGGATCGCGGTCTGGGCGCGAATGATCTCCGAGCGGCGCGTGTTTACCGCCGCTTTGACGCGCAGAATCTGCCAGTCAACAGCGTCGATGCCGCGCCGCGCCTGCAGGACTTCCAGTGTCGACTGGGTGTCCGCCAGCAACTTCGCCCGCTGGAAGTACTCGGCACGGGCACGATACAACTCCCAATATCCTTCGGCCACTTTGAGCAGGTGATCCTGCAACAGCGCCAGTGCTTCGTCCTGCGAAATATTGGCATCCAGGTCGGCCAGCACGATGCGGCTGCCGTTGACAAACCGGCCGGCCCCGTTCATCAACGGTTGGGTGTACTGCAGTTGCAGACGGGCCGTTCCTTGCGAATTTGGCAACAGGAATCGCGAGTTGTTGCCCTGAGTGCCGAACTGCTGCGCGACCTCCATTTCACCGCCAAGCGAGTTCTTGCGTCGCACTCCGGCATCGAGCCCCCAATTGGATCCATAAAACCGGGTGTCGGTCAGGTTTCCGGTGGTCAACGTATTTCCGATCGGATCATTGATTCCGTTGTAGGTCGAATCGAGAAACGTTCGCCAATCGAATTCCGCGGACTCCACGACGATGTTCAGTTGCCGTATTTCCGGCTCCATCGAAACGACCGACACGTAGGGAGAGAATTGAAGCGATTGCTCCAGCAGTCCATCGACGGATATGGGCAGGGGCCCACGAGCCGTGGCCGACGCAACTTTGACGGGGTCGCTCCACCATGGAGCAAATCCGGCGGGCAAGGGTGGTTCGTCCCCGTCATGCCCGGCAGGCCCGGTACGTTCGGCTGCATCCTGGATGCGATCCTCGAACGGGGCCAGCATTGTCTGACCGTCTTCATCGGAATTGACCCGCTCGGTCCAGGCCAGTCGACTCGCGGCTTGAAGTCCGTCTCCATCCGCGTCCTCGAAACCCGGCAGTCCTTCGTACCGCTCGTAGACCGAAGTCGGCGCAAGGTCGTCGACCGGTTCCGCGGGCTGCGTCCTGGCCGCTTTGACGGTCCCGGCGTTTCGATCGGCCATAGGCAACTCGCCGGGCGGCGGCGCACTGACCTCGATAATCGGCGGAAGCCGTGTCGGGGCACCACGGCGTGGCTTTGCCGAAGGATTCCCCGGCGGCGGCCTGGGCGTTCGTGATGCGGGAGCCTCCGCGACGCCGCCCGTCGGTGCCGTGGGCAGGCGCAACAGGGGCTGAGCCCCGGATGGCGCCGGCAGGCTCGAGAGCATCGCCATCATGACGGCAATTTTTGTTCGAAATCGCATCCGTCGGCAGTCCATGAATGGGAAGAATCGGACTTACGAGCAAACCACGGAGAACAGTATCTTCTGGTCTTATCCTCATTTTCGGAACCGTTTCCGGCTTGTATTCAGCAATCGCGGCAATCGCCGGACATTCCGTGATTTCATCAAGAACGATTCAACCGCTGCCACCGGACCAGCCGGAACAGTAACGGCGAAGCGCCGTCGTTTGTGACGGTCGCAACGATTAATTGGGCGTTGCTTTCCTGTAAGTCCTCACCCTATTTGTGAATTATTCTTTCTTGGGACCAGTGCGCTCACGTCGCACGACTTGGCGCATGGTCTCACCGGTACATGCCCGGTCCCTCGATGGTCACGCCTCGAACGATTCGTACTCGCCCCGCCGCTACATATTGCCCATCCGTCAGCCACCCCAAACGGCCCGATACTACCCGCCGCCCGCCCTTCGATCCTCGCCATAATTATGAAACGCCATCTGCCGGTCATGGACAGCAACGCATCGATTTCGACTCGGTCCCGACGCCGGCTCCGGCTGCTGCTGGGACAGTCACACCTGCTGTTGCGCGAGCTGGGCGCGGCATCGTTCCGGTTGCTGTCCGGCATACCGAGCCTGCCGGAGTCCCGCCGGCTGGAGGCCAACGCACTCGAAGAGCGGGTCCTGTTGAGCGCGGCGCCCGCGCCGGCGCCGGCGGGCGGCGGGGAACAGTACGCGATGGTCGCCGCATCCTTGAATACAGCCATCGCTGCCGATGCTGGCGCCGGCCATACCAATTCAGCCCTGTCGGCAAGCGCGACAGCGGCGGCCGAGGAATCGACGAACATCTCCACTGCCGATGCGATCACGTCCACGGACATCGCGCCGGCCGATCCCGCCTCCGCGATTGCGGAGCAAGCCGCTCGGCGTCTGGAATTGATCTACGTTGATCCGACAATCGAAAATGTCGAAGCGTTGTTGCGGGCGCTGCGCATCGATCCCCTGGCTGACTTCCAAGTCGTGGCACTCGATGCAACTCGGAACGGCCTGGAACAGATCTCCGACTCACTGGCGCAGTACGACAACGTCGCGGCCGTGCACATCGTTACTCACGGAGCGCCCGCTGCCGTCAAGCTTGGCGCAAATTGGATTACGCACGACCAACTCGAAAACTACCGGTCCCAACTGGAGTCGTGGAGCAATGCGCTAACCTCGGAAGCCGATTTGCTATTTTATGGCTGCGAAGTCGGCATGGGTGAGCGGGGGCAGGCTTTTCTGACGCAATGGAACGAGTACACCGGCGCCGACGTCGCGGCCAGCATCGATAACACGGGCCATGAGCGATTCCAGGGGAATTGGAATCTGGAACTCGTCGTCGGTTCGGTGGAGTCCGACATCGCGTTTCGCTTGGAAGACGTTTCGCAGTGGCAGGGCCTCCTGGCACCTTTCGTCGTCACCAATACCAATGATTCCGGAGCCGGTTCGTTGCGCCAGGCGATCCTGGATGCGAACGGGCTGGCCGGCCAGGACACGATCACCTTCAGCATCGCAGGAGGCGGGCTGCAGTCGATCGCGCTTACTTCGGCGCTTCCCACGGTAACCGATTCCCTGATTATCGATGGGTATTCACAAGGCGGCAGTTCCGCCAACACAACAACCAGCAGTAACAACGCGGTGCTGCTCGTGGAACTGAACGGTTCTGCCGCCGGTGCAAACGGGTTGACGATTGCGGCCGACAACACGGAGATCCGTGGCCTGATCATCAACCGCTTCGCCGGGGACGGAATCGTCGTCGATAACGCCAGCAACGTGATCTTGGAAGGCAATTTCATTGGAACGGACTCTACCGGGTTCTTCGCCGCGTTCTTCGGCAACGGCGGCAACGGAGTTCATGTGCACTCCGCGTCCACCGACGTCCTGATCGGTGGCGCGACCGCCGCGGCTCGCAACCTGATCTCTGGCAATGGCGGCAACGGAATCCGCATCGCCGATCCCGGAACCACACGAGTCACCGTGCAGGGAAATTACATCGGCACCAATGCCTCCGGTACGGCCGCGATCGGCAATCGGGATGGCGTGATCATCGAAGATTCGCCTGGCAACATTATCGGCGGCGCCGGCGTTTTGGAACGGAACTTGATTTCGGGCAATCTCGGACCAGCCGGGCAAGGTAACGGGATCGTGATTTTCGGCGGCAATGCGAGTGGCAACCTGGTGCAAGGCAACTATATCGGGACCGATCTGACGGGCAGCGTTGCAATTGCCAATAGCGGCGCCGGAGTGCTGATCAGCGATCGAGGCGACGGCGGAGTGGTCAAAGGCGCGGCATCCGGCAATACGATTGGAGGCAATCGAACCAGCGAAGGTAACTGGATCGCGTACAATGGCGCGGATGGCATTACGATCAGCGCGTCAAGCTCCGTCAACAACGCGATCAGACGAAACACGATTTTCGCCAACGGCGGCTTAGGCATCGACCTGGAAGACAATGACGTCACCAACAATGACGTCGGCGACTTCGATAACGGCGCCAACCTGCGCCAGAACTTTCCGGTACTGCTGACGGCAACCGTCATCGGCAGCACGGTCAGAATCACCGGCACGCTCAATAGTGCGGCCAACAGCCCGTTCACACTCGACTTCTTCGCCACCGGCGTCGCCGACGGATCCACGCATGGCGAGGGGCAGAAGTTCCTGGGTTCGCGCGTCGTCACGACCGACGGTTTTGGCAATGCGTCGTTCGATTTCGCTTTCGCCGGTGCGAATCTCACGTTGGGTGACTTCATTTCCGCCACAGCGACCAGTCTCACGGGAAACAGTTCCGAATTCGCCCTGAACATTGCGACATCCGGCGCGGAGCTGATCGTGGATACGACGGCCGATACCGTCGACGGCAATACGGGATCCGTCGCGCTGTTGGTTACGAACAAAGGGTCCGACGGCAAGATCTCCCTGCGCGAGGCGATTATCGCCAGCAACAACACCGCCGGCGCCAATACGATCGCCCTGCCCGCCGGTACCTACCTGCTGCAAAGGGCTGGAACCGATGACAATGCAATGTTCGGCGACCTCGACATCAACGACGATCTGACCCTCCTCGGCGAATCGAGCGACAGCACGATCATCGATGCCGCGGGCATCGACCGCGTGATCCATGTCCGCAGCGGCGTCTCGGCGACACTGAACGACATCACGGTTCGCGGCGGAATCCTCGGGCCAAATAGCCGCGGCGGTGGTGTGTTGGCCGAGCTGGCCACCAGCGTCGTACTGAATCGTGTGGTCGTGACGGCCAACTCGAGCTACCATGGTGCAGGTGTCCATAACCTTGGCTCCAACGTCGTTGTCAACGACTCGACGATCAGCGGAAACACCGCCGATCAGGGCGCGGGCATCTATAACGACGGCGGAAGCACGAAGCTCGAACGTGTAACCATCACCGGCAACAACTCGACGTCCACTGCCGCCGGGATCCTCAATTACGGTATGGGCGCCACACTCGACCTGGTCAATGTCACGATCAGCGGCAATACTGGTGGCGGAAACGGAGGCGGACTGTATACCAAGCGAGCCGCCACGATCACCAATTCGACGATCGCCGACAACTCGGCCGTCGCCGGCGGCGGAATTTTCATCGCCAACCCGGGCAGCGTGACACTGCGAAACACGATCGTCGCGTTCAATGTCGGCGGCAACGCCAATCAGCCAGTCACCAGTCTCGGCGACAACATCGACAGCGGCAACAGCCTCGGACTTGCCGGTGCCGGCGACATGATCAACACCGATCCGATGCTGGGCTCCCTGCAAAACAATGGGGGCTATACTCTCACGCGCGCATTGCTTTCCGGCAGCCCCGCGTTGAACGCAGGATCGGCGACGGCGGCGCCCGCTACGGACCAACGCGGATTGCCGCGCGACACGATGCCGGATATTGGGGCTTTCGAGCAGGTATTCTGGGCCAACCAGCCACCTTCGATCTCGAATCATTCGTTCTCGCTGGCCGAAAATGCCGCCAACGCAACGGTCGTCGGCAGCCTACTGGCAAGTGACCCCGACGCATCCGATACATTGACATTTCTAATCCTCAGTGGGAATACCGGCAGTGCCTTCGCTCTCGATCCATCGTCGGGGGTTCTGACCGTCGCAAACAGTTCGGTGGTCGATTACGAGACCAACCCGACGTTTTCGCTCGTCGTACAGGTCAGCGATCAGGAGGGACATACGGATTCGGCCAACGTCGCTATCAGCCTGACCAACGTCGATGAGGCTCCGACAGCCGCCAGCGAATCATTCTCATTGAACGAAGACACCCCGTTCGTGGCGGCTGCACCCGGCGTGCTCAGCAACGATTCCGATCCTGAGGGCCAGCCGTTGACGGCGGTACTGGTCAGTGGCCCGGCACAAGCCGCGGCATTCTCACTTAACGCCAACGGCAGTTTCAGCTACACACCCACAGCCAACTTCAACGGCAGTGATAGTTTTACCTATCGCGCCAGCGACGGCACACTGACATCGGCGGTGACGACCGTATCAATCAGCGTGAACGCCTCCAATGACCCGCCGTCGGCCGTTAGCGACAGTTACTCGACCAGCGAAGACACATCGCTTACCGTCGCGGCGCCAGGCGTGTTGAGCAACGACACCGATGCCGACGGAGATGCACTGACCGCCGCTTTGGTGAGCGGCCCCGCCAATGCAAGTTCTTTCACGCTCAACGCGAACGGCAGTTTCAGCTACACGCCCGCCGCCAATTTCAACGGAAGTGACAGTTTTGTATACCGAGCCAGGGATGGTGTCTTGAACTCCAGTCCAACCACCGTCTCCATCACGGTCAGCGCCTTCAATGATCCGCCTGCGGCTGCCGACGACACCTACGTAACGAACGAAGACACATTGCTGCTGGTATCGGGACCAGGCGTCTTGAATAACGACACGGACGTCGAGGGTAGTCCGTTGACTGCGATTCTCGTGTCCGGCCCGTCGAATGCAGCCGCCTTCACGCTCAACGCGAACGGCAGTTTCAGCTACAAACCGGCGACGAACTTCGATGGCACCGATTCGTTCACCTACCGAGCCCGGGACGGCGCCGCCAATTCGAATGTCGCCACAGTCACCATCACCGTCAATGGACTGAATGACCCTCCCACGGCCAACAACGATAGTTACACGACCGATGAAAACAAGCCGTTGAAAGTCGCGGCGGCCGGAGTCTTGAGCAACGATTTCGATCCGGAGAGCGACCCATTCACCGCCGTGCTAGTCAGCGGACCTGTCCATGGCACTTTGACGTTGAATGCCGACGGGTCGTTTGCTTATGCCCCGAATCCCAACTACTTCGGATTCGATCTGTTCCATTACAAGGCGACCGACGGCCAGAGCGACAGCAACGTCGCCCGGGTGGTCATCGCCGTCGCGCCGTCGGCGGTCGGCACGCCGTCGCCCGCACCCACGGGCAGCGGCAATTCAGGGGGTAGCGAGTCGGGCTCGGGGACCAGCGGCGGATCGGGCGGATCGAACAACGCCCCACCGGCGCCGGCGCCGGCACCGTCGCCGCCACCCGTTCCTCCGCCAGTTCCATCGGCGGCTCCAACGGCGTCCTCGGCAACTGCCGGCTCGCCACCGACGACCTGGGAAGCGGCGGGATCGGGATCGAGCGGCAATATTACGAGCGCAATCGGCGAACAGGCTTCGCTGGCCAACAACGCTCATGCCCCGGCGCTGGACGGCGCTTTCCGTCGCGCCGCATCGGGCAGGGACGCGATCCTCTATCGCGAAGAGCGAGCCGATCGACAAACCGGAAGCTCCGCGGCAGCAACAGCGTTGCTCGATTCATCGACGGTGGAATTCGCGTCCTTGACTCGGTCCGGCCAGCTTTGGAACGAACTCGATCAGTTCCAGCAGCAACTCGGCACCGATCTCAAACTCGAGGGAGTCGTCGTCGGAACGGTCGGCAGTGTGGCGTCAGGCATGACCGTGGGTTACGTGCTCTGGGCCTTGCGCAGCGGATTTGTGCTGTCGAGCCTGCTGGCGTCGATGCCGGCCTGGACGCTGATCGATCCACTGGCGGTCATTCCGATCAGCGACCAGGAACACGAGGACGACGATGAATCGCTGGAACAGCTCGTCGAAGTCCAGTCGAAGAAGGTAGACACCGAGAAGAGCGAGCCAAACTCATGAAACGTCTCTCCCCCGCCACGCGACTATCGCTCGGCCTGACGGCACTGGTCGTCGGACTCCTGATGCTGGCCGACATCCTCGGATTTGTTCCCAATGCGGAAAAGGCCACGCTGGCCGGCCGTGCCCGCCTGTGCGAAACCCTGGCGCTCAGCAGTTCCGCCCAACTGATGCGGAACGACATTCCCGGCCTGCGGGCTACGTTGCAGGGGATTTGTGAGCGCGACCACGACGTATTGTCCATGGGCTTGCGCGAAGCCGATGGCGACCTGCTGTTTGAATATGGCGAGCACAGTCCAAATTGGACGCTGCAACGCTCCGAACGATCGACCGAATCGGAGATGCAAGTACCAATCTTTCAGCGCTCGGCGGAAAAATGGGGGTCGGTGGAGATTCGCTTTCGCCCGCTGCGCGGCAGCGGTATCTGGCAATATTTGAAGGCACCGATGGTGCTGCTGGTCGGGTTTGTTTCGCAATCGTGCATGCTGGCGTTTGGCTTCTTCCTGCGCCTGGCATTGCGCCATCTCGATCCTTCCAAGGCCGTGCCCAAGCGCGTGCGTGATGCCCTGGATAACCTCGCCGAAGGACTGTTGATCCTCGACACCAAGGACCATATTCTGCTGGCGAATCACGCCTTCGGCCGCGTGCTCGGCCTGGACGCCGAACGGCTGGTCGGACGCCGCGCGTCCAAACTGCCCTGGCAACGGGAAAGTTCGAAAGCCGTGCACGATTTTCCCTGGAAACAGGCACTGGTGACACAACGGCCGGTGTCCAACGCCCGGCTCTGCATTCAGGACTCGCAAGGCAAAGTCCGCATCTTCAGTGTCAACTGTTCTCCCTTGCTCGGTCATCAGAGCCGCTATTGCGGCGTCATGGCCACGTTCGACGACGTGACCGTGCTCGAGGAGACGAACCGGGAACTGGGCATCGCCAAAAAGGTGGCGGAGGACGCCCAACTGGCCGCGGAGAATGCCAGCCGGGCGAAGAGCGAATTCCTGGCCAATATGAGCCACGAGATCCGCACGCCGTTGAACGCCGTGATGGGATTCACCGACGTGCTGCGTCGCGGCATGGAGGAAAATCCCCGCAAACGACTCGATTATCTCAATACGATTCACGCCAGCGGCACACACCTGTTGGAACTAATCAACGATATTCTCGACCTGTCCAAGATCGAGGCCGGAAAGCTCGAACTGGAATTCGCGGACTGCTCCCCCAGCCTAATCGTGCATGACCTGGTGACCGTGATGCAGATTCGTGCTCGTCAAAAGGACCTCGCTCTCGAATTCCGAGTTGACGGCAAGATTCCCGAGAAAATCCGCGCCGACGCAACCCGGTTGCGACAGATCCTGATGAACCTGGTCGGGAATGCGATCAAGTTTACCAGCCAGGGAGCGGTGCGAATTGTCTGCCGGATCGCGATTGTGGAGAGCCAGCCCGCCATTCAGTTCGACGTTATTGATAGCGGGATCGGCATGACGCCCGCGCAACTGGAACGCGTCTTCAATCCGTTTGAACAGGCCGACAATACCGTCGCCCGTCGTTTCGGCGGCACCGGCCTGGGGCTCTCCATCAGCAAACGGTTTGCCAACGCCATGGGTGGCGACATCACCGTCCGCAGTCAGCCTGGCGAGGGCAGCACGTTTACCGTGACTATCCCGCTGGGGAATCTGCGGGGAGTGCGCATGTTGGACGACGCTCACGCGCGGCGCCTGGTCGAGAGCCGAAGCCAGGAACAGGCCGCCGGACCTCTGGCCCGCATCCGCCCATCGCGCGTGCTGTTGGTGGACGACGGGGAGAGTAACCGCGAACTGGCGTCGCTGGTGTTGCGACGGGTCGGCGTCGACGTCACGGAAGCGGTCGACGGGCAACAGGCCGTGGAACTGGCAGGCAAACAACAATTCGACCTGATCCTGATGGATATGCAGATGCCGGTCATGGATGGTTATTCCGCGACGCGCGTGTTGCGCGATGATGGCTTGACGATTCCGATCGTCGCCTTGACCGCCAATGCGATGCGCGGCGACGAGGAGAAGTGCCGCGCCGCGGGCTGTTCGCACTTCCTCACCAAACCGATCGATATCAATGCCCTGATCCAATTGCTGGCGCAACTGCTTGGCACGGAAAACGACACCGCGACACCATCGCGCACTGGAGAACACGGACACCATTCCGCCGCGATTTCCCTGCCCGCGACCGCCGGGAATCGGCAGGACCTGGAGACGGAACCGCGCGAGCGCTCCTCGTCGCCGGAGGGGCCGCTTCCGAGGATGTCGACTTCTTCGTTCGACGACCCCGAACTACGACGTATCGCCGACAAGTTCGTTGACAACCTGATCTCCCGCTTGCAAGCCATGTTCACGGCCTTCAGCCAGGGCGACTTCGATTCGCTGGCCGGGCACGCCCACTGGCTCAAAGGGGCGGGCGGCACGGTCGGGTTCGGAGATTTCACCGAGCCGGCAAGACGATTGGAGACCCTGGCACGGCAGCAGGCCAGCCACGAGGTTGCTCCGGTGCTCGCCGAACTGATCGAGTTAGCCAAAGCAATCCAGGCCAATCCGGACGACGCTCGTTCATCGGCCCTCGCGGCCCCGACCGCTACCAGCCCGTGATCATTGATGCAACCGGCACAATCGACTCGATCCGCCCCGACAAAGCAGCAATTCGTTCATCCCACGGCGAACCGCGACCTACCTTTGTAAGGACGCTTGCTCGCAATCGGGACGCGCACATGTTTCCTACCATACACGAACATCACCAGAACTGAAAAAGAGCGATCAATCAAGGCAGGCTTCGTCCGATGGCGCAAGACAGCGTTTCAATGGCGAACACCCCATCCG
>Ga0233424_10001795_pt1 | contig 17223 bp, 8 predicted proteins | sample Watercolumn_Towu_FD_181011 | JGI IMG/M metagenome (GOLD analysis project Ga0233424, IMG submission 181011) | Freshwater microbial communities from Lake Towuti, South Sulawesi, Indonesia - Watercolumn_Towuti2014_125_MG | ecosystem: Environmental > Aquatic > Freshwater > Lake | place: Indonesia...
AGGAATAGAAGAAAAACGAGAGAAACCATGCGAAACAGACGCCTTGAATGACCCGCCGATTGGGCGAGGAAAGCCAGGTTGGCCCCAGCTTCTTGAGAACGCGGCGAATCGCACCCGCGCGACGGGATTCCGTTTCTGAAAGCCAGGCAGCAGGCAGGAGTTTCCTCGCCAGCCGCGACGGCCATTTCGCAGAGCGAGGCGGCCGGCCCTTGGCTTTCGTCAAGGTGGGAAGAAAATGGTCTAATCTCAAGGCACTCTCGCGGTTTAAACTACTAAGCCATGTCGGTCAGTCTAGCGCCGCTTCCCCTCACCCCGGCCCTCTTCCCAGGGAGAGGGAGAACGCCTCTAACGCGTCGGGTTAGTGCGAGGCAATGAGGCTTCTAGCGCTGGATAGTCACACTTTGTCTGGCCTATCTCTGCGCCGGATTCGCGCTCATGCCGCTGGACAGCGCTTTGGCCGTGGCGCGGATGACGGCCTCGGAGGTCACGGTGGCGCCGCTGATGGCATCGACGCCATGGACGGTTTGCCGCTCCAAGATGCGCCGGATCGATTCGTCCACGGCGTGGAAGTATTGCCGGTCGGGGTTGTAGGTCACTTTGATTTCTTCGATTCGCCTGGCTTTCACTACGGCCTCCACTTCGAGGAGGCCGTAGTAGCCGAGACTTTTTCCCGGATACGTGCCGTCTGGAATGCGGCTGACGTCGAGCGTGTCGAACAAGCGAATCACTTCCAAAGTCGCGGCGGCTCGTTCCTGATCGCGCTTGATCTCCTCTCCCGGCTTGGCTGGTTTGGGAACGTTCAGGACCTTTTGGTAAAACTCGGTCGCCTTCGTGAAATCGCGCGCGGCTCGGCAAGCATCGCCGGCCAGCAGATAAATCTGGCTGGGCGGAAGGCCGCGTTTGAGGGCCTCGTCGCAAAGGCGAAGCGCTTTCTCGGTCTCTTTCAAATCAGCCCAGGCCTTGACGATCGCGGGCGCCAATGGAAGGCGTTCGAGCAATTGGGTGGCGCTCGCACGGCTGCCCAAGCGCCAGTAGCACTCCGCGAGGTGCGCGGCGCTGGGCGTGGGCGTGAACTTCGGATTCTGATCCACTTTGGCCTGGCGCCACCAAAACGCCGCCCGCGCGTAGTCACGGAAGAACTCGAAATACATTCGGCCGAGTTCATTCATGGCGCGGGCGCGCACGCCTTCGTTTTGCTGATTGACGTTCAGCACGTGATGCATGAAGCGGACGCCACTTCGATAGCGCTTGGGATTCGAGCTGACGATGTCCCAGAGGTAGTGGTCCACGTTGCGCGTGTAGTTCCAGATGACCGGCGCGGGTTCAGGCCAGGAGAGGTCCATGGTGTTGGGGAATTCCAATGGCGTCGAATCAAACCATTCCGGCGGCATGCGGCCCATTTGGTCGATCTGGGAATCAAGAGTCGGATCAACGAGCGGCGGTTGTCCGGGCGGTGCGGCGGGAGGCGGGGCAACTGCGGTGGCCGCGTCGGGGGAATCCTTGCCTTGCGGGACGAGGACCTGACGTTGGCCGTTTTGAGTGATCGCCCGAACGCGATTGAGCGGGTAACTCCGCGTCAATCGCCGGTTGTCGGCGGTGATCTGGATTTTGACGGATTGTTGGGAGCGCTCGATAATTTTGCCCTGAATTCGGTTGCCGCTCAGCATTTCAATTTCATCTTGAGCCAGCCCAGGAACCATAGTCACCCAGACCAGGAGAATCCAGATCAACCAGTGTCTTGGAAATGCGCGCTCTGCCTTGAGGTTCGCGGGGAGCTCTATGAAGCGCGCTGGCAGAGCACAGTGGCGACGGCGCTTTGGCGTGGGCCGCGCCTTCCGGTCGCGAAGCCAAAGCGGGGTCGCGCTGCGCTTGCCCTGCACCTTACACGCAACTCTCCTGGCTAGAATCCCAACGGGATTCTGTCCCAAAGCCCAGGGTTGCGAGGAACGAGCTACCCTGGGGAACTGGGAGAACACGGGCCAACCCCAACGGGGTTTCGGGTTGGGCCCACGAAAGAGACCCAACCCCTTTGGGGTTGGATCCTCCTCGTGCGCTCTACCCAGGGTAGCTCGTTCCTCGCAACCCTGGGCTGGAGGACGCAATCCCTTTGGGATTGGCGAAAGCCGTCCACAGATCCGTGTAAGGTGCTGACGCTTGCCCCCGCAGTCCAAAGTGTGGCCAGTTGTTGCTGAGTTCATGGAAAACCACGCCGAAGTCATAGCGATGCTGGATCAACAAGCAGTTCTTGAAAACCAGAGGTCATCTTCTCGGCCAACCCGTCCGGCGTCCGCAGGATCATGTGGACCGACATTTGTTCTCCTCTGGCCAAATCGAACCCCTCCTCCGGACCAAGAACGTTCAGAGCCGTGGCCCACGCGTCCGCCATCGCGGACGAGCGATGAATGACGCTCACCGAGGCGAGGCCATGCGTGACGGGATGCCCGGTTCGCGGATCAATCGTGTGCGAGTACCTCCGCCCGTGTTCCTCAAACGACTGTTCGTAATCGCCGGACGTGGAGAGAGCGCGATCGCGAAGAAGAACCCTGCGGCAAATCCGGTTCGCGTCGTTGGGATCTTGGATGCCGACTCGCCAAATCCGTCCATCCGCATTTCTTCCCTGGGCGCGGACTTCTCCGCCGATTTGGACCAGATAATTGTGAATGCGGATGGTTTCGAGGTATTGAACCACGCGATCAACGCCGTACCCTTTGGCAATGGCTGAGAGGTCGCAATAAATCTCCGGCGCTGCTTTGCGAAGAACGGGCGGGTTGGTCTGCACGGCAACCTTCGTGTAACCCACGCGCGGAAGAAGGCGGGCAATCGCGTCGGCGTCCGGAATTTGCCACGGCCTTTTCTCCGGGCCGAACCCCCAGAGATTCACCAGAGGCCCGACCGTGATGTCGAACGCGCCGCGGGAAGCTTCACTGATCGAGCGCGCGGTTTGGAAGACTTCCGCCACTTCGAGAGAAACGGGAAACCAGTTCGTGCGCTGGCACTCATTGAACCGGGACAGCTCCGAATCCGACAAATACGTGGACATCTGTCGGTTGATTGTCTCGAGCAACTGCTGAATCTCCGCCTCGACTTTGGGCCGGGACTGGTCTGGAGCCCCAGGAAGGCCCGCGAGAAATTTCACCGTGAAAGACGTCCCCATCGTGCGGCCTGCGATCATCTGAAGCGAGCGATCCTGCGGAAGGTCCTCAGCGAGCCCAGGGGTGTCCGACAAAAAACCCGCGAGGAGAAGTAGCGCGGCGCGGAACAGGCGGGCGCATCCTGTCTCTGCCTCGGGACGATGGACTGCGCTCATGCCGGCGCCATTGAGTCAGGAGCGCAACGCCTTGGCAAGACTGTGAAGCGGTAACGGTGGGGCGTGAGTTCAACTCCACGGTCGAGCCGAATTACGACTCAGGTCCAGGACTCGTGATCCCGGCGGCGCAGGAATCTGGCTGGCCCCGATTCCGCACCCTGACCCTCCCCATGACCACCCCATGAACCTCCCCCCTCACCCGTCCTGCGGACACCCTCTCCCCCTCGGAGGGGGAGAGGGAATCCGTTCAGCTCTCGTGGGCAAATCCTGAGCCGCGAGGCTATGCCGAGCGTGGTCGCCAGTTCTCCCTCTCCCCAAGGGAGAAGGCTGGGGTGATGGGAAAGGGAGCGTCGGCCAACGGATCGGGCCACGATACTTCCACGGTGTCAGGGATTCTTGAGGACTTTGCCGCATGGCCTGCATTGGGGATCAAGCTTCCGTTGCCCGCCACCGCCGATGCTTGCGTGGCGGCGTTTCTCCTGTTGGGCGTCTCGGAGGCGCAAGCGGACGAGGCCTTGTTGCGGCTGCGGCTGGTTTCAGACGTTCCCCTGGCGTATCAGACTCAACAGGCCAGCCGGCAAGCAAAGGTCGATGTCGAGAAGTTCGCGTCGGTGTTGGACTTGATGGCCGTGGTGAATTCCGAACAACGCTTCCTCGCCGCAGCCATGGCGTCGTACAACGGACTGGCGACACGCTTGCAGTGCGACCGCGTGAGCCTCGGCTGGCTGGTGAACGGATACGTCCGCCTCAAAGCCATAAGCCGCACGGAGCGTTTCGACAAGAATATGGCCGCGGTCAAAACGCTGGAAATGGCGATGGAGGAATCGCTGGACCAAAACGCGGAGATCGTCTGGCCGGCGCCTGACGGATTCCGGTTTGTCACGCGGAACCACGAAGCCGTCGTGCGCGATCAAGAGTCGGGGCACGCCTGCTCGCTTCCACTCCGCCGGGAGGACAAGCCGGTCGCCGTCCTGACTTGCGAGCGCCAGAAGGCGCCGTTTTCGGAGACCGAGCTGGAGCAGTTCCGGCTGGCGTGTGATCAAGCGACTCCCCGTTTGGCGGAATTGCAGCGGCACGACCGATGGTTTGGGTCCCGCTGGAAAACCCTGGCGGAGGAGACGCTCTCGAAGGCGTTGGGGCCTGAGCATACGTGGGCCAAGCTTTTTGCGGTCTTGGGCTGTGCCGCCCTGGTCCTGATCTCGTTGCCGATTTTCACCTACAAGGTCGAAGGCAACTTCATTCTGCGCAGCGATGAAGTCTCTTTCCTGACCGCGCCTTTCGATGGTTACATTCAAAGCGTCGCGGTCCGTCCAGGTGATGGGGTGACCGCCGGCGCGGTCTTGCTCAAGCTCAACACCGACGAGCTGGTGCTCCAGGAGGCCGCCGCCGTCTCCGATCAGGCGCGCTACTTGCGGGAAATGGAGAAGGCCCGGGCCGCCAACTCGCTGGCCGAGATGCGGATCTTCCAGGCCCAAGCCGACCAAGCGAAAGCACGCCTGGAATTGATTCGCTACCGGCTCGATCAATCCTCGCTCAAGGCCCCCTTTGCGGGAGTCGTGGTCGAAGGCGACCTGAGACAACGCATTGGCGCCCCGGTCAAACAGGGGGAGGCGCTCTTCAAGGTGGTCCGCACGGACACGCTTTACGTGGAGGTGGACGTCAATGAACGGGACATTCATGAGATCCTCCAAAAGCGCGAAGCCCAGATTGCCTTCTTCGCGCAACCCAAGCTCAAATTCCCGGTCCGCGTCACCCAGATCGAAGAAGCCGCGTTTCCGAAGGAGCAAGAGAATGTCTTCTTGGTTCGGTGCGCCCTGACCGGGCGGCCGGAGCCGTGGTGGCGCCCGGGCATGAGCGGCGTCTGCAAACTGCCGGTGGAAAGGCGCTCGCTCGCTTGGATCTTCACCCATCGCACGGTCGATTTCCTGAGGATGTTTTTCTGGTGGTGACATGCCAACTCCGCCCGCCACCTTTAGCGAGTCTTGGCACCGCGTCGCCAATCAGCCTGTCAGCCTGCGTCCGGGCATCCGAGTGCGCCGGCAAAATTTTCGCGGGCGGCGCTGGCACCTGCTGGAGAACCCCTTTAGCAACCAGTTCTTTCGCCTGCAACCGGCCGCGCTTTTGCACGGACGTTCGGGCAAGATCCGATTCGATCTCGACCCCGAACCGTTGTTGCCGCGCTGGATCCGGCGTGTTCGCCAGCTTCTGCAACAGCGCTATCAAGTCTGATGACGCTCACCGACCAATACTTCACCACATTCCACCGCCGGCCCGGGCGGCTCCTCAAGGGACTGGATGCCAAGGTGCATGGGCTGATGGGCTTTTACCACCGCCGCTCTTCAGTGTTGGTATCCTTGAGGCGCGATGCGGAGCGGATCGACGCCCGGGCGAAGGACTGGTCCGACCTCTCCGACCATGTTCTGCGCGAACGGCTCCGCGAGTTCCGCGAGCGAGTTCGGCGAGGCGGGCGCAATCAGGAATCCGCGGTGCTGCCAGCGCTGGGCGCGATGCGCGAGGCGGCCGATCGGCGCATTGGGCTCCGCCCCTTTCCCGTCCAATTGATGGGCGCGCTGGCGCTCTTTCGCGGTTTTCTCGCGGAGATGGCGACGGGCGAGGGAAAGACGCTGACCGCCGGGCTAGCCGCAGTCCTCGCCGGCTGGACCCGCAAACCGTGCCACATCATCACGGTCAACGACTATCTCGTGAAACGGGACTGCGAGTGGCTCCATGCGCTGTACGAGTTTTGCGGCGTCAAAGCCGGCTTCGTCACCGGACCCATGCCGCCCGAAGAGCGGAGAAATGGATATGACTGCGACGTCACCTACTCGACCAGCAAAGAGGTCGTGGCGGATTTCCTGCGGGACGGACTTCGCAGCGGCGGGTCTCGCGATCCTTCCCGACGCTTGATCCGAAGAATGCTCACACAAAACCGCGAAGCGCCGGCCGGCGCCGTCACGCGCGGATTGCACACGGCGATCGTCGATGAGGCGGACAGTGTGCTGATCGACGAGGCGGTCGTTCCGTTGATTATTGCCTCGCCGCGAAAGAACGAAGCGTTGCGGGAAGCCGTTCAAATCGCCCACGACCTCGCCGAAGGGCTCGAGTCCGGCGCGGATTATCGGGTTGATGCGCGCTACCGTGAGATCGAGCTGACCCCGGCGGGGCTCCGCAAGATCGGCGATGCTTGCGCTTGCCTTCCCGGAATCTGGCCTGGAGAACAGCGTCGAACCGAGTTGATTACGCAAGCGTTGAACGCCCGCGAGTTTTACGCCAACGGCAAGCAATACGTTCTTTCGGAAAATCGCGTCCTGATCATCGACGAATTCACCGGCCGTCCAATGCCCCAGCGGACGTGGCGCCAGGGCATGCACCAGGCGATTGAAGCCAAGGAAAAGCTCCCCTTGAGCGATCCTTCCGAAACCGTCGGGCGACTGAGCTTTCAACGGTACTTTCGGCTTTATCACCGGCTTTCGGGAATGACCGGAACGGCCCGCGAGGCGACCAACGAATTGTGGCAGATCTATCGCTTGCCTGTGGTCACGATCCCGACGAACAAACCGTGCATCCGCCGCGAACTTCCGGATCGTGTGTTTGCATCGGATGATGCCAAATGGCGGGCTATCGTGGAAGACGTCTGCGCTATGCATCGGACGAGCCGCCCCATCCTCATCGGGACCCGCAGTGTCGCGGCCAGCGAACGACTGGCCGAGCGTTTTGCCGCCGAAGGCGTGGCCTTCCGGCTTCTGAACGCAGTGCGGCATCAGGAGGAGGCGCAGATAATTGCCGAGGCCGGGGAGCGGGGACGCATTACCATCGCCACAAACATGGCGGGGCGCGGCACCGACATCAGGCTCGGCCACGGCGTCGCGGAGCTCGGCGGCTTGCACGTCATCGCTACGGAAAGGCACGAATCCCGGCGGGTCGATCGCCAGCTTTTCGGCCGTGCCGCGCGCCAGGGCGATCCCGGAAGCGCCCAGGCGTTCGTGAGCGTCGAGGATGATCTGCTGCGGCGCTATCTTCATCGAGCCGTTCGAAATGCGATTCACCGACGCCTGGTTCGGATTTCCCGAAAGTCGCGAGCCTTGGCCCCGGCGGCGCTTGCCTGGGCGCAACGCGCAAGCCAGTGGGAAGCGTTTCGTCGCCGGCGCGACGTGCTGCGAATGGATGATTGGCTGGGAGAAACCCTCTCTTTTGCCGGAGCGGAGCCAGACCGCCAGTAGGCCCCCAGTGAATGGCCCCGGAAGAGCCGGCCTTTGCCAGCGGAAGAGTGACGACTAATCGGTTACTTCAGTGCATTCAAGCGAACGCTCAGCCGCGATTTCTTCCGGCTGGCAGTCGCGGAGTGAATCACGCCGCTTTTGGCCGCTTTGTCCAATGCGGAAGTGACCGCGCGCAAGGCGTCAGCGGCTTCCGGCTTTTTGCCCTCGGCGACCACGGAGAGGTAGGTGCGTTCCAAAGTCTTGAGCCGAGATTTGATGCTCTGATTGCGAAGGTGTTTGCGGGCACTGTTCCGCATCCGGCGCTCCGCAGATTTTGTGTTAGGCATATTCCTGGTGCGATTCCTGGTTCAACAAGACCAGAAACCGTAGCGAAACGCCCCGCTTTGTCAACCGCCAGCAAGGTCTCATTTTCACGCGCCCAAGAAAACCGAAGACCTCAAATGCCTCAAATGTGAAATTTGACATTTGAAGTTTACACTTTCATCAATGGCTCTATGCTTGAAGGCTATCACTAAACATCAGCCCGAACTCCAGAACCACCTTCTATGAACATTCAAACTCGCCTCACTTCAAACCCATCTGGTCATTCCGTCTCCACTCGGTCGTTTTCGACGCGCTGGAGTACGGTCTTCCACGTGGGAATGGTTCTGTTCGCCCTGATCGGAACGCCCGGCGTGTCCGCCCAGATTTCCAAGGTGGTGTTTCAGGACGATTTTTCGTCGAACTCCATCGACCCCGCGAAATACCAGCCGGACGCCCCGTTCTTCGAGGGCGGCAAAGGCGATATTCACGCGGAAGCCGGCAACGGCGTGATGAAATTCGTCGGGACGACCAGCCAGCAATGGTGGTCCGGCGCCACGCTGCAGATCGCCCCGACCTTCACAGCGTCAGAAGAAACCCCGGTCAAGATTTCGATCGATCGCGTCGCCGAAGCCGGTGTTGGCACGGCGTCCCGCAGCGCACTCTGGATTCTTAATGAAGCGAAGGACAAATATGTGTTGTTCGCCGACGTGCGCGGCGAAGGCGGCTGGCGATTCAACCGCAAGATCGGCGAAACCGGCGACGTGCCCACGGGCAGCGGCACGGATATCGCGACCTTCAATGGGGCCAACTTCGACGACGGTGGATTGCATCGCATGCAAATGATCGCCAATGGGAAGACGGTGAAGCTCTTCCTGGACGGCATCCAAGGGCCGGAGATCAAGTTTCCGTTTTCCAAAGTGATCTTTGAGTTTGGCAGCTACGCGCGGGCCAACAACGACACCGCGGACACGACCTGGGACAACTTGAAGATTGAGACGAACCTGAAAACCGCCGTGGTCTTCGCGGACGATTTCTCCTCCAATACCCTTCCTGCGGCCAAGTATGAACCGGACGCGCCCTTCTTCGAAGGCGGCAAGGGCGACATCCACGCCGAACCGGGCAATGGCGTGCTCCGCTTCGTTGGCACCACCAGCCAGCAATGGTGGTCCGGCGGCACCGTGCGCGTGGTGCCCACCTTCTCCGCGACCGAAGAAACGCCGGTCTCGATATCGGTTGATCGCGTCGCCGAAGCCGGCGTCGGCACGGCGTCCCGCAGCGCGCTTTGGATTCTCAATGAGGCGAAGGACAAATATGTGTTGTTCGCCGACGTGCGCGGCGAAGGCGGCTGGCGGTTCAACCGCAAGATCGGCGAAACCGGCGACGTGCCCACCGGCAGCGGCACGGACATTGCCGCGTTCAACGGCGCCGCGTTCGACAACGGCGCCCTGCACCGCATGCAGATGATCGCCGACGGCAAAACCGTGAAACTCTTCTTGGATGGGATTCAAGGTCCGGAGATCAAGTTCCCGTTTTCCAAAGTCATTTTCGAGATCGGCAGCTACGCCCGAGCGAACAACGACACGGCGGACACGACCTGGGACAATCTGCGAATTGAGACCGTCGTCCGGCAAACCAGCGTCGTGTTCGCAGACGATTTTGCGGCGAACTCCATCGACCCGGCCAAGTACCAGCCGGACGCGCCGTTCTTTGAGGGCGGCAAAGGCGACATTCACGCGGAAGCGGGCGGCGGCGTCATGAAATTCGTCGGCACCACCAGCCAGCAATGGTGGTCCGGCGGCACGCTGCGGATTGTGCCCACGTTCGCGCCCTCCGAGGGCGAGACGATCACGCTTTCGATCGACCGCGTGGCCGAAGCCGGCGTCGGCACCGCTTCGCGCAGCGCGTTGTGGATTCTCAATGAAACGAAAGACAAATACGTTCTGTTCGCCGACGTGCGCGGTGAAGGCGGCTGGCGGTTCAACCGCAAGATCGGCGAAACCGGCGATGTCCCCACCGGCAGCGGCACGGATATCGCCGCGTTCAATGGAGCGGCCTTCGACGACGGCGGATTGCATCGGATGAGCATGGTGGCCGATGGCAAGACGGTGAAACTTCTCTTGGACGGCGTCCAGGGCGTGGAGGTGAAATTCCCCTTCTCACCGGTGGTCTTCGAGTTCGGAAGTTACGCGCGAGCCAATAATGACACGGCCAGCACGACTTGGGACAATCTGAAGATTGAAACTGCGGGAGGCGCGACCTTCGCGCCGACGGCAGTGAGCGTGCGGGTTGGGCAAGCCAGCCCGGCGGTCACGCTGCGAATCCCGCAAGGCTTGAATTCGCAAGCTCCCGTGGTTGTAAAAGTCGTGAGCAGCGATCCAAAAGTCGCCGCGCCCGAAGGGGGAACCGACGGAACGCTTGCGGTCACTTTCCCGGCGGGCGGCGCGAACACGGCGACCTTCCGAGTGCGCGGCGTGAGCCTGGGCGGCGCGCAATTGAGCGCGGAAGGGGACATTCCCGGCGGCAATCGCTTGAGCGTGGCCGTGATTTCCGGCCCTGGCGTGCAGTTGGAGGATAGCTTTGCATCCGGAACGATCGACGCTTCAAAATGGCAGACCTCAAATCGACCCTTTGAAGCAGGCACCGGCGCGTTTACTGTCACCCAATCCGGCGGCGCACTGGAGATCAGCGGCGCCACCGATACCGATTTCTGGCCCGGCTCTTCGTTGAGGACGGTGAAAAGCTTTGTCGCGACCAAGGAATTGAACCTGTCGGTTGAAGTGGATCGAGTCGTGATCGAACAGGTTGGCACCGCCGGGCGCACCGGCGTGTACATCACTTCGGGAGACCGCTCGCGCTCCGTGCTCTTTGCCCAGAATGTGGGTGAGAATAACTGGCAGGTCAACGTCAAACCGGGTAATCCAACCGGCAGTGGGACGACGCTGACGGCGTTTTCAGACATCACCGATACCGGCAAACACCGGATGAAACTGGTGGCTGACGGCACGAACGTGGAGGTTTTCCTCGATGGCAAATCGGGCGGGCGGTTCCCTTTTGAGACCACCTCCGGCATTTTCTTTGAGCTCGCCGCGTTCGCTCGAGCCGCTGGAGACACGGTGCGCGGCGTCTTCGACAACTTGAAGATTGAGAATGTCCTCCCGTGCGTCACGGCGTCCCAACAGAGTGTTTCCATGACCGCGGCGGACTCAGGCAAGCAAGTCACGGTGACGGTCCCACAATTGCTGAACGACGCGGCGCCCGTTTCCGTGACCGTGACCAGTCGCGATCCCAAGGTCGCCGCGCCCAGTGGCGCGGTGAACGGTGTGCTCACCCTCAACTTCGCAGCCGGAGCGGGCAATAGCCAAACGTTCACGATCACGCCGGTCGGTTTGGGATCGACCACTTTCGAGTTGGCGAGCAATCCGCCTAATTGCGCTTCCGCTCCGCTGAAAGTCGAGATCGTCGCCGTCCCGCAGGTGCTGCTGAGCGACGAATTTGCCGGCGCTGCGTTTGACACGGCAAAATGGAAACTGGACAGCACGCCGTTCCAGGACGGCGCGGCCACAGCCGAGTCCGCGCTCACTCTGGCCAACGGCCAGGTGAAGATCGATGTCACCGCGGAGACTGCGTCCTGGCCGGGTTTCGCGCTCTTCACGGCGAACACCTACACTGCTGGGCCGACTACTCCGGTGACGTTCGAGATCGATCGTGTGTTGCTGGATTTTGTGCTGGTGACCGGCACGGGTGCCCGTCAGCGCGCGGGAATCTGGATCAAGGACGCCGCGGGCAACTCCCTGTTCTTTTCCGACCACGTGGCGCACGACGGAAATAATTTCGGCTGGCGCTATAATCGCATGATCGGAGCGGCGGACGACAACCCGACAGACGCAGGCATCAACATCGACGCCTTCGACGGGCCGCAGTTCAACGACCAGAAGAACCACCGCATGAAAATGGTGGCGAATGGCTCGAGCGTGAAGCTGTTCGTGGACGATGTGTTGGGAGCCGAAGTCGCCTTTCCATTCTCGCAAGGGTTGACCTTTGGTTTCGGCGCTTATGTGCAACAAGCAGGCAACGTCGTGCGCGGCTACTTCGACAATGCGCGAATCACAGGAGGTTCGGCGCCAATCCAAATACCCTCCAAACTCACGGCTGCGATGCAAAGCGGGAACGTGATCATTTCCTGGACTGGCGACGGCGTGCTTCAATCCACCGACTCGCTCTCGCCGGCCAACTGGCAGAATGTGACGCCCGCGCCCGCGGGCAAATCGGTCACGGTGGCGCCCACGCGTAGCCGATTCTATCGGCTCCGGCAGTAGGCGGCGGATCGATTGCTGACGGGTGGCTTTCTCCACTCACTGCAGAGACTTGCCAAAGCGAAGGTCGTTGTAAGCCGGTGTGCTTGCAGCGTTATTGGAAAGCTCCCTTGGTTCTCGAACCATGCTCACGGCCCATGAACCCATCGCTGGTAGGGCGGTGCTGCCGCGCCGCCGCATCGACAGAAGCCCGGCTGCGCGGCAACGCAGCCCTACCGTCGGGTTCATGGAGAGTCCCCTGTGCCCGGAGTGCAGGTATATCGGCCCGTGTTGCCCCGGCGTCCATTCCTGAAGTGCCTGACGGCGCTGGTTACGCTGGCGGGGACGCAAGCCGCACCTCTGGATTGGCGCCAGCAGGATGGATTTCGCCTGGCGCCTTTGACCATTCCGGGCAACGGCAGGACGGGCTTCACGGAAATCACTTCCTCGGTTTCGGGGGTTACATTTACGAACCGCTTGAGCGAGGAGCGGTCGCTCACCAATCAGATCTTTCTGAACGGCTCCGGCGTCGCCGCCGGCGACATCGATGGCGACGGCCTTTGTGATCTTTACTTCTGCGGCCTGGATTCGCCCAACGCGCTCTATCGCAACCTGGGCCGGTGGCGTTTCGAGGACATCACTAAAAGCGCTGGCGTCGCCTGCGCCGATCAAGCCTCCACCGGCGCAGCTCTGGCCGACGTGGACGGCGACGGCGACCTCGACTTGCTGGTCAATGGCATCGCGCGCGGCACACGGCTGTTCCTCAACGACGGCCAGGGGCGATTCCGCGAAATCACGGAACAATCGGGGCTGCGCAGCGCGAACGGCAGCGCGTCGATGGCGCTTGCGGACATCGATGGCGACGGGTTGCTTGACTTGTACGTCGTCAATTACCGAAGCGACACCATGCGGGATATGCCCGGCATTCAATTTACGGTCAACGTCACCAACGGCGTTTATCAACTCCTCTCCGTGAACGGCCGTTCCGCTTCCGCTCCCGATCTGGTCGGTCGTTTTAGTTTTGATCAGAACGGCAGCGTGCTCGAAAATGGAGAGGCTGACACGCTGTTCCGAAACCTCGGCGAAGGCCGGTTCGCGGCACTGAGCTGGACCAACGGCGCTTTTCTCGACGAAAACGGCGCGGCGATCCGCACGCCCTACGATTGGGGTTTGTCCGCCATGTTCCGCGATCTCAATGGCGACGGCGCGCCTGATCTCTACGTCTGCAACGATTTTCAATCACCCGACCGTATCTGGATCAATGACGGCCGCGGACATTTCCGAGCCATCGCAGCACGCGCGATCCGGCAGACGAGCCTCTTCTCGATGGGCGTGGATTTCGCAGACGTTGACCGCGACGGCTACGACGAATTTTTCGTGGCGGACATGCTCGGCCGGGAGCACGCGCGCCGGCAGGTGCAGGTGATGGACGCCATGGCTTTCGCCCAATTTCGAAGCGCGGCGGACAACCGTCCACAATTTCCGCGCAATACGCTTTTCCGCAACCGGGGCAACGGCACCTACGCCGAAATCGCCCAATTCAGCGGTCTCGAAGCCTCGGACTGGTCGTGGTGCCCGGCGTTCCTCGATGTCGATCTCGACGGCTACGAAGACCTGCTCGTCACCACGGGCCATTGGCGGGACGCGCAACACGCTGATATCGCTCGCGAAATCGACGACGCCAAGCGGCGCACCCGGATGTCGCCCCTGGAGCAACTTCGGCTGAACAAGCGTTTCCCGCGTCTCGACACCCCGAACGTCGCCTTCCGCAACCGCGGCGACATGACGTTCGAGGAAACGGGCGCCGCGTGGGGCTTCGCGTCGCGCCGCGTTTCGCATGGTCTGGCACTGGCTGATTTGGATAACGACGGCGACCTCGACGCCATTATCAACTGTCTGAACGATGCGCCACTGCTGCTTCGCAATGATTCGCCGCGGCCGCGCATCTCCGTCCGATTGCGCGGCCAGCCGCCCAACACGCGCGGGGTTGGCGCAAAGATTCGCGTCCTCGCGCCGGGTCTGCCGCCGCAGAGCCAGGAGATCTTGGCCGGTGGGAGGTACCTTTCGAGCGATGATTTCATGCGGACTTTCGCCGCGGGCAGCTTGAGCGATCGGCTTACAATCGAAGTGAGCTGGCGCAGCGGCAAGCGGAGCGTCGTAACGCATGCCTTTCCCAATTCGATTTACGAAATCGATGAAGTGGCCGCGGCCGCGGGTGTTGAAGCGGCTGGAGCGGCAGGTTCACGCCTCACGCCTCACGCCTCACGCTCCCACGCTCCGCCGCTTTTCGAGGATGTCAGCCACTTGATCGGGCATCAGCACGTCGAGGAGCCGTTTGATGATTTCGCGCGCCAGCCTCTCCTGCCACGCACCTTGGGCCGGCTCGGTCCCGGAGTGGCCTGGTTCGACTTCAACGACGATGGTTGGGATGATTTGATCGTCGGAGCGGGGCGGGGCGGGCGGTTGGGCGTGTTGCGGAATGACGGCCAGGGTCGTTTCATCCCGCAACGGGCAAAACTCCTCGAAGCCCCAACCGACCGCGACCTGACCACGGTGTTGGGCTGGCGTCCGAATTCGACCGATATCGTGCTGCTCATCGGCCTGTCGAATTATCGCGATGGCGCCACCAATGCCCCGGCCTTCCGCGAATTCTCCGCCGTGACCGGCATCGCCGATGAAAACCGGCTGCGCTCGCCCTCATGCACGGGACCGCTCGCGCTGGCGGATTTCGACGGAGATGGCGACCTTGATCTTTTCGTGGGCGGAAGAGTTCTGGCCGGCCGCTACCCTGAGGCTGCGTCTTCCGCGTTGCTCCGAAATGAGGAGGGGCAATTGAGTTTCGACACCGAAGCGAGCCGTTCTTTGGCTGGCGTTGGCCTCGTCAGCAGCGCGCTGTTCACCGACCTCAATGCCGATGGCTGGCCTGAGCTCGTGCTGGCCTGCGAATGGGGACCACTGCGGATTTTTCGAAATGACCGCGGCCAACTTGTTCCTTGGAACGCATCGATCCGATGGAGTGACAAAGCAATTCTCAACTCTCAACCCCCAACTCTCAACCAACTCACCGGTTGGTGGAACAGCGTCACGGCGGGCGATTTCGACGGCGACGGACGGATCGACCTCGTCGCCGGAAACTGGGGGCGGAATACTTCGCGCCAGCGGTTCCTGAAAACGCCTCTGCGGCTGTATTTCGGCCCCGACGGCGGTGGCCGGATCGCCTTGCTCGAAGCGCGCAAGGATCCGGACCTGGGAAAATTCGTCCCCGCGCGAGACTGGGGGGCATTGGGCACAGTATTTCCAGTGTTACGCGACCGATTCGCAGGCTTCACGGCGTTTAGTACCGCCGGCATGACCGATGTGCTGGCTGCGGGGCTGCCCCCGATGCGCGAAGTCAATGCCGCAACGCTCGACTCGGTGGTCCTGCTTAACAGGGGTGATCATTTCGAAGCTCGGCCTCTCCCTCTCGAAGCGCAATTGTCGCCCGTGTTCGGCCTCTCGGTGGGCGATCTCGACGGCGATGGATGCCAGGACGTGTTCCTTGCTCAGAATTTCTTCGGCGTTTCTCCCTCGGAAAGCCGGCAGGATGCCGGGGGTGGAGTTTGGCTCCGCGGCAACGGCCGCGGGGAATTCACCGCAGTCCCGCCCCACGAGAGCGGCCTGGCTATCGACGGGGAGGGGCGCGGCGCCGCGCTCGGCGATTTCGACCAGGACGGACGGCTCGATCTGGTGGTTGGACAAAATCGGGGTCCGACCAAGCTCTACCGAAACGCTCGCGCGCGCCCCGGATTACGCGTCCAACTTCAGGGCCCGCCGCGGAACCTCCAGGCCGTCGGCGCGGTGTTGCGGCTCGTGTTCCCGGATGGCAAACTCGGTCCGGCAAACGAGATTCGCTTGGGTGGCGGATACTGGGCGCAAGATTCGTGCGCGTTGGTGCTCGGCCTTCCGGAGGTTGCAGAAGCCCTGGAAATCCGGTGGCCCGGGGGACGAAGCGAGCGCGTGAAGATTGCCGCCGGAACCCGGTCGATCTCAAGAAGCATGACCGGCGGGCCGAACCGCCCTCTCAACTAAGCCGTAACTACTCAGTGGGATGAAAGGCTCGCCCTCACCCCGGCCCTCTCCCCCAGGGAGAGGGAGTGATTCTTGCACGCAGGTGGACTCATGCCTGTTTAGTGAGCAGTGCGGGAACGAGCGGTTCCCTCTCCTGGGGGAGAGGGGCAGGGGTGAGGGCGATTCACCTTTTCAATGAATAGATACGGCTTTTATTCGGTAGAAAACCACGAATGGACACGAAGCCGCAAGCAGTGACGTTGAGACCTAACAGCCAAAGCCAGCTCTGCTTCGTGCTTTATTGGTGTCCATTCGTGGTGCAAATGAATTGTTAACATGCATCTGCCCATTCCTCTTTCTTGTCCAAGCTCGTTCGGCTTCGTCTCGGTCCTGCTCGGGTTGGCGACCGTTTTGCCTTGTGGCCTTGGCGCCGAGGCCCAATCGGATCACGTCATTACTTTGAACTTGCTCGAATCTCGCAAGAAGCAGCAGGCGGCCGCGGCGCAAAATTTTCAGGCCTTCTACGGTTTTCAATTCGCGGATCGAATCGCGGAGAGCCGCATCACTTTCGAGCATCGGATCGTGGATGACGCCGGGAAGGATTACAAAGCGGTCCACTACGATCACGGCAACGGGATGGCCCTGGCCGATGTCGATGGGGACGGATTGATAGATATCTATTTCACGACCCAAATGGGAACCAATCAGCTTTGGCGGAATATCGGAGGCGGGAAGTTCGAGGACATAACCTCCCAAGCGGACGTGGGCTTGCCCGATCAAATCGCAGTGACGGCTTCGTTTGCCGATATCGACAATGATGGCGATGCGGATTTGTTCGTGACGACTGTCCGGCACGGCAATCATCTCTTCGAGAACTCGGGCCAGGGACGATTTCGCGACATCTCAAAAGCGGCGGGTGTGGATTACACGGGTCACTCCTCGGGGGCCGTGTTTTTCGACTTCGACAACGACGGGTTGCTGGATCTGTTTCTGGTGAATGTCGGAGTTTACACCACGGAGAAGCGCGGGCGTGGCGGTTATTATGTCGCGTTCT